>OGYI01000985.1_pt1 | contig 31110 bp, 28 predicted proteins | sample 1576521 | NCBI WGS metagenome assembly OGYI01 (sample SAMEA3541484, study PRJEB24748) | human gut metagenome | biome: human gut; feature: human-associated habitat; material: faeces | place: China | collected 2012
TCTGTCAAAAGACTTTCTGCTCCTGGGATATTTTCTCTTCAACAAATACAAATTTAGTTCTCTTTCTCCAAATTCTTAAACGCTGTTGACAGCATCAGTTTGATTCTGTTCAACTGGTTTACTTCACTTGCACCCGGATCGAAGTCAATAGCTACGATATTGGACTCCGGATGTCTGCGGCGGAGTTCTTTGATAACGCCCTTGCCGACTACGTGGTTTGGCAGGCAGGCGAATGGCTGCGTACAAACGATATTTCCTGCACCGCTGTGGATCAGCTCCAGCATTTCTCCGGTTAAGAACCAGCCCTCACCGGTCTGATTTCCGAGTGATACGATCTCAGAAGCCATTTTTCCAAGATCTTCAATATGTGCCGGAGGATCAAAGTGCTTACTCTGCTCAAATGCCTTTGAAGCAGGGGAACGGAACCATTCCAGTGCCTTAATGCCAAGATTACCGACCGTTGCTTTTGATTTCTTCATGCCAAGATGTGACACCTTGAAATTCTGATTATAAAAGCAGTAAAGCAGGAAGTCCAGCAGATCAGGAACGACAGCTTCTGCACCTTCGCTTTCAAGCAGTTCGGCAAGATGGTTGTTGGCAGCCGGCAGAAATTTAACGAGAATTTCTCCTACGATTCCGACGCGTGGCTTTTTGATATCCAGCGTTTCAATGGTATCAAAATCATGAATGATCTCGTTGCAGAGTTTTTTGAATTTCCGGCGGGAAGGATAACCTTCCGATACGAATTTCTTCACGACCTCTGTCCATTTCCGGTGAACCTGGTCTGTCGTGCCGGGAACGGCCTCGTATGGACGCATCCGGTAAACGCATTTCATGAAAATATCTCCAAATACAGCAGCATACAATCCACGCAGAACCAGTGCCGGAGATAGCTTGAAACCAGGATTCTCCTCCAGTCCGCTTAAGTTGATGGAGATGACTGGGATGTGTCCCATGCCGGCTTTTTTCAAAGCACGACGGATAAATCCAATGTAGTTGGAGGCACGGCATCCGCCACCGGTCTGACTGATGATAACGGCTGTCTGGTTCAGGTCATATTTTCCTGAAAGCAGGGCATCCATGATCTGTCCGACTACGATCAGAGATGGATAACAGGCATCATTATTTACATATTTCAGTCCCATGTCGACTGCCTGTTTGTTGTCATTCGGAAGTACTTCAATCTTATATCCTGCTGCACGGAATGCAGGCTCAAGAAGCTCAAAGTGAACTGGTGACATCTGTGGGCAGAGGATGGTATAAGTCTTCCGCATTTCTTTTGTAAACGGTACTTTTTCAATAGAAGACGGACGGATCGTTCTCTGTTCCTGCTTTTTCTCACGTACACGGATCGCAGCAAGGAGAGAGCGGACACGGATTCTTGCAGCTCCCAGGTTATTGACTTCGTCAATTTTCAGTGTTGTATAAATCTTATCTGAATTGGTCAGGATCTCAGCAACCTGATCTGTCGTTACGGCATCCAGACCACAGCCGAAGGAATTTAGCTGGATCAGATCCAGATTCTCAGTAGTCTTCACGTAATTTGCGGCTGCATAAAGTCTGGAATGGTACATCCACTGATCCATGACATTCAGAGGGCGTTCTACCTGATGAAGATGGGAGACGGAGTCCTCTGTCAGTACTGCAATATTGTAGGATGTGATCAGTTCAGGGAGTCCATGGTTGACTTCAGGGTCAATATGATAAGGACGTCCCGCCAGAACGATACCACGGTTGCCGGTCTCATTCAGGAAACGAATCGTCTCCTCTCCTTTCGTTCTCATGTCCTGACGGCAGGCTGCAAGCTCCTCCCATGCTTTATGTACAGCAGAACGGATCTCTGTATCAGAAAGAGAAAATTTCTTCCCGAGTTCGTCAATCAGACGGTAAGAGATTGTATCCTCACTTTCAAAGTTCAGGAACGGATGGATAAAATCAACTTCTCCATGCACGATCGGATCCATATTGTTCTTAATATTTTCCGGGTAGGAAGTAACGATCGGGCAGTTATAATGGTTGTCCGAATCAGCAAATTCTTTCCTCTCATAAGGGATGGAAGGATAGAAAATGTGCTTTACTCCCTGGTTGATGAGCCACTGCACATGTCCGTGTGCAAGCTTGGCCGGATAACATTCGGATTCACTCGGGATGGATTCGATTCCAAGCTCGTAAATCTTTCTCGTAGATGCCGGAGAAAGAACGACACGGAATCCCAGTTCAGTGAAAAATGTAAACCAGAACGGATAATTTTCATACATATTCAGAACACGCGGGATACCGATCACTCCGCGGCGGGCATCGGCCTCTTCGAGAGGAGTATAATCAAAGTAACGATGCAGCTTATATTCAAAAAGGTTCGGCATCTGATTCTTTGACTTCTCTTTTCCAAGACCTCTCTCACAGCGGTTTCCGGTGATAAATTTACGGCCGCCGCTGAAATGGTTGATCGTCAGGCGGCAGGTATTGGTACATCCACGACATTTGGTCATAGTTGTAGAATATTCCAGGGAACGGATCTCATCGATGGAGAGCATGGTGGTTCCCTCGCAGTCAGTATAACGTTCTCTTGCGATCAGGGCAGCTCCGAACGCTCCCATGATTCCTGCAATGTCAGGACGGATCGCCTCGCAGTTGGCAATTTTCTCAAAGCTCCTGAGAACCGCATTATTATAGAAAGTACCACCCTGTACAACGATATGCTTACCAAGCTCAGAAGCATCAGAAACTTTGATTACCTTGAATAAAGCATTCTTGATAACGGAGTAGGCAAGTCCGGCAGAAATATCAGCAACAGAGGCTCCTTCTTTCTGAGCCTGCTTTACTTTGGAATTCATAAATACAGTACAGCGTGTACCGAGGTCGATCGGATTCTGGGCATACAGTGCCTCCTGAGCAAAATCTTCCACAGAGTAATTCAGGGATTTGGCGAAAGTTTCAATGAAAGAACCGCAGCCGGAAGAGCAGGCCTCGTTGAGCTGGACACTGTCTACAGTCTGGTTCTTGATCTTGATACATTTCATGTCCTGTCCACCGATGTCAAGGATACAATCTACATCCGGTTCAAAGAAAGAGGCTGCATAATAATGGGATACTGTTTCCACCTCTCCCTCATCCAGCATCAGTGCGGATTTGATCAGTGCCTCACCGTAACCGGTAGAGCAGGAGTGGACAATCTCCACACCTTCCGGCAACTGGTCATAAATATCCTTGATGGCAGAAATGGTTGTGCCAAGCGGATCTCCTTCATTATTATGATAAAAAGAATACAAAAGAGTACCGTCTTCTCCGACCAGGGCAGCTTTTGTGGTGGTAGAACCTGCATCGATTCCAAGGAATGCCTTTCCTCTGTAGGTTGCAAGATCTTTTACCGGAACCTGATGCTGTGCATGGCGTGCGGAAAATTCTTCATAGTCTTTCGTGGTTGCAAAGAGAGGATCAAGACGTTCCACTTCAAATTCCATCTTGATCTTTCCTTCAAGACGCTTCTGCATTTCAAGAAGAGCCATCGGAGTATCCTTTTTGGAATTGAGAGCAGAACCGATCGCAGCAAATAAATGAGAATGGTTCGGTGCAATAATATGCTCGTCATCCAGTTTCAGTGTACGGATGAAAGCTTCTTTCAGTTCTGAAAGGAAATGAAGCGGTCCGCCCAGGAAAGCGACATGTCCACGGATCGGTTTCCCGCAGGCAAGTCCGCTGATTGTCTGGTTGACAACCGCCTGGAAAATGGATGCAGCAAGGTCTTCTCTGGCAGCACCATCGTTGATCAGCGGCTGGATATCCGTCTTTGCAAATACACCACAGCGTGCAGCAATCGAATAAAGAGCCTTATAATTTTTAGCATATTCATTCAGACCGGATGCATCGGTCTGGAGGAGAGATGCCATCTGGTCGATAAAGGAACCTGTACCACCGGCACAGACACCATTCATACGCTGCTCGACATTTCCGCCTTCAAAATAGATGATCTTGGCATCCTCGCCGCCAAGCTCGATCGCAACATCAGTCTGTGGAGCGTAATCCTGCAGAGCTGTAGATACAGCAATGACCTCCTGCACAAAAGGTACGCCAAGATGTTTGGCAAGTGTCAGTCCGCCACTTCCTGTGATAACAGGAGAGACCTGAATCGGTCCGAGTTTGTAAATGGCACGTCCGAGAAGATCTGACAGAGTTTCCTGAATATTGGCAAAGTGACGCTCATAATCAGAGAAAAGCACTTCGTTCTCGTTGTCCAGAATGGCAATCTTAACGGTCGTGGAACCAATATCGATTCCCAAAGTATAGAGTTCTTTTGAATTCATGTTACTATCCCCAATCTTTCGTAATGGTCTATGATATATGTATGAGTTACTTCTTATTAAATGCGTTTACAGATTCGCAATACATAACATTATACGACATCCGAAGGGAAAAGACAATTGTAATTGTTGTTCATGATTCTGAAATATTCATAAAGAACTTGTTAAATCTTAAGGAAAATAATAACATTGGTTTGACAAAATAAAGCCCGGACGGTACAATGACTGATGTATGGTAGAAGAACAATTTTGGTAAAAAAAGGAGTTAATGTATTGAACTGGCTTGACAAATTAGAAAGAAAATTCGGACGTTATGCGATTCCAAACCTGACGGTTTATCTGTTGGCAGGATATGTCATCGGGTTTGCGGTTTATTATCTTGCACCGAATCTGCTTAGATATCTTACACTAGAACCGTATTATATCCTGCACGGGCAGATCTGGAGGATTATTTCATGGGTACTGATTCCACCGACGGGAAGTCTCTTTTCGCTTTTCTTTTTAGTACTTTTGTACTATTCACTGGGGACAGCCCTGGAGCGGACATGGGGGACATTCCGGTATAATGTCTATATTTTTTCCGGTATTTTCTTTACTGTGATCGCTGTATTTATTTTATACGGAGTATTTTATCTTATTTATGGAGTTGCACTTCCGATGTCCAGCATCGGACTGATCAGCACGAATTATATTACGATGTCGATCTTCCTGGCATTCGCTTCAATTTATCCTGATATGGAAGTGATGCTTTACTTTATTCTGCCGATTAAGATGAAGTGGATGGCACTTGTCTATGCAGCAATGGCACTGTATTATTTCTTCACAGGAAGCCTTGCAGTAAAAGTTGCGATCGGAGCTTCTTTACTTAATTTTGTGATCTTTTTCTGCTCCAGCAGAAATATAAAAAGATTTGGACCGAAGGAACAGGCACGTAAGGCAAAGTTCCGGCAGCAGTCCAGACCGCATATGACTTATTCTAATGGGGCAAGACACCGTTGTGCAGTATGTGGAAGGACAGAACTGGATGATCCGAACCTTGAGTTCCGGTTCTGCTCCAAGTGTAATGGAAATTATGAATATTGTCAGGATCATCTTTTTACGCATGAGCATGTAAAGTAAGAAACCGACAGAAGAGATGGAGCTGAAATCTGAGCTGTTGTCAGAACCGGCTCCATGAAGATGATACAGAATCTGATACAAATAAAAGAGTAATTTAATTATGAAAAGGAGAGAGAGTTTCTATGAAAAAGACGAAAGTAGTATGTACGATGGGACCCAATACGAATGATAAAGAACTGATGAGAAAGCTGATCCGGAATGGAATGGATGTGGCACGTTTCAATTTTTCCCACGGAGATCATGCAGAGCAGAAAAGCCGTATGGATCTTCTGAAGGAGCTTCGTGAGGAGGAGCATTCTAATGTTGCGATCCTGCTGGATACCAAAGGACCGGAGATCCGTACCGGACTGCTGAAGGACGGAAAGAAGATCATGCTGGAGGCCGGAAAGAAATTTACGCTTACGACAGAAGAGGTGGCAGGAGATGAGAATATCGTATCTATTTCTTATCCGGGACTGATCAATGATGTGAGCAGGGGAAAGACAATCCTGATCGATGACGGACTGATCGGACTGAAAGTAGTCGAGAAGAAAGAAAAAGAACTGATCTGTGAGATTATCAACGGTGGAGAGCTTGGTGAGAGAAAAGGTGTGAATGTGCCGAATGTACCGATCCGTCTTCCGGCGATCACAGAGAAGGATAAAGAAGATATCAAGTTTGGTGCAGAGCAGGGAATTGATTTTATCGCAGCATCCTTTGTGAGAAATGCAGAGTGTATCCTGGAGATCAGGGCTTATCTGAAGTCTCTCGGAGCACCGTTCATTCCGATCATTGCAAAAGTTGAAAATTCAGAGGGAATTGACAATATTGATGAAATTATCCGTGCAGCAGACGGTGTTATGGTTGCCCGTGGAGATCTCGGTGTGGAGATTCCGGCAGAGGAAGTTCCATATTTGCAGAAGATGATCATTCAGAAGTGTAACAGTCACTTTAAGACAGTTATTACAGCAACCCAGATGCTGGATTCCATGATGCGGAATCCACGTCCTACAAGAGCCGAGGTAACAGACGTTGCCAATGCTGTTTATGACGGAACAGATGCAGTGATGCTTTCCGGTGAGACTGCACAGGGCAAGTACCCGGTGGAGGCACTTCAGATGATGGTTCATATCATTGAAAATACAGAGCAGCACTTAGATTATGAGGAGATGCTTGAGAAGGAGTATGGTCATTTAAAGAGCGGTGTATCCAGTGCCATTGGATATTCCTCCGTACTTGCTGCTGCAAATCTGAATGCAAAGTGTATTCTGACGCCAACTGTTTCGGGTGCAACTGCAAGGGTGGTTTCCAATTTAAGACCGAGACAGGAGATTCTTGGAATCACACCGAACGAAAGAACTTTAAGAAGAATGTCCATATACTGGGGAGTCAGACCGCTGAAGTCTCTGGAGCATGACAATACGGAGGATATCTGCGAGAATGCTATGGAGCTTGCAAAAGTAAAGAAGTATGTAGAGCAGGGGGATGTAGTTGTCCTGACGGCAGGAATCCCTTCTCCGAATGTAGGAAAAGAAAGAAGTTATACAAGCAATATGATGCGAATTGCTACGATCGACTGATCTCGGGAAGACAATGATAGAATGAAACCCTTACAGTTCTTCAATAAAAAGAAGAGCTGTAAGGGTTTTTGTCTGCTATATAGGTTCTTAGTTCCCCTGTGCCGGATATTCTACAAGATCCAGCACAGAGTTATGGATCAGATAATCATAAACTTCAGCCAGTTCTTTTGGTTCATAAGCGACATCATGAGTTATGGTGTATTTGATAGAATCAGCCAGCCCGAAGGTATAAAATCTTGCAAGACTCTCTTTGGTAAGAATCTTCAGACGGGAAGGAGCTTTCAAAGGATATTTGTTGAACAGGAAAAAGATCAGTTCATAAATAAACTGGAACATCTGCTCTTCAAAAGAATTTGGACCTTCGATCAGGTACAGCTTTTTATAAAATGCCCGGTCTTTAGAAAGACAGGAACAGAGAAGCAGAAAAATATCATTTTCCAGTTGATTTTCAATGAGTACGTCAATTTTTTCCCTGATCTCTTTTTGGAGAATATATTCAAGAATCCCGTATTTATCCTGAAAATGCTTATAAAAAGTAGGACGTATGACACCGGCACCGTCAGTGATCATTTTGATCGTTATCTTATCAAATGGAGTCTTAAGGATCAGTTCTCTGAAAGATAGAGTCAGCAAATCTTTGGTAAGTTCTTTTTTATCTTCCATATGTCATCCCATTCCTTTCCGTAAGTCTGCTTTGCAGATTATACCATAAAACTTAAAAGGAAGAAAGTTCAAAGGATACAAAACTTCAAAAATGTAGCCTGTCCAATACAAATCTCAAAAAATGTCTGATCAGAGATACAGTTTAAAAAAGCTGATTCTTAATGAAATAAAAAAAATAGAGTAGAATAACTGGAAAAGGAGGAAATTTCAAAAGGCATAGCTGAAAGGAGAAGATTATGTCATGGATTGAAATTATTTTGATCGGTGCAGGTCTTTCGCTGGATGTTTTTGCATATGCATTATGCAGAGGTGCTGTAGTTGGTGAAGTTGACAAAAAAAGTCTGGTGATTCTGGGAGGCGGGTTCACGCTCTGGAATCTGATCAGCCTGACGGCTGGAAATTTTGTGGCAAAGATACCGGTTGTTTCAAAAAATGTAGAGTATGCGGCCAATGACTGGAAATATATATCGGTTGCGATTTTTCTTGGACTGGGCATTTATCTCATCATCAAAGCGGCAAGAGGAAAAGAAATAGAAGAGCGAAAGGCAGAAAGACTGGAATCGAGGCAGTTTGCAATGTGGATGGCAATTACCAGCCTTGATGTATTTATAGCAGGAATTGGATTTGGATTCCTGGATACAGTTTTTTTTAAGACGTTTATAGTGATCCTTCTGATCACTCCGGTCAGTGTGATTGCCGGACTATATGCCGGATGGTGGGCAGGGTGTCAGGCAAGAAAGAAAATTGTGGCAGTTGGTGGCTGTCTGCTTCTGATCGGAGGAATTGAACTTCTGATCCGGCTGACGTAAGAGGCAGGAAGGACAACTATAAGAAATCAGGATACTATAAGAAAGCTGGTATATGCTGATAAAATAGAAGGTTAAATTGAGGAAAAAAAGACGAAAGAAAGGACCGGGAACTTCCGGAGAAAAGGTGAAAAAAATGGCAGGTTTAAAATTTCAGGCACAGAGAGCAGCATTCAGCGTGGCAGCAGATGCAGTTTTAAAGTATGTAAATAAGAATGACGACAGAACAAAAGCACTTCTGAAGGTTGTAGATCTGACGGAAAGTTTCGCAAAAGACCGGTTTAAACCGGAGTCATATGAAGCAGCAAGAAAAATGATCCAGGATCCTGAAAATAAGTGGATGCAGTATCTGAACCGTTTATTTGATGAGGTAAGCCCGAATGTATTAAAGACGACAGCGCTGAACCTTGGATTTGATGCAATGCTTTATGGAACCAAAGTGATGCATGAGGCAAGAGAAAAATATCAGTGTAATGTACCGTGGCTGATCCTGATGGATCCGACGAGTGCCTGTAATCTGAAATGCACCGGATGCTGGGCAGCAGAATACGGACATTTGCTGAATCTGTCTTTTGAAGATATGGATCGTGTGATCACGCAGGGGAAGGAGCTTGGTATTTATCTGTATATGCTTACCGGCGGAGAACCGCTTGTGAGAAAAAAAGATATTATCCGGTTATGTGAGAAGCACAATGACTGCGAATTCCATGCATTTACGAATGGAACGCTTGTAGATGAAGAATTTTGTAATGAGATGGAACGGGTAGGAAATCTGACTCTTTCCATCAGTCTGGAAGGATATGAGAAAGTTAATGATGGTCGTCGTGGAAAAGGTGTCTATGAAAAAGTCATGCATGCGATGGATCTTCTGAAAGCTCATGGACAGATCTTTGGAACATCGATCTGCTATACAAGAGCCAATATTGAGACGGTTACATCCGATGAATTTTTGGATATGATCATTGAAAAAGGATGCCGTTATGCATGGTATTTCCATTATATGCCGGTTGGAAATGATGCGGCAGTAGATCTGCTTCCGACAAAAGAGCAGAGAGAGTATATGTATCACCGAGTAAGAGAAATCCGTGGCTTTACCGGTGGAAAGCAGATTTTTGCATTTGATTTCCAGAACGACGGAGAATACGTTGGAGGATGTATTGCAGGAGGCAGAAATTACTTCCATATCAATGCAAATGGAGATGCAGAGCCATGTGTATTCATCCATTATTCCAGTGCCAATATTAAAGAAGTCAGTGTACTGGATGCATTACGCCAGCCGTTATTTATGGCTTACCATAATAACCAGCCATTTAATAAGAATCATCTCCGTCCATGCCCGATGCTTGAAAATCCTGAAAAATTACAGCAGATGGTACATGAGACCGGTGCAAAGTCAACCGATCTTCAGTCACCGGAGAGCGTAGAGCATCTTTGTGGAAAATGCGAACAGTACGCATCAATATGGAAAAAGAAAGCGGATGAACTGTGGGAAAAATCAGGAAAAGCAGAGAAAGAAGAAAAAAAAGCCTGAAATGAAGGCTGCAGAAAAAGAAAGCTGTAGAAGAAAAAACGGTAGATAAAAAATGGTGTGATCTGAAAAGTGGGATCACACCATTTTGCTGTTATCAGTTTGCTGAAAGAATTGATTTTACATGTTCGACTTCTTCACGAGTGGCTTTCTCTGCCGGAACGTAGTAACTTTTTTCACGGGCGATCTGATACAGCTTTTCCTGGGACATCTCGCACTGGGAGCGGATCTGCTTAAGACACTGCTTAAGTTCCTTATTTTCTGTCTGTGGGATCATATCCCCGAACATTTTTAATTCACCGTTGACACCGGTGAGGGCATCGGCAACCATTGTCTTTTCGTTCATGATCATTCCTCTTTTCTATTTCATTTTGGAGTTCCCTGTTGAAATTTTAGGGTTTTGGGCTGAAGCTGCTTATAAAAATTTCATCAGTTCCTGCTTATTTTTCATTGCGGAATCTGCCGCATCCTGAAATAATTTTTTGACTTCCGGGTCTTCCGTCTGAGAAGCGTAGTCTGTCATTTTTGAATAAGTTGTTGCATATCCGCCAATCAGATGGCGGAGATTCTGCAGATCGAGAATGGATATCTCTCCCATGGTTTACTTCCTCCTTGTCAGTCAGTTTTAATTGCGAAGCATACGATCAAAAGATCCGGTGGATCTTTTTCGGTACGGGAATAGTATGGTTTATTTTGCAGAAATTATTCACCGGAAACAGAACAATGTTCTACAAAATTTTTAAAAAGTGTCCGCATTTCAGGAGAAGTGCGGAACATACATTCAGGATGCCATTGGACACCGACACCAAAAGGATAATCTTTCAGTTCGATCGCTTCAATCGTTTCGTCACAGGCACGGGCAGTGACTATGATGCCTTTTCCGGTGAGATTGACAGCCTGATGGTGGAAACTGTTGACATAGAGAGAAGTTCCGAGACATTTCCGTAAATGTCCTGTCCTGCCGATACGGATTTTATGACTGATATCACTGCGAACATCGGTTTGTTGCATATGATCCAGTGTCTTTCCGGGAATCAGAGAAAAATCCTGCCAGATCGTCCCACCACAGGCAACGTTCAGAAGCTGCATTCCCCTGCAGATGGCGAAGACAGGTTTACGGGAAGAAAGAATCTGTCTCATCAGATGCAGTTGAAAAATATCGGTAGAGATGCTTGTACGTCCGTTCCCGGGAAGAGGGGATTCACCAAAAAGGAGCGGTGTGATATCGCCGCCTCCGCAAAAGAGAAATCCATCACAGAGGGAAACATACTGATTCAGCAGATCTTCTGAGCGTACCAGAGGCAGAAGAAGGGGAAGTCCATGAGAATACCGGACAGACTGGATATAAGGATTGGAGACAAACTGATGATTTCCCTCCAGTCCGCAGATGACGATTCCGATTTTTGGCTGCATAAAGATCCTCCTGTTCTGATGACTGCCGGTGTCCGGCAAAAATTCTGTTATGAAACTGTGGATTATGATGTATGATAGAGTATGAAAGAAATGAAAAAAATATACATAGGACTGAGGTGAGTGTCATGAAATGGATGGATATGCATTGTGATACAGTAAGTGAATTATTTAGAAAGAGAAGTGAAGGAACGCTTTGGAAAAATAAATTGTGTGTGGATATCGAGAGATTGAAGAAAAGTGATTCTGTTGCACAATTTTTCGCATGCTATGTAAATGCAGCGGAATATCCGGGATGGGAAGAAGCTTTTGATGCAGCAGAAAAACTGATCCAGTCGGTGCATGAAGAGGAAGCGAAAGAATTTTGTGTTGCAGGATCAGGGGCAGAACTGGAAGCAGCGGAGCAGGCAAAGAAGTATGCAGGGATACTTACGGTAGAAGAAGGTGGTGTGCTGAACGGAAAAGCAGAACGGGTGGAACAGCTTTATGAACAGGGCGTCAGATTACTCACCCTGACCTGGAATTATGAGAACTGTATCGGCAGTCCCAACAGCAGAGATACAGAGGTCATGCAGCGGGGGCTGAAGCCATTTGGAATCGAAGTGGTCAGACGAATGAACGAACTTGGGATGCTGGTGGACGTATCCCATCTGTCGGACGGAGGATTCTGGGACTGCATCCGGTACAGTACTGATCCTATTGTAGCGTCTCACTCAAATTGCAGGGAACTTTGCAGACATCCGAGAAATCTGACGGATGAGATGCTCCGTGCAGTGGGCGAAAAAGGCGGTGTTGTGGGATTGAATTTTTATTCTGCTTTCCTGACTGAAAAGAAAGAGAGGGCAGGACTGGAAATGCTGGCAGAACATGCAAAGCGGATGATCCGGATGGCAGGAGAAGATGCAGTGGCACTGGGAACGGATTTTGATGGATTTGAAAGAAAAGATCTGCCGGAAAAGCTGGAAGGAGCAGAGAGGATAGAACTGGTATGGGATGCATTTCAGAAAGCGGGGATCACGTCACGGCAGACAGAAAAGATCGCTTATGGGAATCTTTTCCGTGTGATAGAGGCAGGATGTGGAAAAACATCAGTATCCTGAAAAAAGTGCGGAAAAATGCAGGGAAAAAGAAGATACAGTGAGAGGAAAAGTCCTTTGGTAATGATAAAAAAGTAGTCAGGTAAGCAAGGATATGGTAAAATAAAAAAAGTGATTTGATAGTGCAGTTTTCATATTCTGTGCAAGAGGATCAGAAGAGAGAAGAGGAGGAAATTGTAACATGGAGAACAAAAGAATTATTCAGGTTGATGAGAAAGTTCCATTTAAGATGCTTGTTCCATTGAGTATTCAGCATATGTTTGCGATGTTCGGTGCTTCAGTACTTGTGCCATTTGTATTTGGAATCAATCCGGCAGTTGTATTATTCATGAACGGTCTTGGGACTTTATTATTCATCCTGATCACGAAGGGGAGAGCACCGGCATATCTTGGTTCGAGTTTCGCGTTTCTTGCACCGGCTGGAATTGTTATCTCAAAATGGGGATACAGTTATGCACTGGGAGGCTTTGTTGCAGTCGGATTCTGCGGATGTGTTTTATCTCTGATTATTTATAAGTTTGGATCGGACTGGATCGATGTGGTACTTCCACCGGCAGCCATGGGACCGGTAGTAGCACTGATCGGTCTGGAACTTGCAGGAACAGCAGCATCAAATGCAGGACTGAAAGATGAAGTGATCGACAGTAAGAATGTGATTGTGTTTTTAGTAACGTTACTGACGGCAGTACTTGGATCGGTTGTATTCCGCAAGTTCCTTGCCGTGATCCCGATCCTGATTGCGATCATTGCAGGATATGTTGCTGCGTTGCTCTGCGGAATCGTAGATTTCTCAGAAGTTGCTGCAGCACCGCTTTTTTCACTCCCGAATTTTTCAACACCAAAGTTCAAATGGGAGGCGATCGTGATCATTCTTCCGGTACTTCTGGTCATTGCATCGGAGCATATCGGACATCAGATCGTAACAAGTAAGATCGTCGGAAGAGATCTTTTAAAAGATCCGGGACTGCACAGATCTTTATTCGCAGATAACTTTTCGACTATGATCTCCGGCCTGATCGGTTCTGTACCGACAACGACTTACGGAGAGAATATCGGAGTTATGGCAATGACAAAGGTTTACAGTGTCTATGTGATCGGAGGAGCAGCGGTGCTGTCCATTATCTGTTCCTTTATCGGAAAGATGACAACTCTGATTAATACCATTCCAGGTCCGGTGATCGGAGGAATCTCCTTCCTGCTGTATGGTATGATCGGTACATCGGGTATCCGTATTCTTGTTGAATCTCAGGTGGATTATGGTAAGTCAAGAAATATGGCAATGACATCCGTTATTTTTGTAGTAGGATTGTCAGGCATTACGGTACAGTTTGGAAGTATCCAGTTATCAGGAATGGTACTGGCATGTGTGATCGGTATGTTGATGGGACTGATGTTCTATGTACTGGATAAGCTGAAACTGACGAATGACAGAGAAAGTGAATAGATAGAAATTCTATGAAAACTGCTACAGAGCAGTGATACAGACGAAAAAAGGGAACATTTCTTTATGGATCGGTATAGGTAGCACACCATACCAAGATTCATAAGAGATGTTCCTTTTTATTGACTTGACAGGAAAGATTTTGCAGGTTATATTTAAATCGTAAGTAGTAAGTGGTAAGTAATAAGCAGCGAGTAGCAAGTAGTAATGGTAGATGATTGAAGTCAAGAGAATGATCATTTACGGAGAAAATAATTGAAATTGAGAAGGAGGACCGGGGATGAGAGAGTTAAACTTATCAGAGCAATATGCACTTATAGCATTGGAAGGGCAGGAAAGCCTTCACAGATCCGTGGCAAAAAGTGCGGTGCTTCGTGCGGTCACGGCAGCGGAAGTGCTGATGCCGGTTTTGGAAAAAGAAGGATGTTCTTTATCTGAATTTGCTGAAGAAGCGGAGAAAGCGGTACAGGCAGCTAAGAATATGAATAAAAAGAAAGAGCGTCAGATTGAGCAGAAAGTGAAAGAATCTTTGGAAAAGGAAGGTCTGTTGTGCGAGATCCCGGATCTTCTTGGGTGCGATCTGAATTATTATTCATCAGGGATTGAACTGAAATCATATCGGAGTGAAGAACAGACTTATTTCAGGATCAGGGAATGTCTGCGGGCAGAAATCCTGGATGACGGAGAAATTACGATGGAGTGTCTGAGTCTCCTGTGGCTCCTGCGTGAAAGCGGCTGTATCCATGATCTGTTTTCAGCAACGGAACAGGAAAGGGTACTTGAACGGGTGAATGGAATGGCTGCGGAGAACGAATATTGCAGAATCTTGTGGGAAAAAGAATTTCACAGTATTTTTGAGAGCTTTACAGGGCGTTTCCTGCGGGCAAAAAGTAAACTGTTTGAAAATCCTTATTTAGAGGGAGTCAGTCTGGCATTCCCATATCTGGAGAGAAGAAAAGCAATCTTTATTGACTGTGTGGTATTTGGGACGAATGTAGAAGAACGGAGAAGTGCTGCAGTTGATTTTTTGAGAAAGATGGGACATAATGTTGAGGAAGTCAGATCAGGCAGCGAGACGCTCCTGAAAATAGACGGTATGTATTATCGTATTTTTCCGGCAACAAGAAGATCCTATAAAGTGCCGATCCAGGGCGTAAATCTTGTTCCGGTATACTGGTAGAGAAGAAAAGGTGAGAAAATGTCCAGACAGAGAAGCATGGAAGTGATAGAACAGTCAGAGTATGTAACAATCGGGGAGCTTGTCAGGCTGACCGGTGTGAGATACAGTACACTGAAGTTTTATACGGAAGAAGGGATGCTGCCATTTGAGCAGGCAGAGGAAAATCTGACCCGGCGTTACAGACGGGAAGAAAGTATAGAGATGATCTATAAGATTCGGAAAATGCGAGAAGAAAAAATGACGATCCCGGAGATAAAAGGGAAAATAAAAGGATAAAATTCTTTGAAGAAAATCCAGGACAGATCGTGAGAAAGCTGAAAAGTAAAAAGAAAAGGTTATTAAAAAGGAACGCAACTCCCAGCGTGGTTCGTGACAGGCAGTCACAGTAACCAGTCAGGGGAATTGCGTTCCTTTTTATTTATATGATTATATAATCGGAAGATTTATCGGAAAGAATTATTTCTTCTGAGTCTCAACTTCCTGCATCTTCATTGCACGAACCTTCAGTGGCAGTCCGAACAGATTGATAAATCCGTCAGCATCATGATGGTCATACAGATCACCTGTAGTGAAGCTTGCAAGAGATTCACTGTACAGAGAATAAGGAGATGTCTCGCCGGCACGGATGATATTTCCCTTGTAAAGTCTGAATTTGACTTCACCGGTCACATACTGCTGCGTTACATCGACAAATGCCTGGATGGCTTCACGCAATGGTGTATACCATTTTCCCTCATATACGATCTGTGCGAATTTATTTCCAAGGTCTTTTTTAACTTCATATGTAGCACGGTCAAGGACAAGCTCTTCAAGCTGTTCGTGAGCAGCCATCAGGATCGTTCCGCCAGGAGTTTCATAGACACCACGGGATTTCATTCCAACGACACGGTTCTCAACGATATCAACAATACCGATTCCATGCTTTCCGCCAAGTTCGTTCAGCTCTCTGATGATATCAGAAACTTTCATTTCTTTTCCGTTGACGCTCTTCGGAACACCGGCTTCAAAAGTCATTGTAACGTATTCATCTTTGTCAGGAGCTTTCTCAGGAGTCGTGCTTAATACGAGCAGGTCATCATAATTTGGCTCGTTGGCAGGATTTTCAAGCTCCAGCCCCTCATGGCTGATATGCCATAAGTTACGGTCACGGCTGTAGCTGTGCTTTACGTCAAATGGAAGATCAATGCCGTGCTGCCTGCAGTATTCAATCTCGTCTTCACGGGACTGCATTGTCCATACATCTGTCATACGCCATGGAGCGATGATCTTAATATCAGGAGCAAGTGCCTTAATTCCAAGCTCGAAACGAATCTGGTCATTTCCTTTTCCTGTAGCACCATGGCAGATGGCTACCGCACCCTCTTTTCGTGCGATCTCAACCAGTTTCTTTGCAATCGCCGGACGGGCCATGGATGTTCCGAGAAGATATTTGTTCTCATAAACTGCACCTGCTTTTACGCAAGGTACAATGAAGTCATCACAGAACTCATCAACGATATTTTCAATATATAATTTAGAAGCTCCGGAAAGCTTTGCTCTTTCATCCAGTCCGTCAAGCTCTTCTCCCTGTCCGCAGTCGATGCAGCAGCAGACAACATCATAATTAAATGTCTCTTTCAGCCAGGGAATGATCGCTGTGGTATCAAGACCACCGGAATATGCCAATACAACTTTTTCTTTACTCATTTTTCATGCCTCCTGAATGTAATTTATACCTCTTTGGTTCTGGGTAAGATACCGAGAGGGGATCCTGCGAAAACCGCAGTCCTGTCAATCTCCGCTTCGATAAGCTACAGAATACTATACACTAGATTTTATAATTATGCAAGAGAAAATTTATAAAATCAATTAATATACATAAAATATGCAAATATATGCATAAAAATACAAAAATATTCCTGCATATGCATAAAATTCAGAATGACAGATGCAGGAATGAGTGACGATCCGGTGATTTAACGTACCAAAGAAGAAGCCATTCTGCGGTAAGTATGGCGTTTTCCGCGGATCGCAACGCTGTAGGCAGTGATATTTTCAGGAAGAGCCATTCCCATATATCCGCTGTCTCCGATATGATGGATGTCTGCCCCTGCCATTTTGCACATCAGAGCAATCTGACGGATCGTTGCCTCATCCGCCCCTTCCTGGGAAGTACCGATCGTAGTCATGGCGAGAGCTTCTTTTGCATGGGCCTGACGGATCAGGGTACGTGCATACTCCAAAGTGATGCCCGGAACAGTTCCGGGAGCCGGAAGCAGGATCACATCAGCTCCGGCTTCAATAAACTGATCCACATCTTCCGGTGTGAGAATGTTTTCACCTGCTTCAGAAGCAATACCGGAAGCGTGCATTTTTCCGGCAGTCAGGATGACCCGGTCACCAACTGCTTCTTTCAACTGGGTAAGTGCGTGGATGATGGCCTGATTTTCTACCCCGATTCCCGGATTTCCGGTCAGAATGATCATATCAACCCCCATGTCAGCCGCCTTTTTTGCATTTTCCACCGTGGCACAGCGTCCTGAAGTAAGATCCCAGACAGATTCTTCTCCCTGACCGGATTTTGGTGCATACGCAACAGGCTCCAGATTGATGGCAACCATTTTCCCGGTCAGTCTTTTGATTTCCCGGATCGTATCCTCCGGGGCAACATCAGGAAGTCCCTGGATTATTGGGTGATTCACATCAAAGATATTGAGCATGATCAAATCGGATCCCAGCGAAGCAACAAACTCTGCATTCGTGATATTTACAAGCATGGGTGTAACCGTTCCAATCGTTTCAGTAGCAAGTACGCGGCCCTCACTCTCGGTGATCGCCCTGAGCAGATCCTCTTTTGTATAAGCTGCCAGTTCACGGGCAGTACAGTCTATCAGTCTTTTTTTCATTTTACAGATCCTTCTTTCTTTTTAAAATATTGGGTATCTGAGTATCAGTATATAACAGATGAATGCAGAATGGGAAAAATAATAAAATTACCCGGGGAAAATACAAGGTCGTTGCAAAAAAAATCTGAATCCGATAAGATGATGTCGGGGGCTTTTGACTCCGACATCATCTTATCATAGAAGAGCAAAAAAGAGGTCAGGAAAATGAAGGAAAAAATAAAATGCACGATCCGGTACAGCGTTCTGGCACTGGTCACCGGAGTGGCAGTCGGTGCCATTGATACAATCTTCGGAAGAGGACTTTTATGGCTGTCAGATTTCAGGACAGCTCATTACAGATATCTGCTGCCATTTCTTCCGGTTGCAGGACTGCTGATCGTGTGGATGTATCACCGGTTCAGTGAAGAAAGTCTGAAAGGAATGACGCTGGTACTGGAAACCGGACAGAAAAAAAGAAAATCGATCCCACTGGCACTTGTTCCACTGGTAATCGTTGGAACATGGCTGACGCATCTGTTTGGAGGAAGTGCGGGAAGAGAAGGAGTGGCAGTACAGATCGGTGCTGTGATATCCCACGAGGCAGGAAGAAAATTTCGCTGCCCGGAAAATGACAGGATTATGCTGGTTGCCGGAATGGCAGCAGGTTTCGGAGGACTTTTTCAGACCCCGCTGGCAGCAGTCTTTTTTGCAATGGAGGTGATCGCTTCAGGATATATGCAGTATGAAGCATTACTGCCGGCGATGATCAGTGCTTACACATCCGCTTTTACCTCTCATATACTGGGACTGGAAAAGTTTACAGCAGTGATCGGTGAGAAGCTGGATCTGTCAGAGACAAAGGTGATCCTGAGTCTGATCGTTCTTGGAATTTTGTTCGGGCTGGTCGGAAGACTTTTTTCAGGAACACTGCAATGGATGAAAAAACGGATGGGCAATGCCATAAAAAATCCATACATAAGGATCGGAGCAGTGGCAGTATTTCTTGCAGTTCTTTTGTTCCTTTTTCACGGAGGCAGATACAGTGGACTGGGAACGAACCTTATTTCAGCGGCCTTTGAAAATGGAACGATCTATGGGTATGACTGGATATTGAAGCTGGGATTTACGGTTCTGACACTGGCAATCGGCTTTCAGGGCGGAGAAGTGACACCGCTTTTCTCTATCGGGGCATCACTTGGAATCCTTGCAGGAAATCTGCTCGGTATTTCCCCTGTGGTCTGTGCAGCACTTGGCTATGCGGCTGTATTTGGCAGTGCGACCAATACACTGCTCGCTCCGGTTATGATCGGACTGGAAGTATTTGGAACAGAAAATGCAATTCCGCTGGTAGTTGTATGTATCCTTGCGTATCTTATGAATGGAGGAAGTTCTATCTATACTGCACAGCAGCGGGCAGTCCTGAAGCTGGATGGAGAGAAAGAAGCGGTCAGTGAAAGAGGGGCAACGGAAAAGCAGAAAAATAAAGCAATGAGACAGTGAAGGAGCTAAGAAGAGCAGGGGATGGAAAAGAAAGAAATAAAAATCTTCCGGGCGGGCAGAGAATCGCTGGAAGAAGCGGTCCGACTGGTACAGAGTACGGAAGAAAAGATGAAAGAAAAAAGCTGGTTTGTGGCAGAAAGCCTGGAAGAATTTGACCGGTGGATGAGGAAAGATCAGGGATGGCTGTATGTGGCAAAGGATTGCAGCAGCGGACAACTGGCTGGAATGTTTTTTGTTGTCCTGCCGGGGATGGAAGAAGAAAATCTGGGGTACGATATCGGTATGCAGGGCAGGCAGTTGTATGAGTGTGCCATTATGGATACGGTTGTGGTACTTCCTGAATACAGAGGAATGCATTTACAATATGAAATGATGCAGACTGCGGAGCGAAAGCTTCACAAAGAGGGTTATCGTTATCTTCTCTGTACGGTTCATCCGGAAAATAAATTCAGCAGGGAGAATGTGAAAAGACAGGGATACAAAAAAATACTGACAAAAGAAAAATATGGTGGATTTTTGCGGGATATCTGGATGAAAGAACTGTAAAATATCTGAAATTGAGATTGGTTGCAGAAAGGCAACTTCCGTTGCAAAATGGCAACAAAGATTGCGATTGACTAACCCTGCGGATCTTTTCTAAAATGAAAAAAAGGAGGGATTGTTATGCAGGCGTTATCAGATGCAAAAGCAGGGGAGAACTATACGATCAAGTGGATGTTCGGACTTCCGGAAGTTTTGGAGTTCCTGCACAGTCATCATGTAGAAGAAGGATGTGATGTGCAGGTAATCCAGAAGATGACAGACGGAGTGATCATTGCAGTACAGGATACGAGATTTGTACTGGGAAATGAGATTGCAGACCGGATCCAGGTATGATAAAATAGGTTTCAATCAGAAACTGAAAGGAGACGGAATGATGGAAAGTTATATGCAGATGCTGGCAAAGCGTTCCAAAGATGCATCAAGAAGTGCTGCGAAGCTTGGCACAGCAGATAAGAACCGGGGACTGCTTGCAGTAGCAGATGAGCTGGTAGCAGAGCAGCAACTGATCCTGGATGCGAATGCAAAGGATATTGAAGCAGCGAAGAAAAAGGGCGTGAAGCAGTCGCTGATCGACCGACTGGAGCTTTCAGAACGGCGGATCGCAGATATGGCGGAAGGTCTCAGGCAGATCGCAGCACTGGATGATCCGGTGGGAGAGGTTCTCTCGATGAAGACGAGACCGAACGGTCTCAGGATCGGACAGAAAAGAGTGCCGCTGGGAGTGGTCGGGATCATTTATGAGTCCAGACCGAATGTGACGGCTGATGCATTTGGACTTTGCTTCAAGACCGGAAATTCAGTGATCCTCAGAGGCGGCAGTGATGCAATCTATTCCAATCAGGCGATCGTCCATGCAGTGAAGGACGGTCTCAGAAAAGAAAAGCTCAACCAGGATCTGATCATTCTGGTTGAGGATACGGACAGGAAAGTTGTCAATGAGATGATGAAGATGCATGGCTGGATTGATGTTCTGATCCCAAGAGGCGGGGCAGGGCTGATCGCAAACGTAGTTGCGAACAGCACCGTGCCGGTCATTGAGACGGGAACCGGAAACTGCCATATTTATGTAGATGAATCTGCGGATATCAGGATGGCAGCCGAGATCATCGAGAATGCCAAGACGCAGAGAATGGGTGTGTGCAATGCCTGTGAGTCACTGGTGATCCATTCCGGTATTCTTTCAAAGGCATTGCCGGAGATCGTGAAGAAGCTGAAAGCACATAATGTAGAGATACATGGAGACGAGAGAGCCTGTACAGTGAGCAAAGAGATCATTCCGGCTTCAGAAGAAGACTGGGGAACAGAGTACCTGGATGCAGTGATCTCAGTTAAGACAGTGGATTCGCTCCGGGAGGCGATCGATCATATCAACCGTTATAATACAGGACATTCAGAATCGATCATTACCAAAGATTATGCAAATGCATTGCAGTTTCAGGATGAGATCGATGCGGCAGCAGTTTATGTGAATGCGTCCACAAGATTTACGGATGGCTTTGAATTTGGATTCGGGGCAGAGATCGGAATCAGTACGCAGAAACTTCATGCAAGAGGTCCGATGGGACTGAATGCACTGACAACAACCAAATATATTATTTTTGGGAATGGACAGATAAGAAAATAGCAGAAAAAATATAAGGGTGAGACAGGAAAAGGCAGACACATTAAAGTGGTGTGCCAGAAGCCTGTCCACCCTTATTTTGAAATACTACTTGCATAATATGCATAAAAGATGTATTATTATGCAAGTAAACCGCATGATATGCCAGATGAAAGCAGAGAATGGACTGAAAAGGAGAGGCAAATTTTTAGAGACAGTTTTTTTAATGGAAATACTTTACTTCCTATAAAAGGTGGTATATCATAAAATGATATGGCATATGGCAGTACGTTACCATAGCATAGTAAAAATGAAAGGACTTGAGAAGAATTATGATTAAAGTCGGAATTATCGGAGCGACCGGATATGCAGGCGGGGAGCTTGTTCGTATATTAATGGGACATAAAGATGCAGAAATTAAATGGTATGGTTCCAGAAGCTATGTAGACCAGAAGTATGCAGATGTATACAGGAATATGTTCCAGATCGTGGATGCAAAGTGCATGGATGACAATATGGAAGAGCTGGCAGATCAGGTAGATGTGATCTTTACGGCAACGCCGCAGGGACTTTGTGCATCGCTGGTCAACGAGGAGATCCTGTCCAAGACGAAGATCATTGATCTGAGTGCAGACTTCCGCCTGAAAGATGTCAATGTATATGAAGAGTGGTATAAGATCGAACATAAAGCACCGCAGTATATTGATGAGGCAGTTTACGGACTTTGTGAGATCAACAGGGATCTGGTAAAATCCGCAAGGATTGTTGCAAATCCGGGATGTTATACAACCTGCTCGATCCTGACAGCTTATCCGCTTGCAAAAGAAGGTCTGATTGATATGAGTACTTTGATCATAGATGCGAAGTCCGGAACTTCAGGAGCAGGAAGAGGTGCAAAGCTTCCGAATCTCTATTGTGAAGTGAATGAGAATATCAAAGCGTACGGTGTTGCAACGCACCGGCATACACCGGAAATCGAGGAACAGCTTGGCTATGCATCCGGTGAGAAAGTGGTCTTGAACTTTACACCACATCTTGTGCCGATGAACAGAGGAATCCTTGCGACAGAGTATGCAACACTGAAAAAGAAAGTTACATATGAAGAAGTAAAGGCAGTTTATGATCAGTACTATGCAAAAGAAAAATTTGTCAGAGTGCTGGATCGGGATGTATGCCCGGAGACGAAATGGGTAGAGGGCAGCAACTATGTAGATATCGGATTTAAGATCGATCCGAGAACGAACCGCATCATTATGATGGGGGCGATCGACAATCTGGTGAAAGGTGCGGCAGGACAGGCAGTACAGAATATGAATCTTCTGTTCGGTCTTCCGGAGGATGAAGGACTGGAATTAGTTCCGATGTTCCCGTAAAGCGATAAAGGTGGTATATAGATGATACGTGTAATGACGATTGATGATTATGACGGAGTGTATGCACTGTGGAAAAAGATCAAAGGATTCGGAATCCGCAGTATTGATGATTCAAGAGAAGGTGTAGAGCGTTTCCTGAAGAGAAATCCGACGACCAGTGTGGTTGCCGTTGAAGATGGAAAGGTGGTTGGAAGTATCCTGTGCGGACATGATGGAAGAAGAGGCTGTCTGTATCATGTCTGTGTGGATGAGGCATACCGGAGACATGGGATCGGAAAAGACATGGTCGTATATGCCATGAAAGCATTGCAGGACGAGAAGATCAATAAAGTATCCCTGATCGCATTTACCCAGAATGATATAGGAAATGCGTTTTGGAATACGATCGGATGGACAGAGCGTTTGGATCTGAATTATTATGATTTTACATTGAATGAGGCAAATATAACTGCATTTAATGAGCAGTGAGAAAAGTCTGCCGGTCAGGTGGCAGTGAGGAGAAAGGAAGCGGATACGATGGAGATAATCAAAGGCGGAGTGACGGCTGCAAAAGGATTTGAGGCAGCGGCAGTGGCAGCACAGATCAAATATCAGGGACGTACGGACATGGCACTGATCTACAGTGAAAAGCCATGCAAGGTTGCGGGAACATTTACGACGAATGTAGTGAAAGCTGCACCGGTCAGATGGGACAGGCAGATCGTGGAGAATAAGCAGAAATCACAGGCAGTGATCATTAACTCAGGGATTGCCAATGCATGTACCGGTGTAGAGGGAATGATGTACTGCCAGGAGACAGCAAAAGAGGCGGCAAAGGTACTCGGAATCGAAGAAGCGGGCGTGCTGGTCGGATCTACCGGTGTGATCGGAATGCAGCTTCCGATCGACAGGATCAAAGCAGGTATCTCAGAGCTTGCAAAAGTGAAAAAGGCTGGCATTGAGAGCGGAACAGAAGCAGCAAAAGCGATCATGACGACGGATACAAAGAAGAAAGAGGTTGCTGTGCAGTTCCAGATCGGAGATAAGACGGTAACGATCGGCGGAATGGCAAAGGGATCAGGAATGATCCATCCGAATATGTGTACCATGCTTGCATTTATTACAACGGATGCAGTTATTTCAAGAAAAGCTCTGCAGAAAGCCATGAGCAATGATGTGGAAGAAACTTATAATATGATCTCGGTAGACGGAGATACATCCACGAATGATACGGCTCTTCTGCTGGCAAACGGAATGGCAGGAAATAAGAAGATCAAAAAAGGAACACCGGAATTTGAGGTATTCCAGGAGGCTCTTCATTATGTCAATGAGACACTGGCAAAGATGATGGCAGGAGACGGAGAAGGTGCTACGGCATTATTTGAAGTAAAAGTGGTCGGTGCGAAGACGAAAGAGCAGGCCAAGACTCTCGCAAAGTCGGTTGTCTGCTCCAATCTGACAAAAGCAGCGATCGCGGGACATGATGCCAACTGGGGAAGAATTTTATGTGCAATGGGATATTCGGGTGCAAAGTTCGATCCGGAAAAGGTAGATCTGTATTTCGAGAGTACAGCCGGAAAACTGCAGATCATCAAAGACGGAACAGCCGTGGACTACAGTGAGGAAAAAGCAACAGAGATCCTTTCACAGGAAAAGGTAACAGCAACGGCTGATCTGAAGGCAGGGGAAGCAGAAGCAACAGCCTGGGGATGTGACCTGACTCATGGATACATCGACATTAATGCAGATTACAGAAGTTAAGGAGAATTTGAAAAAATGAACGATAATATGCAGAAATATCTTGAGAAAGCAGAAGTCCTGATTGAGGCACTGCCCTATATCCAACGTTTTAACCGTAAGATCATTGTTGTGAAATATGGTGGAAGTGCCATGGTAGACGAAGAACTGAAACGTCATGTGATCGAAGATGTGACACTTCTGAAGCTTTGTGGATTCAAACCGATCATTGTGCATGGCGGAGGAAAAGAGATCAGTAAGTGGGTCGGAAAAGTCGGAAAGGAACCGCAGTTTATCAATGGCCTGCGTGTAACAGATGAGGATACAATGGAAATTGCCGAAATGGTTTTGAATAAGGTGAATAAGAGTCTTGTTCAGATGGTTCAGGAACTGGGGGTCAAAGCCGTTGGTATCAGTGGTAAAGATGGCGGACTCTTAACCGTAGAGAAAAAATATTCGGATGGTCAGGATATCGGCTTCGTTGGTGAAATCACAGATGTAAATCCAAAAGTTCTTTATGACTTATTGGAAAAAGATTTCCTTCCTATTGTCTGCCCGATTGGTCTGGATAAAGAATTTAATACGTATAATATTAATGCGGATGATGCGGCCTGCGCTATTGCCAAAGCGGTCAATGCGGAGAAACTGGCTTTCCTGACCGATATCGAAGGTGTTTATAAAGACCCGGAAGATAAATCCACACTTATTTCCGAATTGACCATCGATGATGCCCATGCCTTGATCGATGAAGGTTTCATCGGCGGCGGTATGCTTCCGAAGTTAAATAACTGTATTGATGCCATTGATAATGGCGTTTCCCGGGTCCATATTATGGATGGTCGGATTCCGCATTGTCTGCTGTTGGAAATCTTTACGAATCGCGGTATCGGTACGGCAATTCTGAGTGAAGGGGAAGGACGGTATTACGATGATAACGAATGAATTTAGAGAATATGCGGAAAGTGCGATCATCCATACATATAATCGGTTCCCGGTGGTATTTGACCATGGTGATGGCGTGTATCTTTATGATACCAACGGTAAAAAGTATCTGGATTTTGCCGCGGGTATTGCGGTCAATGCCTTTGGCTATAATGTGGAAGAATATAAAGAAACTTTAAAAAATCAGATGGATAAGTTAATGCATATTTCCAATCTTTATTATACGGAGCCAATGGCGGATGCGGCGCATAAGCTGGCAAAGGCCAGTGGCCTTAAACGGGTTTTTTTTACCAACAGTGGTACGGAAGCCATTGAAGGGGCCATCAAGGTGGCTCGTAAGTATGCCTTTAAAAAGGATGGAACGACAGATCACGAAATTATTGCCATGGAACATTCTTTTCATGGACGAAGCATGGGCGCCCTTTCGGTGACGGGAAACGCCCATTATCGAGAGGCTTTCCAGCCAGGTATCGGTAATGTGGTCTTTGCTGATTTTAATGACCTGGAGGACGTTAAATCAAAGATTACGGATAAGACCTGTGCCATTATTTTTGAGGCTGTTCAGGGCGAGGGCGGCATTTATCCGGCGGAAAAAGAATTTATTCAGGGAATTCGCAAAATCTGCGATGAAAAAGATGTTCTTCTCATTTTAGATGAGGTTCAGTGCGGGATGGGACGGACAGGTAAAATGTTTGCCTATCAGCATTACGGCATTCTGCCGGATGTTATCACTTCGGCCAAAGCTCTGGGCTGCGGCGTGCCGGTAGGCGCCTTTGTCGTCGGTGAAAAAGCGGAAAATGCTCTGGGACCGGGGGATCATGGTTCTACCTACGGCGGCAATCCATTTGTGACAGCGGCTGTGAGCAAGGTATTTGACATGTTTGAAAGCTGGAATATATTGGACAATGTGAACAATGTTGGGGCTTATCTGGATGGAAAACTCCGGGAACTGGTCGAAAAATACGACGTTTTAAAAGAAACCCGGGGACTTGGCTTGATGCGCGGTCTGGAATTTAATGTTCCGGTGGGGCCATATATCAACAAAGCGTTGGAAAAGGGCCTGCTCATCATTTCAGCCGGAACCCATATTATCCGATTTGTACCGCCTCTGGTTATTACAAAAGAAAATGTAGATGAAATGATTCAGATTCTGGAGGCGTCTCTTCAGGAAGTTAAATAAACAGACAGCGGCTCTGAATCAAAAGCAAAAAGGCTTTTGATTCAGAGCTGTTTTTTATTTACTTTGTACAGAGTATCGAATATAATAAAATTATTCAAAAGATAAATCGGATAAATAACCAAAGAGATACTCCCAATATACAAATGATGGAAAATACGAACGTATAAAAAGGAGAGAAATACATGGGTACAAAAACATGGGAGGAACTGGAAATCACAGATGATTTTCTCTTTGGAAAGGTAATGAGAAATCCTGAATTGTGCAAGCGGACGATAGAGGTCATTTTAGGCATTGAAATAGATCGTATCGACTATCTGGAAGAGCAAAAGACAATCGATATGTCTCTGGATGCAAAAAGCATTCGATTGGATGTGTATGTAAAGGATGGGGCTAATACGGTCTACAATATTGAAATGCAGCCGGTGAAAAGGAATAATCTTCCAAAACGAAGCCGATATTATCAGGGGATGATTGATCTGGCGCTTATTGAGAAGGGAGAGCACTATTCAAAACTAAATCGAAGCTATGTTATCTTTATATGCAGTTTCGATTTGTTCGGAAAGAACAGGTGTGTGTATACTTTTGAAAATCGTTGTATTGAAGACAGCGAGATATCTCTGGGTGATGAAACAGTGAAGGTGTTTTTGAATTCCCGGGGAGACAGTACACATCTGAATTCAAACCTTAAAGCCTTTTTAGAGTATATGAATCATAAGAAAGAATCAGAAAATGACTTCATTACGATGCTGGACAGGGAAGTAAAGAAAGCAAAGGCAAATTTGGAATGGAGGCGGGAATATATGACGCTGTATATTAAATTCCAGGAAATGATGGAGGAAGGTCGAGAGGAAGGAGATATGCGAAGGCTGATTTCTCAAGTAAGAAAAAAATCAGAGAAAGGGATATCTTCGGAAGCGGCGGCGGATATGCTGGAGGAAAGCTCTGAGATGATTGAACGTATTATGGATTTGATTCAAAATTATCCGACAATGGATGATAAACAGATTTATGATGAATTGAACAGGTAAAGCGTAAAAGCAGTACTTTTTTGAAATCGTGTTGAACCGATATTCAAAAAAGAGCTGCTTTTTCTTATCAAGTTATATTCAGGTATAAAACAGGGTTTCTTGTATATACTAATTAAAAAAAGAATGGGAGAGATGGATTAATGTGGGGATGGATGATTGCCCTGATTTCAGGTGCATTAATGAGTGTACAAGGAGTATTTAATACGGGTTTGACGAAGCAGACAAGTCTTTGGGTGGCCAACAGTTGGGTACAGGGAACAGCACTGGTGGTCTGCCTGGGTGCGTGGCTTATTAAGGAGCGCCAGTCCTTTGGCACATTGTTTCAGGTGGATTCAAAGTACATGCTTCTTGGCGGTGTAATCGGGGCGTTTATTACGTTGACGGTGATTCTGAGTATGGACCAGCTTGGGCCGGCGAAGGCTGCGTTGATCATTGTTGTTTCCCAGTTGGCAGTGGCTTATCTGATTGAGCTTTTTGGGCTTTTCGGTATGGAAAAGGTGGATTTTCAGTGGTCGAAACTTTTAGGAATGATCGTTGCAGTCGTTGGAATCTTTATTTTTAAGTGGCAATCCTGATTGTCGTAAAAGCAGGAAAATTGTCGCTTAAAAAGATTGTAAATATTTCAAAAAGATATTGTAATACTTTTAGGTTTTCGATAAAATGAATATGTACGGTTTTTATTGGCGTCCTGTTCGAAAAGGAGAATGGGAATGTCAATGAGTAAAATATTAATGACTGGAATTCTATGGTTGTTTTTAGGATTCATGAGCGGCTGCAATAAGTCAGAAGTGATGTTTGAGACGGGGGAAGGCCCCGGAACTGTCAGGATGGACACTTCCTGCGAGACAGTTGAAACAACCGGGAGTATAGAAATTCAGACAGTTGAAGAGAAATTAGAGGATTTAATCTACGTATATGTCTGTGGCCATGTAAGGACGCCGGGAGTGTATCCGTTGTCGGAGGGAAGCCGGCTTTATCAGGCGGTGGATATGGCCGGGGGAATTCTTTCGGAGGGAGACATGACCAGAATTAATCTGGCGGCGCCTTTGGAAGACGGTCAAAAGATTTATATTCCATCCCAGGAAGAGGCAGAGACGATGCTGGAAATGGAAAAAACTCCGGATACATCAGAGGATACGGCCTATGGTATTTCTGATGGGCGAGTAAATATCAACCAGGCTTCAAAAGAAGTTTTGATGACGCTTCCGGGAATCGGAGAGGCAAAAGCTGATGCGATTCTGGCATACAGACAGACTGAGGGCGCCTTTAAGAATACGGAAGATCTGATGCAGGTCCCGGGTATCAAAGAAGGCGTTTTTTCAAAGATTAAAGACCGGATTTCGATAGATTGAGGTGAGGAAGATGGCTAAAAAGGTACTTGTGGTTGATGATGAAAAGTTGATTGTTAAGGGAATCCGCTATAGTCTGGAGCAGGATGGCATGGCTGTTGAAGTAGCCTATGATGGGCGTCAGGCACTGGAGATGGCACAGAATAATGCCTATGATGTGATTCTTCTGGATGTGATGCTTCCGGAGTTGAATGGATTTGAAGTATGTCAGATGATTCGGGATTTTTCAGATGTTCCGATTATTATGTTGACAGCCAAGGGCGATGATATGGATAAGATTCTCGGACTGGAATATGGTGCTGACGATTATATTACGAAGCCGTTTAATATTTTAGAGGTAAAGGCCCGCATCAAGGCAATTATGCGCCGGACCAAGAAGGATGATAAGCAGGCGGAGCGTTCCGGCTCCATCACAGTGGGAGATCTGCGTCTGGACTGCGAGAGCCGCAGAGTCTTTATAAATGATAAGGAAGTCAACCTGACAGCAAAAGAGTTTGACGTCCTGGAACTTCTGGTTAAGAACCCCAACAAGGTTTACAGCAGGGAAGCGCTTCTGACCTATGTGTGGGGCAACAAGGCCATGGACAGCGGCGATGTCCGCACCGTGGACGTCCATGTGAGAAGGCTGAGGGAAAAGATAGAGCCAAGCCCAAGCGACCCAAAGTATGTACATACGAAGTGGGGCGTTGGATACTATTTCCGTGTAAAGGGCTGAGAAACGGTTGGGAGAACGGCAGAATCGGCTGAGAAAACAGCTGGATTGGCTGGGAGTACGGTAGGATAGGCTGAGAGGATGACATAAAGATGACAGAGAATGGCAAATACAAAATCAGGACAGCGGTGCCGGATGATTTGGATCAGGCGGCACAGGTGGAACTGAATTGTTTCCCGGCTGCAGAGGCAGCTGACAGGGCAGCCTTAAAAGCGCGCCTGGAGGCATTTGGGGAAAGCTTCCTGGTGGCGGAAGCGGACGGGCGGATCATTGGATTCATTAATGGCGCGGTTACAGATGAAAAGACCATTGCGGACAAGATGTTTGAGGACATTTCCCTGCATGATCCGGATGGGGCGTACCAGAGTATTTTCGGGCTGGATGTGATTGAGGAGTACCGTCATATGGGAGTTGCTTCCAGGCTTATGGAGGCCATGATTGAAACCGCGGGAAAACAGGGCAGGAAAGGGCTTATACTGACATGCAAGGACAGGCTGATCGGTTATTATGAGAAGTTCGGGTATGTGAATATGGGTGTTTCAAAGTCAGTTCACGGCGGGGCTGTGTGGTATGATATGGTACTGGAGTTTTAGCGGATGAAGATTACCCTTGTAACAGTAGGAAAGATAAAAGAACGGTATTTTGAGGATGCCATAAAGGAGTATTCCAAACGCCTTGGCCGTTACTGCAGGCTGGATATCATCCAGGTGCAGGACGAGAAGACACCGGACGGGGCCGGCGAAGCAATGGAACGCCAGATTAAGGATAAGGAAGGACAGCACATCCTTTCCAATATTAAAGATGGGGCTTATGTGATTGCCCTGGCCATTGAAGGCAGGATGTTATCCAGTGAGGAACTGGCATCCAGGCTTCAGAAGCTGGGAGTGGATGGCATAAGCCATATTGTGTTTGTGATCGGAGGTTCCCTTGGACTGTCGGATGAAGTTATGAGGCGGGCGGATTTCGCGCTGAGTTTTTCAAAGATGACATTTCCCCACCAGATGATGCGGGTCGTTCTGCTGGAGCAGGTATACAGAAGTTACCGTATCATGGCTGGGGAACCGTACCATAAGTAACAGGGACGCCAGATGACAGGAGGACAGGAACAATGGGGGACAGGCAGGGGGCGGAATCGCCCAAAGCAATTATTTTCACAGGTATTCAGGCAAGTGGGAAATCCACTTTTTTTAAACAGCATTTCC
>OGYI01000996.1_pt1 | contig 31008 bp, 27 predicted proteins | sample 1576521 | NCBI WGS metagenome assembly OGYI01 (sample SAMEA3541484, study PRJEB24748) | human gut metagenome | biome: human gut; feature: human-associated habitat; material: faeces | place: China | collected 2012
AGAAGCGTGCCCAGTACGAGCGCGCCTGGGGCGACATCGAGAAGATCAAGGAAGCCGATGGCGTTGTCGAAGGCACCGTCATCGAAGCTGTCAAGGGTGGCCTCATCGTCGACATCGGTCTGCGCGGCTTCCTGCCGGCATCCTTGGTCGAAATGCGTCGCGTCCGCGACCTGTCCCCGTACATTGGCCAGACCATCAAGGCCAAGATCCTCGAGCTCGACAAGAACCGCAACAATGTGGTGCTCTCCCGTCGTCAGTACCTCGAAGAGACCCAGTCCGAAGTGCGCGAAACCTTCCTGTCCCAGCTCAAGAAGGGCCAGATTCGCGAAGGCGTCGTGTCCTCCATCGTCAACTTCGGTGCATTCGTTGATCTGGGCGGCGTTGACGGCCTGATCCACGTTTCCGAGCTGTCTTGGAAGCACATCGACCACCCGTCCGAGGTTGTCAAGGTCGGCGACAAGGTTACCGTCGAGGTGCTCGACGTTGACCTCGATCGTGAGCGCATCTCCCTGTCCCTCAAGGCTACCCAGGAAGATCCGTGGCAGCGCTTCGCTCGCACCCACGTTCCTGGCCAGATCGTCAAGGGCAAGGTCACCAAGATCGTCCAGTTCGGTGTCTTCATCTCCGTCGAAGACGGCATCGAAGGCCTCGTGCACATCTCCGAGCTGGCCAACCGCCACGTGGAGAACCCGGAGACCGTCGTCAAGCCGGGCGAAGAAGTCTTCGTCAAGGTGATTGACGTTGATCTCGATCGTCGCCGCATCTCCCTGTCCCTCAAGCAGGCCAACGACTCCGTCGATCCGGCTTCCGAGGACTTCGATCCGGCTCTGTACGGCATGCCGGCAGAGTACGACGAGCAGGGCAACTACAAGTATCCGGAAGGCTTCGACCCGGCAACCAACGAGTGGATCGCTGGTTACGAGAAGCAGCGTGAGGAGTGGGAGTCCCAGTACGCCACCGCTCACGATCTGTGGGAGCAGCATAAGGAATTTGTGGCCAAGGAGCTCGAGAACGCTGAAGCTTCCGCCGCTGAAGATGGCCAGGCTCCGAAGGAAGAGAAGGTCGAAGAGGTGTCTTCCAACTACTCCTCCGAGAACACTTCCGCCGGCACCCTCGCCGACTCCGACCAGCTCGCCGCTCTGCGCGACCAGCTGCTCGGCAAGTGATTGTATCCTGAGCTAGGATCCAATCCAGCTCAGGCTAGATTTTAGAAAAGACCCCGTTCCTGATTCAGGTTCGGGGTCTTTTCGTATGTGCATGGCAAGCGCGCATGCGAAGCGCATTACAATGGCGGTTGTGGTGATTCGAATAGGATTGACTGGCGGCATAGCGGCTGGCAAAAGCACGGTATCCGCAAGACTGCGTGAGCTTGGTGCAGTACTTGTCGATTATGATCTGCTTGCGCGTCAAGTGGTGGAACCAGGCAGCATCGGCCTTCAGCGTATAGTGGAATGTTTCGGCTCCGATGCTTTGACCGATCGAGGCGAGCTCAATCGAGCGTGGATGGCAGAGCATGTGTTTTCCGGCGCTGATGCGGAACGAAAACGCAAGATGCTGGACGGAATCGAGCATCCACTGATTTATGAACTTGCAGTGCAACTCGAACATGAGGCTGTTGAAGTTGATTGCCAAGCAGTAGTGGTGCATGACATACCGTTACTCGCCGAAGTAATTGACAGCATTCCTTTTGAATTCGACCATATCGTAACTGTTGAAGCGCCCGAACAGGTGAGGGTCAGCAGAATGATGTCAACGCGAGGCATGAGCGAAAGCCAGGCATGGAATCGTGTGAACCATCAATCCAGCGTGGAACAGCGTCTTGCCATTGCCGATGAGATCATCGATTCCACACAGTCATTGGAACAAATGTTCGAGCATATTGATATGCTAATGCAACAATGGCGCACGGAAGCGAGGTAGGTATGGGATTCAATATTGAACGCACGAACAAGCCGTTTGTGGTCAAATCGCCATATAAGCCGAGCGGCGACCAGCCTAAAGCGATTGAAGAGCTTGCGGAACGCATTGAAAACGGTGAGAACGATGTGGTGCTCATGGGCGCCACCGGAACTGGCAAAACCGCCACCACGGCATGGCTTATTGAACGTCTGCAACGTCCGACGTTGATCATCGAACCGAATAAAACGTTGGCAGCGCAGCTGTGCGCCGAGTTCCGTGAGCTCATGCCAGACAATGCGGTGAGCTATTTCGTTTCGTACTACGACTACTACCAGCCGGAAGCCTATATTCCGCAAACCGATACGTATATCGAAAAGGATTCCAACATCAATGACGACGTGGAACGGCTTCGCCATGCGGCCACGGCGAACCTGCTGACGCGTCGTGATTGCGTGGTCGTGGCAACGGTTTCCTGTATTTACGGCCTTGGTACGCCGGAAGAATATGCCGGGCGTATGCTGTTTCTCGAGGAAGGCCAGCAGATCGACCGTGATGACTTGCTGCGTACTTTCGTCGCCATGCAGTACAAGCGCAACGATATCGCCTTCACCAGAGGTACTTTCCGTGTGCGCGGCGATACCGTCGAAATTATTCCCGTATATGAGGAACTGGCCATCCGTATTGAATTCTTCGGTGATGAAATCGACCGTATTTCAACCCTGCATCCACTTACCGGAGATGTGATCGGGCGTCAATCGCAAGTCCATATTTTCCCCGCATCGCACTATGTGGCAGGGCCGCAACGTATGGAGCGAGCGTTGTCTACCATTCAGCAGGAACTTGATCAACGTACCGCCGAATTGCGCAAACAAGGCAAGGAACTTGAGGCGCAGCGTCTTACCATGCGTACCACATACGATTTGGAGATGCTTTCCCAGGTCGGCGTATGTTCCGGAGTGGAAAACTACTCAAGACATTTCGATGGCCGTGAGCCGGGCACGCCGCCGCATACGTTATTGGATTTCTTCCCTGACGATTTCCTGCTCGTCATTGACGAATCGCATGTTACCGTGCCGCAGATCGGCGCCATGTACGAAGGCGATGCCAGTCGCAAACGCACGTTGGTCGAACATGGCTTCCGTCTGCCTTCGGCGATGGACAACCGACCGCTCAAATGGCCGGAATTCCTTGAGCGCGTCGGCCAGACGGTCTACCTTTCCGCCACTCCTGGCGATTATGAGCTTGGCTTGAGTGACGGTGTGGTCGAACAGATTATTCGACCGACAGGATTGGTCGATCCGCAAATCGATGTGCGCCCGGTTGACGGGCAGATCGATGATCTGCTTGCGGAGATCAAGGACCGTGTGAATAGAAACGAGCGTGCGCTCGTCACCACGCTCACTAAGAAGATGGCTGAGGATCTGACGGATTATCTTCTGGAGCGTGGCATCAAAGTCGAATACCTGCACTCCGATGTGGACACCCTGCGACGTGTCGAATTGCTGCGCGAACTGCGCGAAGGCAAAATCGACGTCATCGTCGGCATCAACCTATTGCGTGAGGGTCTTGATTTGCCGGAAGTATCGTTGGTTGCGATCCTTGACGCGGACAAGGAAGGTTTCCTGCGTTCCTATCGTTCCCTCATCCAGACGATTGGTCGTGCCGCGAGAAATGTGTCCGGAACCGTCATCATGTATGCCGATGACATTACCGATGCCATGCATAAAGCCATTGATGAAACCAATCGTCGCCGCGACATCCAAATCGCATATAACAAAGAGCATGGCATCGATCCGAAGCCGTTAATCAAGAAAATCAGCGACGTCAACGACATGCTTGCCAAGGAGGACGTCGACACCCAGACATTGCTCGGTACCGGATACCGCAACGCGGACAAAGCCGGCAATTCGCATCTTGGCGTGCCTGCTACCAGCAAGGAGGAATCCGACAGGCGGCATGAGGAGATTCTCAAGGCCGGATTGCCCGCGCAGGATCTAGCTGATCTCATTCGACAACTGTCCGAGCAGATGCATGCCGCCGCCGAACAACTGCAATTCGAGCTTGCGGCTCGTTTGCGTGACGAGATCCGTGACCTGAAAAAGGAACTTCGGCAGATGACGGAGGCGAGCAAATAGTTCTCGACCGGTCATACGGCATCCGTACCATAGTGGATTATGGCTGAAACACCACTTGTTTTTGAAATCGCCACGTTCGCGGTGCTTGCCGTCTTCTTCGTGGTTGACTTGTTTATCATCGGACGTAAGCCCCATGTGCCCTCCACCAAGGAATGCGTGCAGCATATCGCGTTCTTTGTAGTCATGGCGTTGATCTTCGGCGGACTTATGTGGTTCTTCGCGGGATCGAAGCCGGCCATCGAATTTTATTCGGGCTGGCTTACGGAATATTCGCTGAGTATTGACAATCTATTCGTCTTCGTCATCATTATGTCGAATTTTGCGGTGCCAAAACAGCTGCAGAAATTCGTGCTGTCCATCGGCATCACGATCGCATTGGTGTTGCGCGGCGTGTTCATCCTCATCGGCGCGGCCATTATCTCCCGCTTCACCTGGGTGTTCTTCCTGTTCGGCGCATTTCTTATCGTCACCGCCATCAAGTTGGTCACTGGGGGAGACGAAGATGAGGAATATCATGAGAATGGCTTGATTCGTGCATTGCGCAAGGTGATCAAGATCACCGATGAGTATGACGGAGAAAAGTTGCGTACCGTCAAAAACGGTGCCAAGTATTGGACTCCGATGCTGATCGTCTTTCTGACCATCGGCACCACCGATGTGATGTTTGCCTTTGACTCCATTCCTGCGATTTTCGGTTTGACGAAGGATCCGTTCATTGTGTTCACGTCCAATGTGTTCGCATTGCTCGGCTTGCAGCAGCTGTACTTCCTGCTTGGCGAGCTGCTCGACAAGCTGGTGTATCTGCCTCTTGGACTTTCCGTGGTGCTGGGCTTCATTGGAGTCAAGCTCATTATGGAGGCATTGCACGGCAATTCGTTGCCGTTCATCAACGGCGGTCAACCGATCGCTTGGGTGCCTGAAGTGCCTACATGGCTGTCTTTGGCGGTGATCGTTGTGGCGATTGGTGGTGCCGCATTGGCCAGCGTACTGAAGATGCGTGCCATCGAAGCAAAGGAAAAGTGACGATTTGAGAAACCGCATGGAAACATGCGGTTTCTTTTTATCAAAAAAATGTGAGCGCTCACAACACGCCTCGTTTCAGGGTGGAAGTGAGCGCTTTTTGCTAGTAGACTGGTCGGTTGGAAACAGGGTCGTCAGATCCAAAATCAATATCAACAAGAATAGGCAGGCATTCATGCGTAAAGCCAAGATCGTAGATACCATCGGTCCAGCTACCGAGTCCCTGGAAGGCATCACCAGCCTTGTCGAAGCAGGTATGGACGTTGCTCGTCTGAACCGCTCCCACGGCACTCCGGAAGACCACCTCAAGGTCTACAACAACCTCCGCGCCGCTGCCAAGGCCACCGGCCGCAACGTCGCAGCCCTGGTTGATCTGCAGGGTCCGAAGATCCGTTGCGGTTGGTTCAAGAAGAACGCCGACGGTGAAGACAAGGTCCAGCTGACCGAAGGCCAGGAGTTCGTCATCACCACCGACGACATCGAGGGCGACGAGCATATCACTTCCACCACGTTCAAGGGCCTGCCGGGCGATTGCCATGCTGGCGATCCGATTCTCATCGATGACGGCAAGGTTCGTCTTGAGGTCACCAAGGTCGAAGGCAACAACGTGTACACCAAGGTCGTCGTTGCCGGGCCGGTTTCCAGCCACAAGGGCATCAACCTGCCGGGCGTTGCCGTGTCTCTGCCGGCTTTGACCGAGAAGGATGAAGCCGATCTGCGTTGGGCTATCCGCACTGGCGCCGACATCATCGCCATGTCCTTCGTGCGTTTCGCCACCGACATCGACCGCGCCCACGAGATCATGGACGAGGAAGGCCGTCGCATCCCGGTCGTCGCAAAGATCGAGAAGCCGCAGGCTCTTGAGAACCTTGAAGAGATCGTCAAGGCCTTCGACGGTATCATGGTTGCTCGTGGCGACATGGCCGTTGAGTGCCCGCTCGAAGAGGTGCCGCTGGCTACCAAGCGCTGCATCGAGCTCGCTCGCCAGTACGCCAAGCCGGTCATCGTGGCCACCGAAGTGCTCGGCTCCATGGTCAACTCCCCGGTCCCGACCCGTGCAGAGGCATCCGACTGCGCCAACGCCATCCTTGACGGCGCCGACGCTACCATGACCTCCAACGAGACCGCCGTCGGCAAGTACCCGGCAGTCACCGTGAGCACCATGAGCCGTATCTCCTCCTTCGCCACCGAGCACGGTTTCGACCGTATCCCGGAGCTGAAGAACCTGGATATGTCTTCCACCGGCGCCGTGTCTTCCGCAGCTGTGGATCTGGCTGACAAGCTGAACGCCAAGGCCATCGTTGCTTACACCCAGACCGGTTCCACCGTGCACCGCGTGTCCCGCGAACGCCCGGCCACCCCGATCTACGGCATCACCAACAACGAGCACACCTATCACTGGCTGGCTCTGTCTTGGGGTACCGAGTCCTTCCTGCTCGATGAGGATTACCACGACAAGTCCCGCAAGGACCTGATGATCTTCACCGATAAGATCCTGAAGGATGCTGGCAAGGTCACCGATGGCGACAAGATCGTTGTGCTGAGCTCCGCCCAGGGCGAGCACCAGCCGGGCCGCACCGATTCCATCTACGTCCACACCGTTGGAGCTTGCGACTGAGATGTGTTTCGGTCAGTGACTGGCTGATTAGCGAATAGGAGGGCTTTCGTCCGTTTGGATGGAAGCCCTCTTATTGTTTTCGGATGATGTTGATTTGTTGCCGATTTACAGATTGCGATAGGTTGCGATCAAAGTGTTGCACATGGTGCGAAACGCCGACTGCTCAAGGACTTTGCAAAATCATTTTTCTGTGTTAATATGGTCAAGTTGTGCGAAGGCCCCTGTATCCCAATTGGTAGAGGAGACAGCCTCAAAATCTGTACAGTGTGGGTTCGAGTCCCACCGGGGGCACCGGATTGATGAACGGCCGCGGACGGAAATTTCCAGCCGCGGCTTTCTCTTTGAAAACCCATCTGGCGCATGCGCCGTTACGTGGGAGCTCAGTACCTTGCCATCCGCCAGATTGTAGGTTATCTCCACGTCCCCGCCACGCCTGTCAAGACCGATGCGCACCCAATGTTGTTTTGCCTCTTGATGTTCGATTGATATGCCGGAACGCGTATGCCATCATCTACCGAGGATTTCGGCATGCGTTCCCGTGCGCAGGAACCAGGCGGTGCCGTCTTCTTTGATCCATATAGCGAGCCAGTTGCCGGCGTTGCCGACATGACATTCGATCGCGCCGTCCCAGTCACCGCCCTGCAGCCTGTGTGCGCGGTGGCGACGCCGCAACGTCTCCTTTGCTGTGTCGGTATCCTCGGCGACAAGCCGAATGACCTCCTTCAAGTCCGAAAAATCGGCATGCCTACGTTACGTTTCAGTCGTTTGATGTCCCGTTGGAACGCTTTGGTGTATTCGATCTGCAGCACAGTCAGATTCCCAGCGATTCGAACATTTCATCGGCGGTCTTGAAGCGCGGGGGAACCTTCCCTGCCTTCTCGCGTACCTCGTCGAGCGCATCAAGGGTCTCAGCCGGAATGGATTGCCTCGATAGGCTGAGCGGGATACGGTTCTCCCTGACGATCTGCCGGTAGAACGCGCGAGTCACGCTGGACAGGTCAAGTCCAAGATCCTCCACGATGTCCGTAGCCTGTTTTTTCGTGGCGTCGTCCACGCGGACCGTCACTGAAGTCATGGTCATCTCGACCTCCATCTTTTGCTGATTGTTGTAAGACGATTATAGCTCAATGTCTTACGTTTGGTATGGAGAGTCTGTGCATCCTGCTTTTCGGTTGACGGAATGCGGTTTTCGAGAGATTGTGTGCCTTTGCGGTTCTGAGGATTTAAGTATTTCTTGTTTTGAGGGTGTGGGCGAGCTGGTTATCTTCAGGTCCTCCTTGGCTACGTTGCATAGGTTCTTGTGGATCAGGTCCGTGCGCTCCCGAGAATCCATGATCTTGTCCAAATGCTGGTGGATGGCTTTTGCGGCGGCGTCCATTGCGGCGTTCGGGTACTGTTCGTGGACGACGTCATTTTCGTATGCGAACATTTCGTAGCGTTCGCTCCCCGATGGCGTGATTCTTGCCACGGTTTCCTCATCCGTGTCGAACAGCTAGGGGTCCTCACGCTCATATAACGAGCTCTTAAACCAGATCGTCATGCCATCCGTGATGCGCTAGGGAGGCATGTTGTACAGCCATGGATCGTATCCGTCCCTCAGATGTTGGTGTTCGTGTAGCGCGCTTCGGTATTCCTTGGCTTTTTCGATCCGTTCGGGTGTTTCTTCACCGGGAAAAGCACATGGCGCGAGCTCTGTCAGCCTGCCTTGTACTTCCCTCAGATGGTTCGCCAAACAGGGAGGCTGGCTAAAGCCGGACGCCGATGCGTACATTGCCCGAGCCCGATCCAAAGATTTCGGAAATGCTCGTGAAAGCGCATCGAAAGGCCCGCAACGTTCTGACTGCCTTGCCAAAAGTGAAGTCAGGATGGACCATCGCATGCCAGGCTTTTCATGCGATGCCCGGCTGCGAATCCGAAATGAAAGAGTATCAATACCCGCGAGAAGATTTCTTCACGGAAGCGGCCGCAGGTGATGATTTCGTCGGCGTGCAAGCGTACCTGCGCACTTTTATTGGCAAAGATGGTCCGGTGCCAGTTGCTGATGAGATGGAACGTACCCTTACAGGTTGGGAATACTTCCCTCCGGCTCTCGGCATAGCTGTGCGGCATACATGGGAAGTCGCCCGACAGACGCCGATATTCGTTACCGAAAACGGGCTTGCCTCGACGAACGACTCTCGTCGCATTGACTACACGTTTGATGCCTTGGCAGGATTACATTCCGCAATGGAGGAGGGAATCGACGTTCTTGGTTACCTGCACTGGTCGCTGCTGGACAATTACGAGTGGGGCTCGTTCACGCCTACATTCGGTCTTGTCGGTTGGGATAAGAACACGTTCGAGCGATTACCGAAGCCATCTCTTGAATGGCTAGGAGAAATCAGCAAGAAGGGAGTTGTCTCGCATCCGTGAGATGCCATTCATATGGACTGATTCATTTAGTGGGCTCTTCCTGATGGATGAGCCCATTTACTTTACATGCCTTTTTAATGGATTATGAGCTGGTCAGTCCTTGACGAGTCCGCCATCGACCACGAGGTTTTGACCGGTCACCGCGCGAGACAACGGACTCAGGAACAGTAGTGCCGCATCCGCGAATTCAGCGGGCGTGGTTACATGGCCGAGCGGCGTGCCTGCCGCGATACCATCGAACACCGCCTCGGGAGTCGCGGCACTGGCGTCCGTCACACGCAGCAAACCGCCTGAGACCATGTTGACGGTGATGTTCTTCGGCCCCAGATCAGCCGCGAAGGTGCGCGTCAGGCTCAGCAGCGCGGCCTTCGCGGCCGTGTAGTCGTGATATGGGACCACGGGATTCTGGAACAGGTTCGTCCCGATGTTCACGATTCGTCCGCCGCCATTGCGGTCAAAACCATCCAATGCGGCCTGGATCACATTCAAGGCACCTCCCACGGCACCGCGGAACTGTTGGTCGAATCGTTCGAATTTGATGTCTTCGGCCTTCGGACGGGCATCGCCGTCGAACGAGAAATCCACAAGAGCGTTATTGACCACGCTGGTGATCGGACGCCCCGCCGATCGTTCCGCCTCGGCGAAAAGTCCGTCCACCGAGGCGCGGTCGGTCACGTCCGCCTGGATGGCCCATGCCTTGCCTGGGTGGGCGTCGGCGATGGCTTGGGCGCGTTCCCTACTCCTGTAGTAGTTGATGATGACACTGCCTCCATGGGCGAGCACCGATTTGGTGATTTCCTCACCAAGACCACGCGCTCCACCCGTCACCAGGACAAGCTGTTGATTGATATCCATGTTCAACGCATCATTGCCCATGATGTCGCACTCCCTCCGCCAATGTGAATTGGATCAGGTTCAACGGGTATGTTCTCAGCCAGCTCATGCCGGCACCCCGTGCCTACGGAAGCAATACTAGCATTGGAAATGAATCCCACCAAGGGTATACGTTTTCAATTTCTGGTACTGGTCCCGTGAAGAAAAAGGTCGTCTTGGATGGCCTTTTTCTGCGTTCATAGCGAAGACAAGCGCCTTCGGCGACAGTCTAAACGACTGAAACCGCTGGTCGCTCAGTGTTTTACAGCCAAGGTCTGCTGCAGCGTATGCGAATCGTGCGGAGGCACGACGACCGCGCAATCGCGATTGTTGACCGCTTCCACGCAGACGAAGCCGCGCCATTCGCCCTCATCCAAATCGCCGATGGCGTTTCCGGCTTGTTCTCCCGGATTCCATACCACGGTCTGCGCTGCGCCCTGCTTGGCGACAATGATGGTGCGCTGCAACACGGGGTCGCGCAGCTCAAGCGTATCCGCCGAATAGTAGATGCGGTCAACCATGCCTTGGAAGGTCACAGGTTCATCACCTTGGCTGCAACGGGGATCGCCGTCCAATACGGTATCGAGATAATCGGTGCCTTCCAGCCCGCACACCTGCGACTGTTCGGCGTCTCCAACCTGCAGATACGTATGCAGTGCCTCTTCGTAAGACAATGGCTCGTCTCCATCGTTAATACGGTAAGCGACATCGTCAACTCACAGCCGACTTCAATGGTGTAAACGGCATGAAATTGAGGATTCGGTCCAGAAACAAACTGGGAAAGTATATCTGCGTTGATCTCGCTGGAATCCAATGTATAGCGCAACAAGGCATCGGAAGAACCTTCCTTGTCATAATGCCAGAAGCTATTGCGGGCAAAACCATGCTTGGGCTTCTTCGAAGCCACATGCCCGCCTTCGAAACCGGAATTGAACCAAGGGAAAATAATCGGAACACCGCCGCGGATGGCAGTTCCTTCCTTAAGATGAATCGCCTTTGGCCGCCAAACCACAGCCTGTTCGCCGGCAGGTGCCCAGGAAAGCACATGCGCACCGTAATCGCTGACTGATGCCGTTGCGTCTTCGTTGACAATATCTCTGATAGTGAAAGTGCTACTCATACGACCAGTATAAACAAGACGACGTTGAAGCGGGATTGTGGAAAGAAGGACTTTGCAGGATTGCGGAATTTCTAGGATTTTTCGGCTTTGCACGTGAAGGAAAAAGAGGATTGCGGCAACACGCGCTTGTAGGCTTCTGCTAGTATCATCCATGAAAGTACAAGGAAGATAGCCGGTTCGTTCCAACTTGCGTGATGGAGGGTGAATCAAGGCTGTGAAAAGCTGAAGATTTCCAGAATCCGAACGATTGCAAGTAACGGCATCGAATCAGTCCAGGACCAGGTTGGGGTTTGTGAGACCGGCTTTGGGTGTGACAGTGGAAAGAGACCGACATGTCTGCAGAAAAGACCACGGAACCGGACGAAGTGCTCACCGACGATGAACTTCAGGCTGCCGCAGCGCCTGAGCAGTCCATCGAGGAAGATGACAAACCTCGCAAGCGTACCGTCGTCGTGGCCGAAGACGAATCCGTGAACCGTATGGATTTGGTTGCCATGCTGGAAGATAGTGGCTACGAGGTTGTGGGCGAAGCCGCTAACGGTGAGGAAGCAGTCGAATTGACCCGCAAGTTCCGTCCAAGCGTGGTATGCATGGACGTCAAGATGCCTCGTATGGATGGCATCGAAGCGGCGGGCATCATCTGTGATGAGAATATCGCTCCGGTCGTTATGCTTACGGCATTCTCCCAGTCCGATCTGGTCAAGAAGGCCACGGGTGCAGGTGCCATGGCATACGTCACCAAGCCGTATGAGGAATCCAAGCTGCTTCCGGCTCTGGAAGTGGCCATGGGCCGTTTCGCCGAAATCAACGATCTGCTCGACAATGTGGAGCGCAGCGAATCCAAGCTGCACGAAACCGAAGAGCAGCTGAAGAAGGCGGAAGAGCAGCTGAAGAAGGCTGAGGAAACCCTCGAGGAACGTAAGCTTGTCGACCGTGCCAAGGGCCTGCTGATGGATAAGGCTGACTTCTCCGAGCAGGGCGCGTTCCGTTGGATTCAGAAGACCTCCATGGACCAGCGCATCCCGAAGAAGCGTCTGGCTATGGCCATCATCGCCAAGTACGGTGATCAGAAGTCGGAAGCAGAGGATGAGCGCTAACACAGCAACTGTGGAAGGCACTACGCGCGGGACGCTATTGGTCGTTGACGGCCATTCCTTGGCGTTCCGCGCTTTTTTTGCCTTGCCCGTAGAGAATTTCAGTACATCCGCAGGTCAGGCGACCAACGCCGTATGGGGCTTCGCCACCATGCTTTCGCAGGTGATCGACGCGGAACATCCGGATCATCTTGCCGTCGCTTTCGATGTCAAAGGCGGTACCTTCCGCAATACGATGCTGCCGCAGTACAAAGGCACGCGAGATGCGGCTCCGGAAGATCTATTGACCCAGCTGCCGTTGATTCAACGGATGCTGACGGCCCTTGGCGTCACGTTCATCGAAAAACCTGGATACGAGGGCGATGATGTGATTGGCACGTTGGCGAGCATGGGAGACAAAGCAGGCTATCGCACGCTGGTGCTATCCGGCGATCGTGACGCGTTCCAGCTCATCAACGACAACATCACCGTGTTGTATCCGGGGCATCATTTCAAAGATTTGAAGCACATGACTCCCGACGCGGTGGTGGAGAAATACCACGTCACGCCGGAGCAATATCCGGATCTTGCCGCGCTTCGTGGCGAAACCGCCGACAACATTCCCGGCGTTCCCGGCGTGGGCGATGGATTCGCGGCCAAATGGATCAACCTGTATGGCGGACTTGACCAGATTATCGAGCATGCCGACGAAATCGGCGGCAAAAAAGGCGAGGCGTTGCGGGCCAATATCGATCAGGTCAAACTGAATCGTTCCGTGAATGCCTTGGTGCGTGACCTTGACCTTGGCGTGTCCATCGAGGATTTGACTTTCGGTCAGGTGGACGCCAACCAGCTCAACCAACTGTTCACCAGACTTGAATTCGGCATACGCACCAAAAACCGTGTGCTGAGAACATTCAATGCGGGGAAGCCCACTAACGATCCCGTGCAGCAAGACGAGTCCGGCAAACTCGAAATACCTCAGTATGAAACGGTTGACTCGCCGGAAGCATTGGAAGCATGGGTACGAGACAATCTGCCGATGCCGAACGGGCATCTGCATGACGAACGTGAAATCGCGCCGAAGACGACTCCCTCCGGCTTCGCCATTGATCATACGAAGCAGTGTGCGCAGTCCGTGGCGCATTCGTGGGTGTTGCAGGTGGAAGGCGAAAGCAAGCCAGGGAACGCGGCTTATTCGTCGCTGATGATCGCATCGCAAGGCAAAGCGATTCGCATCAATCATATTGATCGCGATATGGCGTCACAACTGCAAACGGTACTTGACGAACACCACCAATCCATGGTGGTGCATGGGTATAAGGAACAGTCCCACCTGCTGGAAAGCGTCGGTGTGGCGTTGCCGAAGCCGCTGTTCGACACCAAGCTTGCCGGGTATCTGGTCCATCCCGATTTCCATGCCGACACGCTGGAACGGGCGGCGGCGCATTTCCTTGACCTGCATATCGAGGAACAGTCCGAGGGCGCGACGCAAGGCACGCTTGATTTCGACGAGCCGGACGATAGTGCGCAGCGGAATGACAACCAGCTTCCGCGCCATACTGCGATTGTTGGTTTGCTGGCGCGTAAACTGGCGGATTCATTGGATCAGCGTGAGCAGTTCTCATTGCTTGAATCTGTGGAGATTCCAGTATCCCGTGTGCTGTATGGCATGGAGCATGCCGGTGCGCAAGTCGATATGAACAGGCTGATGAGCATGCGTGAACAGCTTGCCGCCGACGCGAATTACGCGCAGGAAACGGCATGGCAGTATGCGGGCGAGCGCGTGAATCTGCAAAGTCCTAAGCAGTTGCAGAAGATTCTGTTTGAGGATATGGGCTTGAAGCCTACGAAGAAGACTAAGACTGGTTCGTATACTACGAATGCGGCTGCTTTGCAGGTGTTGCGTGATCGTTCGTATGGTAATGATAGGGCTTGTCAGTTTCTTGATGCGTTGTTGTTGCATCGTGAGAAGAATAAGCTTAAGCAGATTGTGCAGACGTTGATTGATGCGACGAACAGGTCTGATGGTCGTATTCATACGACGTTTGAGCAGACTGTGGCTGCGACTGGTCGGTTGAGTTCGGTTGATCCGAATTTGCAGAATATTCCGAATCGTGATCCTGCTGGTCGTGAGATTCGTTCGGCTTTTGTGCCCGGTGAGGGCTTTGAGTCGTTGTTGAGTTCGGATTATTCTCAGGTTGAGTTGCGTATTATGGCTGATCTTTCTGGTGATGAGGCGTTGATTGAGGCGTTCCGTTCCGGTAGGGATTTTCATAAGTATGTGGCGAGTTTGGTGTATGGCGTTCCTGTGGATGAGATTACGTCTGATCAGCGCAGTCATGTTAAGGCGATGAGCTATGGCTTGGCATATGGGCTGAGCACGTATGGGCTTTCGCAGCAGCTTGGCATTAAGCCGGGTGAGGCCGAGTCATTGAAGCGGCAGTATTTTGCGACGTTCGGCAAGGTCCATGAGTATTTGGAGTCGTTGGTTTCTTCGGCTCGTGAAAAGGGATATACGGAGACGATTTATGGTCGTCGTAGGTATTTTCCGGGCTTGAAGTCGCCGAATCGTGCGGTGCGTGATGCTGCGGAGCGTGCCGCGTTGAATGCGCCTATTCAGGGTTCTGCTGCGGATATTATGAAGATCGCTATGATTCGTGCTGATGATGCGTTGCATGAGGCTGGTCTTGCCAGTCGGATTATTTTGCAGATTCATGATGAACTTGTGGTGGAGGTTGCGCCGGGTGAGGCGGAGCGTGTCACTGCGTTGGTGAAGGATGCCATGGAGCATGCGGTCGATATGGCGGTTCCGTTGGATGTTTCCACGGGTATTGGTTCGGATTGGCAGCTTGCCGCGCACTGATACGGTACTGGGTTTCGTGTGTGTTGCGGATGTGCGTGGTCGAGCAATGGCATAAGGAGGAATGATGGCAACGCTGAAGCAGGTTGTGGATGTGCTGGAAACGTTGTATCCGCTTCGCTATGCGGAGCAGTGGGATGAGCCTGGTCTTATCGTGGGTGATTTGCGTCAGCCTGTGCGCGGTATCGCTTTTGCGGCTGATCCCTCTATGGCGGTGGTTGATCAGGCGATTGCCGGTGGTGTTGATTTGCTGGTTTGCCATCATCCGTTGTTCTTCCGTTCCGTTCATGCGGTGTCGGGATTGGGTTTCCGTGGTGAGATTGTGCGTAAGCTCAATCTTGCCGGATGTGCGTTGTGGGTGGGGCATACGAATGCCGATGCGGCGTATCGTGGCGTCGGCATGGCTGCGGCTGACATGTTCGGTTTGGTGGATCAGCGTCCGCTGGTGCCCATCGATGATCCGGATGCCGAGCATCCGGTCGGTTTGGGGCGTGTGGGGCGTCTTGCCGAACCTGTGGCGTTGCGTGATTTCGCCAGTCGAGTAGCTGGCGCGCTGCCGTACACCGAGCTTGGCGTGCAGGTTTGCGGCGATCTGGACGTTCCGGTCAGCACGGTGGCGGTGCTTCCGGGTTCCGGTGATTCCTTGTTCGATGAGGTGCGTGCGGCCGGTGCCGACGTGTATGTGACCAGTGATCTGCGGCATCATCCGGTGACGGACGCCATAGAGCAGGCCCGCTATGAGGCTTCCATGCGTGCTTCCGGCGTTGCCATGGGCCATGGTGACGGGCGTGTGCGTCCGGCGTTCGTCAACACTCCGCACAGCGCTATCGAATCCATGTGGTTCCAGTATGCGATGGAAGACGTTCCCCATGCAGTTGCGGAAGCGACCGGCGACATTCCTGCCGTGCGTTGGATTTCCATGAATACCGATCCATGGAATATGGTATTTCCTTCGAGCGGGCAGGAACGGTGACGCGTCATGTGTGACGAGGCGGTAGACGGAACCCAGGTGGACGTATTGCTGGATGAATCCAGCGATGGCGTGGACATGTCCGGTATGGTCACGGTGCTTGACAGCAGGCACGTGTATCAGGGTGCGATTTTCGGCGTCGACGACCTGCGGATCGCATTGCCGATGCGTGACGGAGGGCAAACGGTGATTCGCCGTCAGGTGATGCGTCACGCGCCTTGCGTGGTCATGCTGGTGCATGATTGCGCGAATGACCTGTATCTGATCGAACGGGAATACCGTATCGGCTGCGACGCCTTCGCCTACGGTCTGCCGGCTGGACTCATCGACGGGGGAGAGGACGTGGAGGAGGCCGCGCTGCGGGAGCTTCGTGAGGAAACCGGTGTGGAGCCCGCCGGGCGTGACGGTGTCGAATTCGACCATGTGGGGCAGTTTTACTCGTCCGAAGGCATGACCGACGAGCTTGCCAACATCATGGTGCTTCACCTGCATGCATGGCATCCCGTCGAACGTCATTTCGACGGCGATGAGCACGTCGAATCGGCGTGGGTCTCCTGGCAGCGGCTGCGCGGCACCCGTATTACGGCCTCCAATTCCATGATCGCTATTCTTCACGAGCAAATTCGACGAAACCGGCAAAATACAGGCAAGAGTTCTTTCGAATCGTAAAAATAATCGCCGAACAACACGAAATTGCGATTTGGGGGCTGAAACGTGAGATACTTGAATCATGCAAATCAGACCCGGATCGATGTATCCACTCGGCGCAAGCTATGACGGCGCCGGCGTGAATTTTGCCCTCTTTTCCCAAGTGGCACAAAAAGTCGAGCTTTGCCTTTTCGATGAGGAAGACAACGAAACTCGAATCGAAATGACCGAGCAGAACTCTTATGTCTGGCACAACTATCTGCCCGGAATCCAACCGGGGCAACGTTACGGCTATCGCGTGTACGGTCCATACGACCCGACGCAAGGCCTGCGCTGCAACCCGAACAAACTGCTGCTTGACCCCTACGCTAAAGCCATCGAAGGCAACATCGACGGCGATGAGAGCCTCTACTCGTACTGGTTCAGAAGCCCCGATGACGTTACCAGCATGAACACGCTCGACTCGGCCGCCCATACCATGAAAGCGGCCGTGGTGAACCCCTATTTCGACTGGGGCAACGACCAGCATCCGAACATCTCATATCACGATTCCGTGATTTACGAAGCCCACGTACGCGGCATGACCAACCTCAACATGGACGTGCCGCCGGACATTCGCGGAACCTATGCGGGTCTGGCGTACCCCTCGGTAATCGAATACCTGAAGAAGCTGGGCGTCACGGCCATCGAGCTCATGCCCATCCACCAGTTCGTCAATGACAGCTTCCTTCAGGAAAAAGGCCTGAGCAACTACTGGGGATACAACACCATCGGCTTCTTTGCCCCGCACAACGCGTATTCCAGCTCCGGACAGCGCGGCGAACAGGTCAACGAATTCAAATCCATGGTCAAGGCATACCATCATGCCGGCATGGAAGTCATCCTCGACGTGGTGTACAACCACACCGCCGAAGGCAACAACCGTGGACCGACCCTCAGCTTCAAGGGCATCGACAACGGCGCCTACTACCGTCTGGTCGACAACGACCGCAGACACTACTTCGACACCACAGGCACCGGCAACTCGCTGCTGATGCGCTCGCCGCACGCCCTACAGCTCATCACCGACAGCCTGCGCTACTGGGTCACCGAAATGCACGTCGACGGATTCCGATTCGATCTTGCCGCCACATTGGCCCGTCAGTTCCAGGAAGTCGACAAACTGTCGGCCTTCTTCGACATCGTCGAACAGGATCCGGTGATCTCCCGCGTCAAGCTGATCGCGGAACCGTGGGATCTCGGCTCTGGCGGCTATCAGGTGGGCGGCTTCCCGTCCAGCTGGTCCGAATGGAACGGCCGCTACCGCGATTGCGTGCGCGACTTCTGGCGCTCGCAGCCGTCCACGTTGCCGGAATTCGCCAGCCGATTCATGGGCAGTTCCGACCTGTATCAGGTCAATGGCCGCCGACCGGTCGCATCCGTGAACTTCATCACCGCGCACGACGGCTTCACCATGAACGATCTGGTGAGCTACAACGAGAAGCATAATGAGGCCAACGGCGAAGGCAATCGCGACGGCGAAAGCAACAACCGTTCTTGGAACTGCGGTGTCGAAGGTCCTACGACCATCAAGGATGTTAACGAGCTTCGTCAACAGCAGATGCGCAACATGTTCGCCACGTTGCTGCTCAGCCAAGGCATTCCGATGATCTGCGGCGGCGACGAAGTGGCGCGCACCCAGCAGGGCAATAACAACGCCTACTGCCAGGACAATGCGATCTCCTGGACGAACTGGGATCTGGACGAGGATCAGAAGGACCTGCTCGAATTCGTATCGAAGCTGATCCATTTGAGGCTTGAGCATCCTGTGCTGCATCGCCGCCGCTTCTTCTCCGGTCGCGAGCAGGGAGACGACAGCACTGCGATTCCGCAGGTCGAATGGATGGATCATACCGGCTCCATTATGGATATGGACGACTGGTCAAACACACACGCCTTCACTGTGATGATCTATCTGAACGGTTCCGATATTCCGGAAACCGACTGGTACGGCAATCAGATGGTCGACAATGATTTCATTCTGATTTTCAACGCGCATTACGAGCCGATCATGTTCACCCTGCCCGATGAGCAATATGGCAAGAAATGGCGCTTAATTGTCGACACGCATAATCCAAAGGGGCCAGAACTCAATTATGAGGCCGGTTTTGCGATTACTGCGCAATCAAGAAGCTTCCTGCTGTTGATGAGCGACAAGAAGCCGTCCAACAAGCACTACAACTTCTGACGGCGCACTCGCGTTATGCCGTCAGAATCTAGTGGGGTGGAGTCGTCGCCAATGCGATGGCTCCACCCCACTGGTATGTATATGTTGAAATCCGGCGGTTGCTGGTCAGCCTTGCATCAGACTTGTGCGGCGAGCCTCGAAACTGTGTCGGGAACAGTTTCGCTGACTTCCGCAAGATCCTCGACGGAGCGTGGTCTCTCAGATTGCGCCAGTATCAGCTGCGTCTGCACGCGATCCGCTTCGATGGCGGCGATTTGACGCGAGAAAATGATGAACCAGCCAAGGAACATCATGCCGGCCAACGCCTCCACATTCGTCAGCGTGTTATGCCCGCTCAGCCATTGGAATCCGGCATAAGCCCCAATCGCAATCGCAAGATCGGAAACCACGTATACGACCTTTGAGAGTTGCGGGGCAAGCCAAGGCAGGGCAATCATCAGCACGCTCATCAAACATGGTAGGCCGCGGGCGAACACGTTGTGCAAAATCGGATGCGGCGTGTAACGGAACATGCCGATACCTACGAAAGCGATGCCGGCCAACGTCAACATGATTGACAGCAGCAGAATCCTCGTACGAAAATGCTTCGGCGTCTCATTGATGGCATTGGAATCCAGATACTGCAATTGCAGACGATACGTGGTGATGAGCTCGGAAACGGCGAAATAGCTGATGATCACAATGCAGATGCCCGCGAGCGTCAGCGTCGAATTGAACATACGCGCGGCGAACGTCGTACGGTCGCCCAATTGAGAGAAATTATTGTTGTACCAGTACGGATCGTCGGACGTCAATCCTGCGATACTCACGCCAGACACCACGAAAAACGGCAGTAGGGAAGCGATCGTTTTGGCATTCATAAGTTCCGCCTGCACGAAAGTGATATAGCCTACAACGCCTGCGATGGCCGCGCATAGGATCGGTAGATAGCCTTTCAGCGTGCGGATGCCCATCATGTTGTTGACGATGGACAACATCATGAACGATGTGACGAAAATGGTCGAAGCATACACCATGGAAAGCGCGAGGATCTCGAAAATACGACGGACCGGAATAGCCCAACCATGTTTGAGTGTCAGCGAACGTGATTTTCGTGCGTAACCCAAACTGAATGAAACGACTCCGCATCCTGCCACGATTCCCGCGCAGACGGTGAACAGACGCTGCGTGACACGCCAGATGGCCGGGGCGAACTGCATGTATGCGTTCATGACGAACCAGGCGATAACGGCGCATGTCACAAAGGAGATGATGCCTGACGATTCGGCCTGCTGGTGACGTCCCATGCCACTCTCCCTTCCGAAATGCTATTGTAAGCCTGTCGTTGTCCAACCATACGCTATAATAGAAACTCGTGTTCACTTGATGCGATTCCGTGAGGCGGATTCGCAGGGTGTGAACGTGAACGGGCTGTAGCGCAGTTTGGTAGCGCGTCTGCTTTGGGAGCAGAATGTCGCAGGTTCAAATCCTGTCAGCCCGACCGGATCCCTTGGAAACATTAGGTTTTCAAGGGCTTATTTTTCCGTCGAAAACAATCCGCATACAAATGCATACAAACGCCGCGGTACCTCCATGCCTAGACGCCCTTCAGCCGCTCAGCGCGCAGCTCTCCGATCGTGTCCGCCACGTGTTCGTGCACAGGTTCCCGCCCCTCTCGGCGCGAAACAGCCAGTCGTCATCGTCCATGCCATCCATCTGCTTTTCGAGGTGGTGATGTTTTCTTGGACTTCCCGACCGGGAGGAGAACTCTCTTATGGCGGAGTACAGCAAGGAGTAGCGGGACAGGAGGATCAAGACGGAGTTCGGCATGAGCATCATGGCTCGTCGAGGCGCGCTCGGTCTTGCGGCATAATCGGTGGTGATGGAATCAATGACGAGTCCAACAAAACGTCACCAGCCGCTACTGCGGAAAAATAGTGCAGAAATTTCTTAAGAAAAATTGAAGCAAAACACCGAACGACTCAACGAGGTCGCCGACGCCGTAGACCAGATGCGGCTCAAAGCCATCGACACAGACAAGCCGACCGAATTCACCGCCGTGGCGTAGGTCGGCCGGAACCGCATATAGTAAGCGCCCTCAAGAATGAACCTGAGGGCGCTTCGCTTTGAGGGTCGTCCGCCATACCGCCGGCTCAACCACGGTGGCCTGACTGCCTTAATCTCAATCGCAACCTACGCGCAGTCCTGCAATGTCACCTGAACCGTTGACGGATAAATGAGGTGTCAAGGCAGCTACGCTGACTCCATCTCGGAGCTAACCAATACTTTACAGACCTTGAACGCCCATGTCACAGTCGCTATCAGGCAGCACCGCGCGTAACCGTTGACCGTTACAACAGAACCATTGGAATACCGCCGATTGATGAAGGCTGTAACACATGTAACCGATGCAACCTACCCTCATCACCGCATGACTCCCATACTTCACCTGCTACACCCGTTACACCTGTTACAGAGAGATACATAAGAGAGAGGAAGCCGACATCCACATTGATTTCCGGCTGTAACAGGCAGATCGAGAATGCCGTTACCTCCAGTAACAGATCCTGCCATATCGAATATCTAGTAGCCGCAAGGCCCTGTGGAGCTTGCAGGGGAAGTGCAACGCGGCGAAAATGATAGTGTTGCCGTTCAATGCAAGGAACACTAAGTCAACCTTCCAAGACGTCCCTTCGCCCTCGCCGGCTTTACTCCTTTCTCAAGCGGGGCATATTCATACCCACGAGTGCCGTGAAGCCTACCAAGCCTCACGCACAATTGGAGATTCCGCTTGCGATACAGGCATCACGGCGCTCACCAAACACCTAGGTCAACCAGTATGATCCCGCGGCAAACGCTACAAGGATCCACGGCGCATCAACCGTCAGGCCCGCAACCTCGCCAGACAGCGAGTGCTCACACAGCAACTACTCTATGCCATCTGCGATAGGCCTATAGACGACGCGATTGCTTGGTCTGATCCAATGAGCGCCGAAGTGGACGAAATCATTCCGGTGAGTCGCGGTGGAAGCGCGACGGATCTGCACCATCTTGAGAAGGTGCATCGCTGTTGCAATCAACTCAAAAGTGACAAGAACCTTGCATGGACAAGATAAAAGGCCAAAGGCGCTACGGCTCTCAAGCCTACTGCCGTATCGTTCAAAACTTCGGGTTGGTGAGAATGAGAGCCCACTTAAAGGCGTTACAGGATTAACGCGGAGTGATGCTATCGTACTCCAACTTGAATAGCCCCTGAGTCGAATCGAAGTAGCCTACCTCAGCTTTGATATGCACATTCATGCCTACAGACAGAGGACCACTATCGGCAAGCGGCACGCGAGTGAATTGGAATTCTGGGCCCACGGCTGAATTGGGGTCATAATTCCCGGCATGAACAAGGGTCGTACCATCTGGAGAGGCCGCAGCAACATTCCCGTCGAATTCGATATAGTCTCCTGCATGATTTTGTGCAAATTGTTCGACGGAAGGATCCAATGGATCGCGAACCGCAAGTAAAGCAGCAAGTTCTTGGTCATCTTGGGTAAGAGTCTTTGGTAACTGCTTGACGGTGAGAGTAATCGTCTTCCCGTCCTGCGTGGCGTCAAGAACCCACCGGTCTTCGTTGTTTATATTCGCAGTGACATCAAGCCCCGTTTCCTCTTCGACGGCTTTCACCTCATAGCCCTTTGGCAGAAGCTTATCTGCAACCGTTTTTGCAAGACTGCCTTTCAGCTCCGTTGTGTCTACAGCAGGTAGTTCAGGCTCGACCTCAGCTTTGGGTGGCGTGACCTTGTTATCAGTGCTGGAATCAATACTTGTAGAAGTATTAGTAGTTGGAGTTGCCGAATTGGATGATGAGTCATCAGATGTTAGCAAGCTGCCAGCCAAAGCAATAATCAGCGCAACTACGGCCAGACCTATAAGAATCGCCAAACCGATCTTCTGCTGTCTTGATTTCGACTTAGCCATTGCTGATTTATGACTTGTTTGTGGTGTTTTTGCTGGTTTTGGACTTTTTTGAGCATGCTCAGAATTGTTCTTGCTACGAGAAGATACGTCAGACACAGGCAATGTATGATGAGTTTTCTGATCTGCGACCTTTTCGTTTGCGGATTCAGAAAGTTGCACAAGTCGCGTTCCGAGCTGTCCAGCGACAGAACGTGCCTTTCCCGCAGCGTCCTTAAAAGTATCGGATTCTACTGCCCTGACAGCTTGCTTCTTTGCTTCATCGGCAACTTTTTTCGCGGATGCCGAAGCAGTCTTTAGCAGATCCGATTGTTCAGCTTGTCGACGCAATTGTTCGATTTTTTTGTTCAGGTCCATGTGGCACCTACTTTTTCATCAAAATGAAGTAACCTATAACATTCCAGTCTAGTCTTTGGAGGTGCTATCTGAGGATGCAACTTAGAGGCATCCAAGCTGAAGACGGTATCTTCCCTGCCCGGTGTTCGGCTACCCCAGAGTATTGGCCAAATCCCTCCCCACTATTTTCCCAAAACGGCCGAGTAGATTTATTAAATGTAGACTTGTACATGAAAGGAGATGCCAATGATGTGAACCACAAAGTAATCTGAAATGAAGGAGGTCATTATGGCAAAAATGATAATTGAACGGTCTTCTGGACTCAAAGATATGTTGCCTCTTCCGAAGAATGCTGACTCAGCGGTGCTTCTTGTTTCTCTGGTTGGCTTATTTGCCCTACGTCTTGCAGAAATGGTCATGGCTAAGGGCTATGAGCTCGACTTCAAGGCAAATTCCGAAGGTGTGGAAGCACGTCTGAAAAAGAACGAAGACGAGTAGGCAGTTTCGGCTGGATCCGATATTTCATGATTACTCCTTTGATTAGAGGTTTCGCCGTAAGCCCCAAGCGATACGAGGGCATTCAATCATATGAAGCATCGAATTTCCGCCCACCAATGGTGGGCGTTTTTTCCTGGAGAAGCACTATGGCTGAGGCAAATGGCTACTTCGCACTGCTTCGACGAACTCTCCGTAGGCTTGAGGTTGCGGTGTTTGACGAGGGTACGCCGCCGCGTGATTTGGCGTCGTTGACTCGGCGGCTGCTTGCGGTGAGTCGGGAGATTGAGCGTCTTGAATCCGAGAGCGGCGGGGTCAACGCGTTGACCGCGACAGAAGTAGAGGATGAACCGTTTGTTCCGAGCGAGGTCTAGCGCCGGAACTGACCGGCGCAGGCTGTCTGAAGTGGCCTGATTTTTGTTCCGCCCTTATAGTGAGGCGGCTTGCGCCGCTTGATTCGTATAATACTCGGTTTCCACCGCTTCCGGTGTCCTGTAGCCCAATGACTGGTGCAGCCGTTTCGAGTTCCACTATGAGACCTACCGGAACGTCGCCAGCTCCAGCTCGTCCAGATCCCGGAAGGGCCTGTGCCGCCAGACGAGCTTGGTCTTGCACGCGCCGTCGGCGGATTCGGCCATGGCGTTGTCGTACGAGTCGCCGACCGTACCGGTCGACGGCAGCATGCCGTATTCCATCACTCTGGTGGTTGTACACCGTACCAGTGTACTGCGCGCCATGATCGTTGTGGTGGACGAGACCGTCCGTTCCGCCACGGGACGCGGCCCACGCGATCGCCTGCTCCAGCGCCCGCAGGGGCAGTTCCTCCGTGTCCATGGTCGCGGCGCACGACTAGCCCACGATCCGCCTGGCATATACGTCGGTGACGAATGCGGTATACGCGAAGCGCCCGTCGGCCATGCGCACGTAGGTGATGTCGGCCACGTGCAGCCGGTTCGGCGCGCATGCCTCGAATTTCCTGTCCACGAGGTCGGGCCTGCCGCCAGTCCCCCTCGCCGGTCTTGTCGTCACGGGGTCCCGCCCCGACGCACGCCCCTGATGTCCAGTTCGCGCATGACGTTCATCACCTGGTCGCGGCCGACCTCGGCCGGATCCCAGCCCTGCGCCAACAACTGGGCGTGGACCTTCCTGTACCCGTACACGGCCATGAGGAAATCCGAATGGATCTCGAGGATGTCGCGCGCCAAAGCCTCGTGGCGGGCGACATCCGGCTTGGCGGCCGGTTCCTGAACATGCGGTAGCCGCGCGGCGTGAGGAACCCGCAATCCAGCGATTTGCCCAGGACCCTGCAGATCGGCCCGACCCCGAAACGACCTTTGTGTTCGTCGATGTACGCGGCCTTCAACGCCGTGTCGGGTCGAGCCGTGCCGCGAAAAAAGCCGAAGCCGTCGTCAGAATCTCGTTCGCCCGGCGCAGCTCCGCGTTCTCCGCCCGCAGCTGTTTGAGCTCCGCCATCGCATCCCGCGCGGCCCGTTCCGCCTCCGCGGCGGCCGTCGCGTCCGACTGGTTGCGCCACCGCCTGAGCGATTCCGGCGCTATCCCCAGATCCTTGGAGACCTGTTCGATCGCCTTCGTCTCCGACGAATACGACGACCTGGACTCCGTCAGCAGCCTGACGGCCTTCGCCTTGAACTCCGGCGTATATCTCGTGCCCTTTGCCATGGTTCCATCATCTCCCATCAAGTTAGGGGAAATGCGGAACAAGAATCAGTTCATATCAAAATGCGGTCTCGTTATTGCTTTGACGCACAGTGACATGTACTTCTCTGTATGGAAGCTAATCAAAGTGCTTGCTGAATCCAATTAGCGGCTGAATCGTAATCGATGACGGAGAGCACAGTGCACAGCACTGCCATAGCTAGAAGCATGTATCCGCGCTTGACCCAATGTATGCGCTTATCTTCGTCGGCGCGCGCCCTTTTCTCGTTTTCCACTTTATTGTCGATTTGATAGAGAAGCACAGACTGCATGCTCTTTATACAGGCTTCATCACGCAACTTCTTGAGAGGAAGTTCGTCTTCGCTTCGAGATGGATTGAATATATCAATCAAACCGATTGCCACAGCACCGAACAAGAAAAACAGCGCAACGTACTTTAAGCACTCTACGTGTACTGCCGCCAGAGCGGTGAATGGAGAGGTAAGGGAGGCAAATCCTATCAGTTGCATGCTGAGCTGCACAGATGTATCGACTTGATGACGACGATAATCCTGTTGGCGATTGGCCTCAGCTAGCACATACTCCAGAGATGTAATGACTTCCGTCTCGTCTCTTGGCTGATCGGTATCTTCAGGATTCGGTTCCTCCGCCGAGTCGGATGATGCCATATTCTTGGACATGCCGAAATGCCTTACGCGGTGTGAAAATGACTCGGATCCATGGAATGCTGCACGATATGCACCTGATTCTCTGGATCAACATGGCTGGGTGGCACAGTGGGCTTCCATGTTTGTTCTTGCTGCTGGTCTGGCATGTTCATCCTTCTACTCTATGGGACTGTTTAATCGGTTTCCGACGTCAATCTACAACCCTGCGTTGATAGTGCGTGACTTCGCCTCTAGCTCTGCGAGTATAGTGCATCAGCAGGAGCATAAGTGTACACGCTTCAAGTAAGGCACAGAGATGGAAGATAAGAATCGCCGCAAGTCAATCGCTTTAACCGTATGCCTTATTGTCGTTGGAATTCTTGTGGCTGTTGCACTCATGTGCATTGGCGTCTTTGCTATTCTGATGTGCACGGGAATCATCTCCGTCAAGCACTTGCTCATTTCTTTTAATTGGCAATGGGACTTCTGGACTTGCTTGGAAGCGATTGGCACTATAGGTGCTACCACCGTTGCCTTATTCGGCCTGAATCTTAAGGAGACCAGAGAGAAGCGCTGGGCTGTAGCCAAGATGGTATCTTCCTGGATCTCAGAAGACAGCAAACCGAACGCGGATGGCACCGCATATGTTCGCACAGCCACTATCCATGTAAATAACGAGAGCGACGAACCAGTCTATGACGTTACGGTGAATACAACGCTTGACAATGGAAAACACTGGCTTGGACCGCTCTCGGCACCTGACCTGATACCGGTTCTCCCTGCCCGCCGAGAATTGCAATTCGACATCACGATTCCGATGCTTGGCTACCGACATATAGATACGCCACAAGTCCTCTGCACCTTTGTTGATCCCAACGGTAGAGTATGGGAGCGCAATATCGATGGGAAGTTAAGGGATTGCAGTAAGGAAAAACCTCATTGGGTAGACCAGCAAGATGACGAATTACCTGTAAAAGAAGCTGACTGCACTCCATTCAATCCCATGTACGTTTGTCTGATGTTTCTTAACGCGCTTAATAAAGATCCGCATGGAGAAACTATGAGAGCATTGATTTCTCCCCATGCGACCGGCTGGGAAAAGGTGGATTGGGATGAACTCAAGCGCGATTACGGAAACTGCGTGCCGACTTCCAATGTGCGCTTTCCAGCTTCTCACGTTGCGGTTATTTTACTTGTCGCCGATGAATCACTTCAGGGTAAGAAAGCCGAGGGTAGAGGAATGACAATTAATGCGGCCGCAGCGGTTACCCTGACTTTTTCTCAAGAGCAGGGTTGGAGAGTCTTCGGCATAGGGGATCGTGCGCTTCCTGAAGACATACTTTTCCCCGAAGGAACTCTTTTACAGAAGTTGGGTTAGACAGTTCCGTCCTGAGCATCACTGAATCAACTTTACGTCCAAGGAAAACAATATGAGCAGCCTATCTATCCCCGACTATTTTGATCCCAACGATCCGAACCTGGATCCAGAGAAAGCGTTCTGTCTCGAAGGAGTCATGGACGCCCGTATGCTGTGGCCGGAGGACGCCGAAGAGCTTATCGAGCTGACCAACGATACGCCCACTCTGGAAGAGCTGGGCGACCCGTACTACTTCGACAAGCTGCGTGAGAAGATAAACCGACTTGGGTTGAAGCCTGATGATGGACATGATTTGGAAGGCGCTTTGGGAGAGCTCTAATCCCGGTTATGCTGGGATGGCACTATCTCATTTGAGAGCTTTTTAGAATTTTTAAAATCGGCGTTTCAATACGCCGATGGACTCAACCGGTGCCGGAGCCTGACTTGAATACAATCCGTTAACAATGACCGTCACGGTGAGCCAATCCCAGTCGCCTCAACAAAGACAACCAAAAACCAGAAACCGCCATTTTCCAACGATACCGGCCCCAGCAAAAGACATTCAACCCAACAAGAAACACCCCGCGAAAACAGGATGTCGCAGGTTCAAATCCTGTCAGCCCGACCAAAACCGTTGGAAACAAAGGTGTTTCAGACGGTTTGAAAAATCCTTTCCCCGGTTTCCGGTACAAACACGACGATCGCGGGAATTCCTCGTGGCATTTTGTGATATTCGCATAGTTCTGTCCGCCTGGGTTTTCAAACGTGGTATGGATGGCATTTGATTGTCGAGTTCGAGCAAGATACGGGTGCTGTATGGCGAGATTGAAGCGTTGTTTTCCTCGGGTTTTGGATACGATAAGCCCTATGAACGCATCTCAAGAGAATCTTTGGCCGGCGCCGTTTGCCAGCAAGTCGCTTGACGCCACCGTTGTGGTGCCGGGCAGCAAATCCCTGTCGAACCGTTATCTCATTCTTGCGGCTCTCGGGCATCGTCCTGTGCGATTGGTCGGTCTGTTGCGCTCGCGCGATACCGAGCTGATGATGGACGCGCTGCGTTCGTTGGGAGTGCGCTGCGAAATCGATGAGCAGGTCGACACCACGGTTACGGTGGTGCCGCCGTCCGGCGGCCGGTTCCACGGTGGTACGAAGGTGTTCTGCGGTCTTGCGGGAACGGTGATGCGCTTTGTGCCCGGTCTTGCCATGTTCGCGGACGGTCCTGTGGATTTCGACGGTGACGAGCAGGCGTACGCGCGTCCGATGAAGCCGGTGTTGGACGGTCTTGAACAGTTGGGGGCATGCATCGAATACCACGGCGAGGAAGGGCGCCTGCCATTTACAATCATTCCACCTCAAACGGTGAGCCAGTGCGCCGAGCCGAGCGTAGTCAGCATTGATTCTTCGGGATCCTCGCAGTTTATTTCGGGACTATTGCTCGTCGGCTCTCGAGTGCCAGGCGGTTTGGAACTGCATCACACGGGGGAGAAGACACCGAGTTTACCGCATATTCGCATGACCGTGGCCGATCTGCAAGGTTCCGGCGTGCGCGCCAACGCCGACGAACACGCCCGCGTGTGGACCGTGCAGCCGGGAGCCGTGCAGTTGCCCGAAACGGTGACGGTAGAACCTGACCTGTCGAATGCCGCCCCGTTCCTTGGCGCAGCGCTCATCGCCGGAGGAGCCGTGCGCGTGCCCCATTGGCCGGAATCCACCACGCAACCCGGAGGCCTGCTTCCGGGATATTTGGAACGTATGGGAGCCGAAATCAGCTTTCCGGTGATTGACGGCGTCCGGTACTGCGAAGTGACCGGCGACGGCCATGTCAGCGGCCTAGGTGATTTCGACCTGACGGCGGCAGGTGAGATCGCGCCATCATTGGCCGCGATCCTAGTCTTCGCCGATACTCCGACGCGCATGCTGGGCATCGGTCATCTGCGTGGCCATGAGACGAACCGTTTGGAAGCATTGGTCAACGAGATCACCAGAGTCGGGGGTGATGCCCGTGAGCTTCCCGACGGGCTGGAGATTGCGCCAGTGCCGGCAATGAATCTCAGGCCGGCTGAAATGGAAACCTATGCGGACCATCGCATGGCGACGTTCGCTGCGATGCTGGGGCTGAAAATCAACGGCATTCTAATCAAGAACATCGCCACCACTGCGAAAACGCTTCCTGATTTCGCAAACATGTGGACCAGCATGCTGGCCTAGCAATGATTGTCCAGGATAATCCGCAAATAATATTGAAAACGGTATGAAAATGTCCTTCCTCCGCAAAAACGGAGGAAGGACATTCTACGTTTGCACAGGATCGTAATCATTCTGCGGATGCCGCTATGTCAAGCCACGATGGTTCTTAGTTTTCCTGACACGGCTTGGCCTTGTCCGGCCCCAACATGGCAAAGGTAGTGGCGCTCGCAAACGTCATAATGCCTACGGAAAACACGGAACCAATGGAAACCTGACACCGTACGTAAAGAGGTAAGCAGCGACGAGGCGTCCGACACCTTGAGAGGTGTTATCTGGCTCGAGCCTAGAAGGCGGAAAGCATGATGAAGCCCCCGGAAGTTTCGCACTTTCGGGGGCTTCATCATATTGATTGCGATTTTGCGTTCAGTAACGAATCAGCTTGGAATCACTCCCACTCACTTGTTTGAACTGGGAGAGGCATTTTGTGCCCCCTCTGAGCAAAAATTTTTCAACTTTTTTGAAAATAAAAAAAGCCGCCTGTTTTAAATTTGAGGTCAACAGATGGCGGGTAGAAATTTTCATATTTATGATGTATAATATGTGATATTAAAGATTGATAAATCAAAATTTGTAGGTGCGAGTGATGAAAATTATTGAAGTTAAAGAAAATAAAAAACAATATCTTGATTTGCTCCTATTAGCAGATGAGCAGGAAAATATGATAGACCGATACCTTGATAAAGGTAAAATGTATGTGCTTGATGATAATGGGATTAAATGCGAGTGCATCGTTACCGATGAAGGAAGTGATGTGCTTGAAATCAAGAACATTGCAACTGTTCCAGACTATCAAGGCAAAGGTTATGCAAAATCCTTAATTGATTTTATTGTAGAGAAATATAGAGAGCAATATGCTATTCTACAAGTAGGAACAGGTGATAGCCCATTGACAATACCATTTTATGAAAAGTGTGGGTTTGTCCGTTCGCATATCATACCAAATTTCTTTACAGATAATTACGACCATCCAATATATGAGGATGGAGTACAGTTGGTGGATATGGTGTATCTGCAAAGGCCGTTATAAAGAAATTTTCAGTAATACGCTCTGTTGATGTGCTGATTTTTCTACGATATACTCCTTCAAAAAGGAGTGTGCTCTTATGGGTAGAGAAATTTATGACATCATCAATGACATGGCAGAAGTATTAAATGCATCGCAGATGCAGAAACTACAAGAGGTGTTGGCAAAACGGTTATCTGAAAATACTGTATATGATTATTTGCAGACAACTAATATGGACTTTCTAGATATGATTTTAACTGCAAAGCATTTAGAAGGGTGTTCTGACAAAATAATACGCTATTATAGGTGTAATATTGAAAAGATGTTGGATACAATAAATATTCCGGTCATAAAGATAACGACCGAGATGCTACGAAAATATCTTGTAGAGTATCAAACGATAAATAATTGTGGAAAGGTAACTATTGATAATATTCGTA
>OGYI01001008.1_pt1 | contig 30655 bp, 27 predicted proteins | sample 1576521 | NCBI WGS metagenome assembly OGYI01 (sample SAMEA3541484, study PRJEB24748) | human gut metagenome | biome: human gut; feature: human-associated habitat; material: faeces | place: China | collected 2012
AGCCGGTAAAATGCTTAAAAAAAGGATATGTAACTTTTTCATTGTGACACCCCCTCAGCATGACCGCGCTGGAATATCCGCTGAAGAATGTCGGAAACAGTGTTGCAAATCACTAAAAAGAAGGCCAAAAACAAGATTGTGGCATGTATCATAGGTGTATCACGATAGAGTACGCTGTCTACGATGGAATACCCAAGGCCGGGTAAAGAAAAGATTTTCTCCACGATAGCAGATCCGGCCAAAGAGATACCGACCATTTGCAAAAAGCTGGGCGCCAGGCCGGCCAGAGCATGAGGTAGTGCATGAGTCCACAAAATCCTCATGTCGGAAAGCCCACGGCAGCGGGCATATACTGCGTAATCCTCGTTCATCTCTCGCACAATATTTTGGGAGAGAAGCTGGGAGTAGAGGGCGATTCCGCCTATGGCCAGACAGATAGCTGCAGGAAGATACCGCATTAGTCCCGTACTGGAGGCCACGGAGAGCCACCCAAAACGGACTGCAAACACATCGAGAAAAGAACTGGCAAGGAAGAATGGTGGAATGGATACGCCTACAATACAAACAAAAACCAATAGTAGGTGCGCCCATTTCTGCCTGCACCAATAGCACAGGCTTCCTACCAAAAGAATACCGACCGCTTCAATGACTGCCGCCATCAATACAATGCTCAATGTGACGCCCATTGCGCGGGATACCTCGCCTAAAACAGAACGCCCGTTGACTAATGAGGTTCCAAAATCTAAGTGGAGTGCGTCCCGTACCCATGTTCCATACTGAACCAGAAGCGGCTGATTGAGTCCCATCTCCTCCCGCAGCTCGTCAAGCTGCTCTGGCGTATATAACATAAAAGTTCTCCGGGCATAGGCTTCCGCCGCATCCACCGGAGAGAGCTTCACCAGTAAAAAAGAGAGAAAAGTCACAATCAGCAAGGTCAGCAGAAGTTCCATGATTTTTCTTACAGTGAACGAATGAAGCAGTCTTTTCAACGCATATTTCCCTCCCTTGCTTTTTTCTCGTTTGTGTGTTATTATTAGTTAGCGAAAGCTAACCGCCTTATAAATCATAGCACCTTTACTCACAAAAACAAGGGATTACTCATTTGTTTGGTCGATTGCGAAAATCATTTGGCCGATTGCAAAAAAGGAGGTGATGCCGGTGCGTACAGGATTCGAACAATTATGTCTTTCCCATCTGCCTCAGTTGGGGCTGAAGCCAGCCCGGAAGGGCCAGGAGGGAAAAAATGGGGTGGGTTTCACCTTTGTCCCGGAGCCAGATGTTGGAGAAGGCTATCTGTGGACTTATCCTATCAACGCAACCTGCTCGTTAACTATTTACGATGTGGTGTTCCATCAGGATATGTCCTTCCGTTATCATCACCCCGCTGCTCTAACGGTTGCGATCAGTTCTCCGGGCAGTGTGGAGCCTGTGTTGCCAAAGGCCTGCACCAACACGGAAAACCTGGTAGGTTACTTTTTGGAGGAGGGGACTTTTGGGCATACGATTCCCCAAAATACTCCAGTCCGAAGCATTGGGATTGGCCTGATGCCTGAGTTTTATGAACAGCAGCTCCCCGCATTGATGGGCCAGGATGCCACACAGATACGGAAAGCGGCTTGCGCACTGGATGGGACGGTGTCGCTACCAGAGGTAGAAGCCCTTCTCCACCAGATGGCGGCCTATCTGCCGCAGGCGGGAACTGCGGGCTTGCGCTATGAGGCAAAGGTATTCGACCTACTCGCTGCCCTTCTGGAATGGAATGACTTGACTTTATCCACCCCAACTGCCGCCTGTATATCCGCAAAAGATCAGGAGTCACTGCAAAGCCTCAAGTATTATCTGCTTCAGAATTATTCCGCTAAAGTAGACCTTCAGCGTTTGGCTCAGATGTGCTATATGAGCAAGTCAAAACTGACCTATCTGTTCCGTATGCTTTATGGTACCACAATCTATGAATTTATCCTGGCTTGTCGGATTGACCGGGCAAAAGAGTTATTAGCCGACCGTGAAAAAAAAATCAGTGAGATCGCTGCTCTGGTTGGGTATGAAAGGCAAAGCAGTTTCTCCGCGGCATTTCATCAGAAAACAGGCATAACGCCCAACGAGTTCCGCCGACAATTCTGGAACAAATAAAACAAAATAAAACAGAATATATTAAGCACGCCGTGATTCCACGGCGTGCTTTTTTGCAATCGGCCAAATCTATTTCGATATATTCCAGACTTCGGCTGGAGCGATTGCGCTTTTTGAGGACGGACAGTATCATTTAGTTAGTCAACGCAAACCTCTGAGTAAATACTTTTGTGCAGATATAGATAAGGAGATGGTGAGATGACCCAAAAGAAAAAAACAGGGATTTCCAGACTCTTAGAGTTTGGAGGGTGTTACCGTTGGATGACGGTGGTGGCCTGTATATTATCTGGACTCAGCTCCGTGCTTATGCTGTGCCCATTTTTGTGTATCTGGCTGGTTTTACGGGATGTACTGGCAGCCTTGCCAGACTTAAGCACGGTAAATGTGGAGGCAATGACCCTTTATGGATGGATGGCTCTTGGTTTGGCAGTAGGAGGTTTTCTTCTCTATTCGTTAGCTCTTTTATTTTCCCATTTGGGTGCGTTCCACACGGCCAAAAATATGCAGTCTCAGATACTGCACCATCTGGCTTCGCTCTCATTAGGCTTTTTCTCCCAGAACAGTAGCGGCAAACTGCGGAAAATCATCAATGAGAACACAGCGCAGACGGAAAACTTCCTGGCACACCAACTCCCGGATATGACCGGGTCGGCCGTGACTGCTGTGACGATGCTGGTCATGCTCCTGTTCTTTGATTGGAGATTAGGCGGCCTGTCCATTCTTCTGTTGGTTGCAGGATTCATGGTACAAATGTTGATGACCAACGAAAAATCTATGTCGTATATGCGAAAATACCAGGATGCTTCTGAACAGATGAACAATGAAGCGGTAGAGTATGTCCGTGGTATCCCGGTAGTTAAGGTTTTTCAGCAGACGATCTACTCCTTTAAGAGCTTTTACGCCGCTATCATGTACTACAAGGACAACGTAACGGAATACGCGCTCTCCTGTCAGGGGCCGATGGTGGCCTTTAATGTCATCATCAACGCCTCCTTTGCTGTACTAATCCCAGCGGGCATCCTTCTGATTAGCCCGGAACAGTATAGCGAGTTCCTGCTGGATTTGATTTTCTACATCCTGTTTACTTCCGGCAGTGCTGGCATTCTCAATAAAATCCTGTTTTCCGGCACATACCGTATGATGGCGCAGGAAGCGGTACGACGAGTTGATTCTCTGCTGGCAGAGACTCCTGTGGTGGAACACGAGCCCTCTCGGATACCGAATCAGAACGATGTGGAGTTCCGGGATGTGACTTTTACCTATCCAGGCGGCAAAGCGCCCGCACTCTCTCACCTGTCGTTCCAAGTCCCGGAGGGGAAAACTGTGGCTTTGGTAGGCGCTTCGGGCAGTGGAAAGACCACCGCCGCTACCCTGATTCCCCGGTTTTGGGATGTGCAGGAAGGGGCGGTCTGCATTGGAGGCGTCCCAGTTTCTCAAATTCCAAAACAGGAACTGATGAATCGCATCGCCTTTGTATTTCAGGACAGCCGGCTGCTGAAGGCCAGTATCTTGGAAAATGTCCGCGCCTCCCGGCCGGATGCGACCAGAGAGCAGGTGCTGGAGGCGCTCCAGGCTGCCCAGTGCGATGATATTTTGGAAAAACTGCCAAAAGGCGTGGACACAGTGCTGGGGACCAAGGGTGTCTATCTCTCCGGCGGAGAACAACAGCGCATCGCTCTTGCGCGGGCGATTCTAAAGAATGCCCCCATTGTTCTTCTGGATGAAGCTACCGCTTTCGCTGACCCGGAGAACGAGTACAAAATTCAGATGGCATTTGAGCGTCTGACCAAAGGGAAAACTGTCCTGATGATTGCTCACCGACTTCCCACTATTCAGAATGCCGACGAGATTTTGGTATTGGAACAGGGCGCCGCAGCGGAGCGGGGCACCCATAATTCGCTGATGGCACAGAACGGGATCTATGCCTCCATGTGGAGAGATTATCAGACCTCAGTTGCTTGGAATATCGGAAAGGAGGGACACTATGCTTCGTAAACTTTTTGCCCTGACCGAGCAGGGCGCAAAGGATTTGAAAAAAGGAATCATTGCCTCGGTCTTTACCTCACTCAGTCTGATGATGCCTATGGGACTGCTTTTAATGCTGGTGATGCAGCTGCTTCAGCCGCTCTTGGGGATGGAAACGGCCACCCCTTCGCTGGGGGCTTATGCTGGAATGTGTCTGGTGCTATTGGTGATTATTTTCCTGACCCATTACATTCAGTACCGCTGTACCTATATTGCGGCTTATGCTGAAAGCGCCCAGCGGCGGATCGGCTTGGCCGAAAAATTGCGCACCCTTCCGCTGTCCTTTTTTGGCAAGCGGGACCTTTCCGACCTGACCACTACCATGATGAGCGACTGCAATGACCTGGAACGGGTCTTTGCCTATACGATTCCCCAAATTTTCGGAACAGCCATCAGTTGCGTGATCGTCTGTTTGTGCCTGTTTTTCATGGATTGGAGAATGGCGCTGGCGATTTTGTCGCCCTTTGTCCTGGCGATTTTCGTTCTTGTGGGGAGTAAGCGGTTACAAAACCATATGGACCTAAAGAAGATCCAATCAAAACTGGATGCCGCCGACGGGATACAGGAGTTTTTGGAGAGCATCCGGGATTTGAAGGCCAATAATCAGGAGAATTCCTATCTGGCAGGGTTGGACAAAAAGTTGGAGAAGATTGTACATACCTCCGTCTGCTATGAAATGACCAGTGGCCTGATGATTACTTCCTCGCAGATGCTCCTTCGATTGGGGTTCCCGGCCACTGTACTGATGGGGACGCTACTGCTGACTCAGGGAGAACTAAACCTGTTCTTTTTTCTCATGTTCTTGGTGACGGCTTCCCGCATTTATGACCCACTCAGCGGCGTGATGATGCAGCTCAGTGAAATTTTCAATGCAATGCTCCAACTCCGCCGTATGAAAGCTATTGAGCAGGAACCCGCACAGGAAGGTACAACAGAGTATCAAGCCAAAGGCCACGATATTTGCTTTGACCATGTGGGCTTCCGGTATCAGGACGGAGAGGATGTACTGACCGACGTTACTTTCACCGCCAAGCAGGGCGAAGTGACCGCGCTGGTCGGCCCCTCTGGAGGCGGCAAGAGCACCACGGCAAAGCTGGCCGCCCGCTTTTGGGACATTCAGAAAGGGACCATCACCATGGGCGGTGTGGACATTTCCACGGTGGACCCGGAAACACTGTTGAAGGATTATGCCATTGTGTTCCAAGATGTGGTGCTGTTCAATGATACCATTATGGGAAATATCCGTCTGGGCCGCAAGGACGCTACAGATGAGGAGGTCATGGCCGCAGCCAGGGCCGCCCAGTGCGATGAGTTTGTTCAGCGTCTGCCGGAGGGATACCAGACGGTGGTGGGAGAAAACGGCTCTACTCTGTCCGGGGGTGAACGCCAGCGTATTTCTATTGCCCGCGCCCTGTTGAAAAATGCCCCTATCGTTCTACTGGACGAGGCGACTGCCTCTCTGGATGTAGAGAACGAAACCAGCCTCCAGACTGCACTCTCCGCACTGCTCAAGGATAAGACGGTTTTGGTTATCGCACACCGGATGCGGACGGTGATGGGAGCCGATCATGTGGTCGTGCTGGCAGATGGTCATGTGGCGGAAGAAGGCACGCCGGAGCAGCTGATGGAACGGGGCGGAATGTTCCGCCACATGGTGGAGCTACAAAGAGAATCCTCTAACTGGCAAGTTGGAGGCAATCGGGGTGGCTCATGATGAAATTGTATGCCTCTGGTGAAGATTATTTAGAAGCCATCCTGGTGCTGAAAAAGAAATTAGGCATGGTACGCTCCGTGGATGTCGCCCGGCACCTAAGTGATATATAGAGGGCAACGATGAAACAAATCTATGAAAAATGCTGCGTTACAAGTGCTTGCATCGTCTATTGATACCGCTAATAATTGTTCGGAACACATCGACCAGATTCTTGTGCTGGACAACACTTACATCACTCAGCGCGGCCCTCATGTGGAGCCAAAAGGGCCATATGCCAATTTTGTATCCGCCAGGTAGGAGGCCATCAGCTGGAAAATAGCTCAGTAATTTGGAAAGGAGGTGCGCCATTGGCCTTGACATCATCTATGGAGGATTATTTAGAGGCTGTATTCATACTTCAAAAACAAAATGGTTATGTCCGCTGCGTGGATGTCGCAGAGCAGTTGAGGGTGAAAAAGCCTTCTGTAAGCCGGGCAGTTAAGGAATTATCAAAAATGGGCTACCTTCTAAAAGAGGATGATGGTACGCTTTCCTTAACACATAACGGTCAAAAGACCGCAAAACAGATTTATGAGAAACACCAGTTTTTTACCAGGCAGCTTATCGAAGCTGGTGTACCCCAGGATATTGCGGCGCAGGACGCTTGCAGGTTGGAACACGTCATCAGTGAAACGAGCTTTCAGAAGTTAAAAGAAGCAGCCTTCTCAGGCAGCCGGGAGGTGATACCATCGGACGAGTCGTGATTATGGAACTGGAGGATAAGGACGAAAGGACATTTGAAGATTTTCTTGCCTTTTTACAGCTTCATCCGGAATTGAAAACATGGGAAATCGGCCCGGAGCCGATCCTGTCCCTTCCCGGCCTGCAAATCTACCCAGACCGCCGAAAAATCTATCACGGCCAGCAGGAAATTGAGCTGAATACCAAGGAGTTTGCCCTGCTCTGCCTGTTAGTGACCAATAAAGGGCGGGTACTTACTTATGGGCAGATGTATGAAAAAGTCTGGAAGGAAGAACCCTTTGGCAACGAACATATCGCGGTGGGCAGCCATGTCCGCAGTATGCGGCAGAAACTATATGCAATATATCCCAAACCGCCGTTTGTGATTTCCTGTATCCGGGATATAGGGTATCGCTTCGAGGTTCATTCTTAGTATAAGGCAGCAGTCTAACAGTTTAGGCTGCTGCTTTTTCCTGTCTGTTTTCATACCAGCTCGCCAAAACCTTGCAAACGTCGATTTTTTATGAGATTTTCCCGCCGCATATTGTCTGAACTTGCGACAGAATTGTGTTCCATTTGCGTTTCTTGCTCATTTTATTTGCATTTCACCTATTATACTACCCCTATTAACATTTTAGTTTGGGGAAAGGTGGTGATCTCTGTCAGCTTGTCCCCATAAGGGGATAGCATGGAGCCAAAAAGAAAGGAACCTGGCGGTTGCCTGCCATCTGACGAACAAAAAATATTTTCCGTACATACCGCATTCCTCAAGGGGATTGCGGTATTTTTTTGTTCGACAGGCTTTTTCTTTTTCCCTGGGCCTTACCCATCATCCGGCAAAAGACAACAGCCAAGCGCGTGCGCCATAAGGTGTGCGCGCTTTTTCTATGTCGGGAAATGCAGATTTCTGTTATTTCCCGTTAGGACAAGCCAGCCCCATTGCAGGGGGCCGCCGTCCGTCTGGATTTCTTCCCGAAATTCAGACGAAACGGAGGTACACAGCGTGGACGCTGGTAAAAAGAAAATATGGGTTCGCGGCCAATTTGTCGAGGTTACGGACGAAGTATATACCGCTTATATGCGGGGCGACCGGAAAATGCGCTACTTTGAGGCGGATCTGAAAAGCGAGCGCCCGGTTTACGGCAGCAACGGTGAAATCAAACAGGTTCTCCCCAGCCGGGAGGATTCCCTGGACAGGCTCATGGAAGAAAACGCCCGACAGTTTGCCGCTGCTGCGGAGAGCGTGGAGGATGTAGTGATCCGAAAACTTGCGGTGGACAAGCTACATACCGCGCTTATGCAGCTTACCAAAGAAGAACGGGATTTTATCTCCGTCCTGTTCTTTGACGAGAAAACAGAGAGCGACGTGGCAAAGTGCCTGGGTGTTTCCCAACAGGCCGTCCACAAGCGGAAAAACAGGATACTCAAAAAGCTGAAAAACTTTTTTGAGTAAATAGGGTTGTTAGACCTCTCACTCAACGGCAAATAGAGTGAGAGGTCTTTTTTATCTCTCCCGGAACTTTGAAAACTGCATACCCATTCATCAGGCACATTCCCGCTGCTTTGGCGAAAGCCAAAGCCCAGGCGGCGGCTGCGCGGCGATCTGCCGGAAGAAAACAACGAGACACCACCGAAAAAGAAAATGCAGGTCTTTGGTTTGTTCTTCCCGGCAAGGAGCGAGAAACAGCAGGCTGTCAGTACCGGATGGCTCCCGGTACGGCCATGACCGGCAGCGGGGACAATGATACTCCCGTCCAGCCTAACGTCCGAGCGTTGAAGCGGCCCGCCGCCGTGATCCGTCGCAGGCAATGGGGGCGGTCGCGTGAGAACCACGCGAGGGGTGAGATTCCCCGTGGAGCTGGCCAGCCGCCAGCCGTTTGATGACTTCCCACCCGGTGCTTCGGGGCGTCGAGGACAAATAGGAGCACCTTTGAAATACGGGCTGTGCAGCAGGACGGGCCAATGAAAACAGGAGAATGGTTTTATCTCTCCCCGGCCTTCATTCTGTTCTGCTGCGCGGCCTCTACATAGGCGGCCCATGCCGCCTGATTTTTCAAAGGGAGGTCATAAGACATGAACAGGACATATCTGCGCGGCGATATGTACTATGCCGATCTGGGCCGGGGAATCGGCTCCGAGCAGGAAGGTTATCGCCCCGTCCTTATTCTTCAGAACAACACGGGGAACAAATACAGCCCCACCGTCATTGTGGCGGCCATTTCCAGCAAAGTGGACGCCAAGGCCAAGCTGCCCACGCACTATCTTCTCCAGGCGGAAAACGGGCTGGAACTGCCTTCTCTCGTTCTTTTGGAACAGCTCCGCACCATTGACAAGAAACGACTGGGCGCGTACATCGGACATCTGGAAGAAAAGCATATCCGAAAAATCAACCACGCCCTGGCGGTCAGCGTGGGGCTGATCGAGGAGGTTCCCGAAAACTTAATCATGTGCCTTTGTCCGGCCTGTGCCAATAACTTCTACGGCACAGGCTCTTATTATTTGCGCAGGGTTCACCCCGACAGGGTGGAAAAGAATATCTGCACCTACTGCGGCCAGCGTCCCGGCTTTGACTATGAGGTTGTAAAGCGCCGTCAATGACCGGGGTACAGCACATGGAGATCGTATTTCATACCGGGAAAGACAGCGAGCAATCCCTGCGCCAGTTCGCTGAAAAACGCGCCGAGTTTTTAACCCGTGAATTGCGGGATTTGAACGCGGAAGAATTAAAAGCGTTGCTTTCCACACTGAAAGAGGATCATCGCACCTTTGAGCAAAAATGACGATGTTCCTATAATAATGGAGAAAGGGCGGCTTCTTTACCGCCCCCGGAAAGGAGGATATTTGATTATGAAACGCAAGGCAAGAATCCAGACGGGAATCGATGATAGATTGGTGGCCATATATGCGAGAAAGTCCCGTATTACGAATAAGGGGGACAGCATTGGCGTTCAGTTTAAGCAAAGCGCCGACTATGCGGTCAACCAGCTTTCCCTACCGGAAGATTACGAATTTGCCCGGTATGAGGACAAGGGCTTGAGCGGCTACTATTCCGACCGCCCGGATTTTCAAAGGCTGCTCCGGGACATTGAGATGGGGAAAATCAAGGCTGTGGCCTGCTATAAATTAGACCGAATCAGCCGGAAAACGTCCGATCTCATGCGGTTGCTGGAATATTTCGAGCGCCATGATGTGACGCTTTTAGTCTGCTCCAACAATATCAATACGCGGATCAGCACATCCAAAATCATCATCCAGGTGCTGGCCATTATCGCAGAATTTGAACGTGATATTCTCACGGAACGTATCCAGGATAACTTGATGGAGCTGGCAAAAGATGGGCGCTGGCTGGGCGGCAAAACACCGACCGGCTTTTCTTCCCAACGTGTGACAACGGGAAGTGGAAAAAACAAGAGTGCCATCAGTTTTCTTGTCCCTGTGCAGGAAGAAAAGGAGATTGTGCTGGAAATCTACGGCACCTTCTGGGAGACACGTTCTCTCTTGCAGACGGCAAACATCATCAATGAGAAATATGAAACGAAGCATGGCGCGAAGTTTACCACATCCACCATCCGGCTGATACTGCGGAATCCAATCTACTGTGTGGCAGATGAATATTCCTACAACTATTTTCTGGAGCATGACGGGAACCTGTTTGGAGAACCGTCAGACTTTGATGGTCAGCATGGGCTTACAGCTTATAACAAGACCGACCAGATGAAAGTTGAGGATGAGGATTCCACCTTTTTCAATCCCAAGTTCTCACAGCTTCTTACCAGGAAACCCATTAGTGAATGGATTGTTTCCGTGGGCCGCCATGAGGGATTTATCAGCTCCCGGAAATGGGTGGAAACGCAAAATATGCTGGATGAGATTGCAGAAAAGTATAACCGGCCCCATAGAAAAACCAATGCTCTGCTGTCCGGCTTAATGTATTGCCCTATTTGCGGAAAACGGCTGCGTGTATTGCCGGAATCTAATCGCTGGACGAATGGCAAGCCCCGCTTTAAGTATGCCTGCCCAGGGGTGAGGGCAAAAGAGTGTACTTTCAAAGGGGTTGAGGGTGTAACGCTTGATGAATTTGTTATCCACTCACTCTCCAGCCTGCAAGAAGAACATTCCGACTATTACCGGCAGCTTTTGGAGAACAGGGTTGCCAGCATGATCCGTACCGACCAAAGCGAGAAAGAGTACCAGGAAACCAAAAAGGCGATTGAACGCTTAAATGCGGATATTGCCGCACAGGTACGAAATCTGCGTGAAGCAGATGACGCCCTTAAACGCTTCATCCAGGATGATATAAAGGAACTGACGGACGAGCTGGCAAAGCGCGAAGCTGCCCTGCGCCGAATGGAAGATACACAATCTGAAAATCAGTATCTCACCCATGAACTGAATGGCATGAAAAAAAGACTGCTGTCCTTTGAGGAGTTTGCAAAGGACGCACAGCCTGAAGCTCTGTTTACTTTGGTTCATTCAATTGTTGACCGAATTTATATTACTACTGATGGCACCAAGCAGAAATGCCAGGTGTATATCAAAGGCTGCGCCACGGAGGATTATTCCGACGTACTCGGCGCAGCCGGGTACATAGAGGAAGAACCCCTGTTGCCGGTGGTGTCGTATATGCCGCCGATGTGTGATTTAGATTACTATAGCATTTGCTATGTCTTCTATTCCATGCAGGATGACGGCGCCGCAGATTCCTCTGCCATAAGGCGTATACTCCTCAAAAAAGAAGCTGTACGGCTGGCTGTCATCATAGAGGACAATCTTTTCCGTGCCGCGCCACTGGAAATGCTGTTCCAGGATCTTCCCCAATTTGTGACGCAGAAGCCGGCACCCGGTAACCTCATGGAGATTTTTCCGGCAGCGGAATTCATATCGGCGTGTTACCAGTTCCGGGATGGAGAGCTGGCGCCACTCGGCACCATCCATATCCTCTCCGGCCCCTGAAAAGGCGCGGAATGGCTCATAGGGAATCCGCACATCCTCTTTCCAGCCATGCACCTTGTCGTTGCCATCTTCCTGAAGCCATGTGAACCGGATTTCCAGAATCTGTGTACCATCCGGCCCCTTTGTCAGCCGCAGACTGGCAAAGGAACCGCAATCACTCGTCAGTACCCTTTTATTCGGCTCCTGCTCCAACTTTTGCAGTTCGCTGCGCAGGATGGCAAACCGATGCGGAGACTTTTTCTGCCATGAAATGGTGCGAATATAAAGCAGTTCCTTGTCGCACCGCACTTTTATCATAGTCCGGTCATTCATATGTTCATTCCTCCTTTTCAGGGAGCGCCCCTGCGGTATGCAGGGCCGCCCGTTCTACCAAAAATGCACCTTCCACATATTTTTCTTTGCGAGAGGTCGTTGCTGCGCCGCCCAGGGAATCGAGATACTGCTGCCCGTTCTTAGATTTAGAGATATACACATAAAACGGGCTGCTGACATACTGATCCCGTGCATAACAGTTGACATACCTCCTTGCCAGAACAGAGACTGCCCCCAGCTCCGCAGCCTTCTGCGTTGCCAGAGCGACGGCCATCTCCATGACCACTTGTTGCTCATCGTCATTGATGCCGGTGGTGTAAATGCGCTCCAGAAACAGCACCAGCTTCTCACTGACAATACGACCGCTCTCGGTTGTGTTCTCTCCGGCCAAATCAGCAAAAGAAAGCATCAGTTCTGTCGGCTTTTGAAACGCCCCTTTCGTCAGGCGAATGCAGGCGCGGGCCACGATCTCATCACCTTTTCTGATCAGGATGATTTTCTTGTTGGAATCAAAAGCCGCCAGCAGGCACTCTCGTTGGCTCCCCGTTCGGTAAGACAAGCAGGTGCCATAGGGCAGCTCGCCTATCTGAATGGTGTGGTAGAAATCATCCGCTTCTTCGGCAATAAACTTGCCTCGCTCCAACGCAAGGTTCTTTTGCCATGCGGTCTCCTGCTGCTCACTGATTGGGTGGTTAATTTCCCTGCGCAGATCGTCTGCGAAATATTTCAGCACATAGAACTGGCCCATGAGTTCAGCCTGCACGATTCTTCTGAGTGCCTCGATAGCCGCATCGTTTCCCTGCAGGTAGTTATATAGCGGAGTCACCAGGCTACTGCCTCCTCGAAGCAGGAAGTCTGTGATACGATTTTGGTTCTGTTTCACAAACTCGTCTGAAATGGAGAGGCTTTCTTTCAACTGGGCCCAATCCATATCCGTGGTCAGGACAGAGGCGCGAACCTGCGGCCAATTTTCACACCCGGCAAGCAATGGCAGGTTTCTGGCCGCAAAGACCGCATCCGTTTCCGTCTGGAGATCTGGGACAAAGGGGCAAAGCTGGGTGTAATGAAACAGCATTTGCATAGCTGTCCGCCTCGTCAGCCCGCGAATATGTCCGAATCGCTTCCGATACCATTCGCTGAACGGTTGCTCCAGCAGGCATTGAGCCAGCTGAGTCAGTTGCTCATCCTCCGTGTATCGGCTGACCAGATCCCGCTTGAGGAGCTGGCGAAGCGTGAGCATACGCTGGTCTACCGGGAGCGGGGTCAGCTTTGCATACAGGCGGACATAGATTTGGTCCTGCTGCCACAGCAGCCGCATCTCTTCAAAGGTGTATTGCTGTCCTTCCTCCAGGCAGTCAAAATAGCTGTCTGTGCGCTTTGCAGCATCGCAATCCTGCAAATTCTTTTCTGACAGGGAATTGAGATTGCAGTGCTCACAAAAGCAATCTTCAAACAGGAGCGCATAGCGGCTCAGAGAAAGGAAAATCTCACTGTTCTGATCCACCAACTGTAAAAAGTGCTTTTTCCTGTGTTCCACCGCATAGACAAGGATTGGAAACTGATACGAGCGGATCGCGTCAAAATCCAGATGGAGGCAACCGGCATACAGCGCATTCAGGTAACTGACCTGGTTGCACAAGATTTCCTCACGCTGTTCTTTGTTCAGCGGTGCTTCCTGTCTGATGAACCAGTTCAGGTCATACTGTCCCGCACGGTTTTCAAACCAGCGTTGGAAAAAGATACTCAAATCATCTGCATCATGTTCAAAGACCTCCAGCAGCTGGCGGAACTTCCCGATATCGGTTTCCCGCAGCCATTGAAGTGCTTTCAGCCGGCCAGAATCAAGAAACACGGTCACGCCCTGCTGGTACAGCAGGCCGAGGATCTTCTGCAGCGGTGTATTCTGCTCCAGAAGTACCAGCGTCTCTTTTTCGTTGCTATGCCAGTTGAACAGGCAGGCGCCAAGAAATGGAAAGCGCATCATGTCCCGCTGATGTGCGGTCAGTGAAGAAAGCCCTTTCCAATCTGCAACAGGAAAAAGCCAGAGATTATCCAGAATAGCTTTTTCCTCTTCTTCGTACTTGACATAGGGCAAATAGTATTTCAAATACTCAAAAGTCAGCGCCGTTGGAACATTCAAAGACGCTGCCTCCAGTACCTGTTCCGTCGGATACTGTGTCAGGCTCTCATGGCAGTCATCTGCCGATTTGAGCATCGGTTCGATCCTGTCATCCTCGATCTCACAGGTACACAAAGCATGGTACAAATCTGCGAACTCACCGCATTCAACCAGTTTCCGCTGAATTTGGGAGCTCCTGTTTTTCTTCAGCCGCACCTGCAGTTCCAGCCGTTCGACCTTTTCGCACGCCCCGTCCAACTCGTTCTCAGAAAACAAGCCCGTTAGGCTCAGCATCAGGCCGTCAGTTTCCATGCGGCCCAGCAGAGACAAATGTTTCATCGTATTGGTCATGCTGCTGCACCTCCTTCGATCATGTTTTTCACCATATCCAATAGTTCTTGTTTTGGCCTGGTCTCGTACTTTGCCAGCATTCCGCACAGCACAAAGAAATTCTGTGTGTCTATCGGCGTCAGTTCCTGCACACAGCCGGCAGGCCATTCCAACAGTTTTTCATAGACCATATTCATGGCTTGCTGTTTATCTTCTTTGTAATAATACTTGTCTGCAAATTGAACCAAAGACATCGCACTTCCGTTATAGATCTGTGCCAGCTTTTCCTTTCTTTTCAAAAATTCCTGCTGCTTTTGCAGCATCTGCTCCTGCTCTTTTTTCTCTGCAGCGGCTTTTCGGTCGGCTTCAAGTTCTTTTTTGGAATAGAACCGCTTTTTCAGGCAGTTGCCATCATAGCCTCCGCTGTTGCCCTGGGCAATCAGCTGCCGCAGTACAGAGGCCAGGGTGGGCCTGTCGTAGAGCCGCTGAATCGTCGGGTCCTTCAGTGCGCTCCAGACAAATGCCGTATAGTGTTCCGGCTCCATTTGAAAAAACGAAGAGTCCACCCATTCGTAGAGCTTTCGGTGCTCCTCTGGGCCAAGGAAAGGCCGGGCAATTATGGTGCGAAAATTCTCGTTTCCGTAACCACCAGTATTCTCGCAGAAAAAGCGGTGAAAATAGAACCGATCTCCGAAAATCTCCTGCAGCTGTGTAAATCTGTATTGGTTCAGCAACTTTTCGACAAACCGATAGCATTTCCAGCTGGAAATACGCAGGGCATAGTCCCGAAGAAGCTTCAAAGGGTATGCGTATTCACCCTCCGCTCGGTGTTTCTCAAAAAAAGCCCACAGGTCGATTTTCTTCGTTTCCACCAGAAGGGTAAACGCCTCCTCGGTGTGCTGCCGAAAGCAAGTGAAATACTCCATGTAGTCGGCACCGGTCAGTTGCTTATACCGGGCAAGCCACTGTCCAGTAGTTGCCGATCCAAGCGAGCGAAGCATTTGCATCGTGAACAATTCCAAATAGGTGTCCCGCTTTAACTCGACTGCCAGGCAGTCATACTGCGGATCAAACACATCGAACCGATAATTAAATGACTGCTTGATGTTTCGGTTCATCCAAAGGATAGTTTTGGGGGAAGACGGTGAAAGGCTTGAATTTACAGCCGCCCACAAATCCCGATTGCCCTCATATTTGATGGAGAAATCCTTGTAGCGGGTAAATAGCCAGCCAACATATCCATAGAGCGAATCCGGCAATGCTTCCGGGCAGTTGAGCAACATCTTGCAGCACGCCGCCGCAAGTTTCTCGGCAGGAATGCTGTTAGAGGATAGCCGATAAGAAATTCTATCCATCCACATTGCGAGTGAGTTTGTCAGAATGATTTCATCTGCTCCGTACCCAGCTGCGGTCAAAACTGCAAACTCCCGGCTGTCCTGTTTCATATTCATACAAGGAAGCTTTACCAGTGTTCGCAATACAAGATCTGCCCTTGACCGGCAGGCCTTCACCTGCTCAGCGTATGTGCGGATAAACCACTCCAGCACACCACAGTTAAAAGCCAGCGGCATCGTCCGCTCCGGACCAAACAACCGGAGCAGCTGTGCGTGCATCACCTGATATCCTTCCTCCCGGTCATCAAACAGAGAAAGGACAAACAAGGCTTCTTCTGTCTTGGTGTATTCCGTCTTTGCCAGGGCATCCAACAGGGCACGCTGGCGCACAGTATCTTCCTCCAGATGATACAGAGCACCGCTCAGGTACACATCCCCATCAGCGATTCGCCGGATTTTCTGGAGAAAGCCACTACGCTGACTGCCCACAAACATCTGGTCTGCGTGGAGTGTGCGTGTAACGGCAAGTGCCAGTGCCAATGCACGGACAATACGGATATCTGTGCCCAACTTTTCCTCAAACCGCTCCAGCACCTCTCCAGGATAGCGCAGGCTATACTGCTCAAAATAGATAGAGACATCCACATCTTGCTGCCAAATCTGGGCAGCTTCAATCTGGCGATAGTGCATCCTTGCCTTGTCGTCCTGAGAAGTCTGTACCACCAGTTCGGCAAAAGCATGATACAATGTCAGATCAATGGCTTTCTGATAGGCCGCGTATGCCGGCATGATTTCTTGATTCACAGTTGTCCCTCCTTTCGTGATTACCTGGGCCAGTGGCCCCCAGTGGAGTAGTTCCATTCGATGGTTCCATCGTCGTACTGGAGAATTCCATGCGCCTGCAGGCTCCAGCCATCGCGCACTCGCGTGAAGAGCGCCGTCGTTTCACACGGCCGGATTGCTTCGGCAACACTGGTGCAGCGATATTCACTGCCGTTACGATTGGTATAGGTCTGGTTCACGATTGGCGTGATATAGGTTCTATCCATATCAATTCCTCCATAAAAACAGGGGGAGAGCGCCGATTTTTGGCGCTCTCCCTGTTGTTATTGACTGGCCTGGTGTTCAGGCCACACCCGCCATACGGAAAAATTCCTGCGGTTCCAGCACAGGGATACCCAGCTCCCGCGCCTTGGACAGTTTGCTGCCGGCCTTCTCGCCGCAGACCAGATAGTGGGTCTTACGGGTCACCGAGCTGCCAGCAATCGCCCCCAGCAAGGCGATCAGGCTGTTCATCTCATCGCGGGTGTAGGGCTCCACCTTTCCGGTCACCACAATGGTTTTCCCGGCAAAGGGATTGTCCTGCGTGTTGTTTTCCGCAACCGGCTGCACCGGCTTCTGGATCTTCATCATCATCTGCAATTCCTCCCAAATACAGAAATTTTCTTCTTTGCTGAACCACTCATGAATATTATTGTGCAGCGTATCTCCAAAGTCCGGGAGCTGCCGGAAGTCGTACCCGGCATAAACGGCATCCCGGAACTCGTCCAGATTACCGTGGAATACCTGGCAAAGAACGCCGCTGGCGGTGTTGCCGATCATGGGGATGTCCATAGCAATTACATACCGCTCAAAGGTCGTATTCCGGCTCTGCTGAATAGCACTCCAAAGGCGCTGCCAGGATCTTTCTCCAAAGCCGTCCATACGCACCAGCTCGTCTTTATGCTGATCCAACCGGTAGATGTCCAGATAGCTGTGAATCCAGCCCCGGCCAATCAATTTTTCCAGCGTTGCTTCGGACAGTCCCTCAATATTCATCGCCTTTTTGCCGACAAAATGGACAAACTGCTTGAGCTTTCTCGTCTCGCAGCCAGCATTGTCGCAGAACAGCGTCTTGATCGTGCGTTCCTCGCCGTTCTCATTGCGCCCTCTGGTTTCGTGGATACGGGTGGGTTCCCCGCAGCAAGGGCACCGGTGAGGGTATGCGCTTTCCAGCACAAAGCCGCCGCGGTCCAGATTGTCTTCCACATGAGGAATGATGAGATTCCTTTTCGATACCAAAATGCGGTTTCCCGGCATCAGCTCCAGATCTTCAATAAAGGAAAGATTGTGCAGGCTCGCTCTGGACACCTCACAGCCATCGATTTCCACCGGCGCAAAGACTGCGACCGGGGCAATCTCGCCGGTGCGTCCGGGCGTCCATTCAATCATCTGAAGCTTTGTTTCAAACAGATCATCCTCAAATTTGAACGCCAGTCCGTCCTTATAGTGGTGGCCTGTACGCCCGCAGCTCTTGGCGAAGGCCACATCATTGCAGGTGACAACGATGCCGTCGATAGGAATATCCTTGTCTCTGGCATACTGCTGCAGCTGCTTGATTCCATCCTCCGCCTCTGCCTGCGTCAGCGTTCGCTTGGTCACCAGATACTTGCAGGGGGTAAATCCCAGCGCAGAGAGCTCTTTCAGCCGCTCCGACTTGCGCGGCAGGTTTTCAAATCCCTCCAGCACAGTGAACGGCATGAACATCAGACGCCGCTCCATACAGGTCTTGGCATCCAGCAGGCGTACCGAGCCAGCCGCCAGATTGCGTCCGTTTTTGTAGGTCTCTCCGTTATTGTCCACCAGCGAGGCCTTCAGCTGTTCAAAATCGCTGGGTCGAATGAATGCCTCTCCAGTGATCACCAGACGATCTTCATATCGGATATGCGCAGGTATGCCGCCAATGGCGCGGGTATTGTGGGTCACGATTTCGCCCACTTCCCCATCGCCTCGGGTAGCAGCTTCCAGCAATTCGCCACCCTCATAGGTTAACTTGATGGTGAGCCCGTCCAGTTTGAGCATGAACATCACCTGATGCTCGCCCATGAAACGGCACACCTCCACAATGTTTTTTCCTTATCCAGCGACAGCAGCGGGATTGGATGGTTGGTTTTCTCCAGCTTGCTGATTGCCGGATACCCCACCGTACTGGTAGGAGAGTTCGCCATCTGGATGCCCGTCTGCCGCTCCAGGTCTTGAAGTTCCTCAAACAGCCGATCATAGACAGCATCACTGATGCTGGGCGCATTGAGATTGTAATACTCATGGCGATAACGGTTGAGCCGGGCAGTCAGATCCTGCTGTTTCCTTATCAATTCCTGATTCATCACGCTACCTCCTCATTCAGTACACGAAACGCAATGATCAGCGTTTCTTTTCTGTTGCCGCCGTAGGTGAACGAACTGCACACACCATTTTCAAATGTCCAGGTGCTGGCCGGCCCCCACCAGAGCATGGCGCCGCGGCCATTATTGCCGGCATCGATCTTGTCAGCCGGCTGATTCAACACCTTCGTGCAAAATCCATTTGAGGTAATCCATGTGACCTCACGCAGTTGATTGATGCACTCCGTTCGGCGATGATCAACGATTTGCAGACGGATTCCGGGCCGCAGCGCGCGTTTCAGCTGATTCAAATTTTCGATCATGCGACATTCTCCTTACTGTTCCGTTTTTCCTTGATAGCGTAGCGGCCAAAATTCAATTCATGGATAATGCGTTGGATCACTTCGTCATCATCCCATGCGGCAAAAAGAGAAGTCCGCTCCGGCCCTTCCCCCACATGGACACTCACCTGTCCACCATAGATCTGCATCAACACATCCGTGCGTTGGGCACAGACGATTGACAAATTTCCAAGCTGTTTCATAATTTCTCCTTGTTCACACAACATGCAGCCAAACCATGACAGGACGGCGAAGGTCTGCAGTCGCATAATGCTTTCTGATATTGACAGGACGGTAGTGCCCATCCAAATCGCATTCAACGCTTTGCTCCACTCGGCCTTTATCCCGGGCCAGTTCTTCACGAACCGCCTGCAAAATACATAGGCGAGTTTTCAATGTGTCGCTTTCTCTGCAACGAAGCGAAGGGCAATACACATATTCGTGCGGGTTCTCTTTGAGCATGAAGCCATAGGTCATATACTGACGGCATTTACGCTCCCGCTCCCGCTCGATGTGTTTCACATAGTCCACGGCGCTTTTAACCCCCTCCGTCAAACAGAGGTATCCCATCTGCTGGCGCTGTTCATCGGACAAGGGAATCTCTTTTTTCTTTTGTCCCGGCAGCCCCTTATAGATGTGGAAGCTCTCGGGAGCATAGCGATAACCGCGGATGTTGTACTCAAATTTCAATTTGCTCAATGTAAAACCCCTTTCTTAAATGAATGGCCGGACGCCCAAGGGACGCCCGGCCATTGAACCTGTCTCACGCGACTGCAGGGAGTGCCTGCGGCTGTATGACTTCCGTATTTTCCATTAAGTCGGCCAACAACACATCTGCCAGCAGACGGCCAGCCAGATGCCCAGTGTGGATAATCACACGGTCTTTCTGCATCTGGATAAATTCTTCATTCCGCAGCTCACGGCTCCGCTCGGCCAGCTTCAGGTCGCGGCCGGTAAGACGGGCTGCTATGACCTTCTGCCACTTCAGCAGGAATTCCGTTGCCTGTTCGATGTCCTCATATTGGCGGTCAAACAGGGTACGTTTCTGCCTCACAGTACCATCCGGCTCGATTTCAAGCGTGTAATAGGGGTCTTCCGGTTCATCCGTCCGGCGAAGGAACATGATGAAGCTCTCCCGGCGCTCGATGCGCTCATAATACCGCTCGCCGCTTCCGTCATTTCCGACGCAATGGTGGAGCATACGCCCCTCTTTGATGATGGCAAAGATGTTTTGAGGCGCAAGCACTGTGTAGTCGCCATCGCTGTAGGCATATTTTTCCTGCAGTTCCATGCAGATGTCGTTGACATGGGGATATTTCGCCGCCATTTTCGACGCCTGCTCTTCCAGACTCCCAGCTTCACTCTGAAGGACCAGTTCATCGTGCCGCTGGCGCAGTTTGCGCACACGGTATACGATCTCATCACTGGTGTCATAGTGCAGCCGTTCTGCCATAGCAAGGTAGTCTTGCCAGGTGGTCAGCGCCTGCTGGCAGCTGCCATCGAAATACTTCTTTTGCCGTTCCAGATAATTTTTGATCTGTACCACGCTCATGCGGTCTGCGATAAACACCAGATCCCTGGGGCTGATCCGTTCTTTTTTGCTCCAGCACAGCATTTCATTCGTGATACACTGTCCCGTCCGCTTCTCAAGCTGCAGCCAGGCTAAAGTTTCTGTGTCTCCGTCCAACTGGCGCAGGCGGCGGAATTTGGGCGTATCAAGACCAAGAGCTCGAATCAACCCCGGCTCGTTCGGATGCAGAACCAATTTTCGCACACGATCACAGGAGTTGAAGCACTCGTTGGTCAGCTTCGGCAGTCCAGCCTTCCAGATCTGCTCCATCTGGGGAAGTTTTTCCCATACCGCCAAGTATTTTTCAGGATCAGTGATGGGATGGCTTCGTACCCACTCAACCAAGCCGGTCTGGCGAAGTTCTTTTTTCCCCAGGCTGGGCAAAGTCTTTCCATACACCCGGCCAGACTGATTCCAGCTATAGTTGTAATAGCAGGGGCTTCCCATGATCCAGCGCACTTCTCTTTGGCAGTACATTCCCCAGTAATAAGATCGGATTTCTCCGCTGCGGTCATAAATCGAACGCCGGATCTCATGCCAATAAGGTTCACTATTGGGCAAACTGTGCTTTCGATAGGTCCTGTTCGCCCAGAATTCTCGGACAACAAACCCATCTCTACACCGCTGGATAAGATAAGCATAATGCCTCTGCGTCTGAAAATAGCCAGTGCGGCCCAGCGCCTTAAAAACAACGGGATGCCGGCAACGGATGCAATGTCCCTCTTTGTTGTGGTAGGGATGCCCGGAAATAGGCACCTTCTTCCCGCAGAAGGTGCAGTAGCCAGTTTTTGCTCCGCCGCGCTTGTAGTTGTAAAATATAAAATTTTCCCGCACGGCCACCTTGTCGGCCCAACGGCCCCAGTCTTTCGGCAATTCCGGTACCTGAGCAAGATCTTTGTCCCACGGGTCGGTGATTCGCCTATGACGCTGATCCAGCTGTTCTTCTCTCACTTTTCTTTGAAAATCGAGGACGCCGAAGTATCCGCCACGTTCGCTGGAAAAATACTTCTGCACCATATCTGAGTCTCCTGTACTCACCCAGCAAACCGCATCATAATCCTGTCCAGGCCATTCCAGTCTGTCCAGCTTGGCATCTCGCCACTTCTTATCCAAATAGTCATAGGTAAGGAATTGGCGCTTCTTTTTATCAAGAAACACCTCATAGGCGGGATTGTCCCCATCCAATCGAAGATGATCCGGCAGATAAAGCGCCACCTTCAAAATGCCGTTCTGAACCATGCAATTCATATAGCATTTATACTTCCGACGAATGCGGGTGTACCCGGAGTAGGTTCTCACTTTTTCCGGCTCGTCTTCAAGTGCCACTTTTTTCATTTCCGGGGATGCCGTCAGTTTTGGCATCCCCAGAAGAATAGATTTCTTCAATTCATTTCACCGTCCTTTTTTCAAGATCGGCTCCATACCACTCATTGGGTCGGAGTTTCTTCCCATCAATGGTCGCCACCACAATCTGCTGGATACAGCCGGTGACCGGATCTTCCTTGGCAAACGCTAACACATCACCTTTCCGGCTGCCTTGTGCAACAGGGTCAACACCACGCACAACAGCGTATCCACAACACGCCACAGCTTTGTCCTTCTTCACATGGCTGTTCCATTTCCGTTTCGGATGATCGGCCATAAACGCAAGGCCAAGGGTGAAAAGTTCTTCCTTGGTCAGCCGTCTAAGAACCGTCAATTCAGTGCAGGAAATCTTTGAGTCGAATTCGTCTTCATCAATGTCGCCGCCAGCGTTGACGATATAGTATTCCGAGTGATCCACATCACTGTAATAACTCAGACAGTCCAGTGGGTCTTCCGCACAGTGAAAACCGTTTTGGCGGCAGTTGGCTTCTTTGGTCACGTTCAATCCCATCTGGAACTGATAGCCGATACAAACCATGCCAGGATGAAACCCTTTGTACGCGATCATACGCTACCTCCTTACCCAGCTTTTGCCACGCTGAAATCCAGCAAAGACATCTGGCCATCAGTAGAAGGCTTCTTTTCCGGCGCCGGTTTTGGTTCCGGCTTTTTCTTTTCGGCGGGCTTCTTTTCCGCTTTCTTTTTCTTGCCGGTATTTCCGGTAGTCTTGCCAATATAGGGCTTCGGCACAAACTTTTCCTCCTGCTCCTGGTCCTCCTTGGCATCCGAGTCGCGGAAATAATCTTCCGCCCACTGGTAGCACAAATCGTCAGGAATATCGCAGCCATAGCCTTGGCCGCCCTGTCCGGGCTGGATACCACTGGCCTTGAGCTCGTCCTGAACATAGTCCCACGCCTTCCGGCTGATGTACTGGAAGCAATGGATCATGGTTTTCTTCGGGTGCATGGTGAGCCGGGCAAAAGCCGGATCATCCAGGCAGAGCGTCTGGATATACTCCGAAACACACTCCTTCATGTTCCGACGGGTCAGCTTTTCCACATCCTTACTGACACGTTGCATGGAGGCGGATACCACTTCATCATCGCTCATAGCGGCAAGGCGGTCCATCTGCTCCTGCAGGGCCCGCTTTTTTTCTGCCTGCTTGGCCTCCCATTCAGCCTTGCGTTTTGCTTCGGCAGCCTCATGCTCGGCACGGCGCTTTTCTTCATCGGCATCCTTGGACGCACCATTTCCGACGGGCACATCCGTTTTGATGTCAACTGCATCGTCATACCCGCCATCCTCTTCCATGGGGTCATCCTCCGGCGCTTCCATCATCTCAGCGGAAACGGAGGAAGCCGCATCAGAACCAGGCTGTGGTGCAGCTTCGTTCAGGGGCTGGACAGACGAACTGCTGACCGGAGGCACCGGCAGCTCGTCAAAGCTTTCCTCTTCCTCAAAGGCATTTTCGCCCGTGAGTGCAGTTGCCGACGGTTTGCGTCCCTCCTGCATATCCAGCGACATCTCTGAAAAATATCCCATAGTGAACTCCTTTCTGTAAACAAAAAACGGCATGGACGGGCCAAAGCCCATTCCATGCCATCGTTACCTGTATCACAGCACATAGAGCAAAGTGCTGAAGCTGTCAAAGCAGTAGCAGACCACATTGGGGTACTGCTCCGCCCATTCTTTGATTTGTTCCTGTACTGCCTGCGCCACCAGCTGTGCCGAAATATTCCAGGGCGGCGGAACTGTCACCGTGAAATATCCCTGTTCTATGTTGGGGCGAACATCCGCATTCAGCTGAACGCATTGCTCTAAAAGTGCTTCCAACTGTCCCTTCTTCGTTCCTTTTACAACAACCATCGATCTGCTCATGCTCCTCCCGAAACCTTCTTTTTGGCGAGCATCGGAGAAAACTTTACCTGCTGAAACTGTGTATCTCCGTTCACATAGTAGTAAATTCGTTTCATGGGATACTCCAGCTCCACAACATCAGAAAGAGACATTGGCCGTCCGTTGCAACCCTCCGGTAATTCCACGCTGAGTTCTGAAAACAGGCGCTGCAATATCTCGGTATCGCTTTGGCCTGTAGGACAATAGACTTCTCCCGTCCAGACCATGCGATATTGAGCCGCAGGCGGCTGCTCATAGCCGGCCTTTTTTACCGCTTCCATATCCTTGAACGCAAACGGAATCGCTTTCTGCTCGTCCAGTTCCAGCTGGTAGAGCACAAATCGCTGACTTCTGCGCTGGGGTTCCAGAAGGACGCCAAGCGCCTCCCGGCCATGGCGCAGAAATGTTTCATGCTCTTCCCGGGTCAGACCCAGATATTCGGTCAAACCGATGTTACTCTCCGCCCGGTGTTGCCATTGCTCGGTGCAGTCCTCAATATGCGCCAACTCACACCAGCCATTGAGGTACTGTTCTTTGAATGTCTTTCTTTCCAACTCCTTTCTTCGCTGATTTTCCCGGCGCAAGGCAAGCTGCCAATCATCAAATCCCTTATAGTTGGGGTTCCAGGTCAGCCGCCTGCAATTCATTCCGTACTTTCGGGCTGTCAGATAGATTTTTGATGCTCCCGCCATGGTCATTTGGTTATTGTACTTGTCCATATCGTGGGCTTCGATGATCTCCTCTGTACCGCTCTGCGCCAGAAGGGCAAATAATGGGTCCAGCGGACTTGTGTTATTGGCTCCGGCAATCGCAGCAAATGTGCGTCCAGTCAAACAGTGGGATATGTCGGCTTTCAGCAACCCCTCAATGACATACACCACACGGGCAGACGGATCACCAACCAGGTGTACCGGGCTTCCCGATGAAGCGCCGTCCCTCTTGGAAGAAGAAGAGAACCAGATGTATTTGGCGCCAGCTTTTTCCGGCGGGTCATCTTTGTCCTTCAGCGGCACATCCAGCATGATTTGAAACCCCTGTAATCTGCCGTCAAAACCAACGGCTGGAATCAAAATTCCAGATGTTTTTTTATAGAAGGCCATGGTCCAGTAGCCGCAGTCATCGCGGTAGAACCCCGGGACACCTTCCACCTTACAACCCATTTTTATCAGACGCGCCGTAATAGAGCGGCACAAAAAGGGCGGTGGAGTGCTCTTAAAGCCCAGCGATTCGATTTGTTCATCAGACAGCCCGCGCTTGGGCGAACGAAGATGCTCCCTATGAGCTGGCCGCAGTGTAAGCTGGGCCAACAGCAGGGACAGCGTCTGATGGATCTCCGCAGGACTTGCTTTTTCTGACTGCGGCACAATTTTTCGCTCGGAAGTAGAATGACAGCCGGCGTCAGCCCGGGCCCCCGAAAGCGAGGACCCGGTGCTGACCGTCAGCTTAGGAGCTTCATTCCCGGAGCGTATATGTTCTTCATGGCAGTTGTCGCACAAAGCTTCTGCTATTTCCCAATAAGCGTCCGAGGTCGTCGTATTGTTGAGCCGTGCATACAGCCCAAGCATTCCGCCATGCTCGCCGCAGTAATTGCAGCGCCACACATTTTTGACGAAATTGACATTCATCTTACCCCGACGGTCGCCACAGAACGGGCAATCCACATAGACACTATTTGACTGCTGGCGTCTGATACGCAGGTGCAGCAGTTCCACGACATCCATGATATTGAACGGAAATTCATCCGGGTATGAGCCCATCTGTCATTCCTCCCTTTGTACCCACGCTGGGGTTCATATCAGCCGGCCTTCTGGAGAGAATCGAGCACCAGCTGGGCGGCAGCGCGCACCAGGTTGTTCTTGCTCTTGCCCGGAATGAGATAAAAGCGCAAATTGACCGGGCGTTTCTCCGCCACCTGTGCAATCGTCATGCCACGGCAGATGCCATCATCCACAACGACCTGTCTGGCCTGTTCCAGCGTCATCACCTGCAGAAGCTCTTCCACAGGAGTATTCTGCGTGTAGGCCGGAGCCCCGTCCTGCGCAGGCGCATCGTTGCCCTTGGGTTCGATTCGCATCTCAGCCTTTTGGGCGGGCAGCGGCAGTTCATCCGTCTGCTCCACAGCTCCCGGTTCAGCGGCAGCCATCACAGTATCCGTGGGCACCACTTTCTCCGCCTTAACAGGCTCCACCGGCAGCCGCTGTTCCACCGACTCCACATGCGGGGCCGTCACAGCCGTTTTCGGGGCCACAGACGCCCTCTGCTGCGTTTTAAGGTCGCTGGCAGGGGAATCACCAACAGCGGGCGCAACAGGCTTCTGAGGGGCGTTGACAGGCGCCTGACGCGGTTCCGTGCGCTCCACCTGAACAAGGACAGTCTCAGCCGCCTTTTTCTCGGCGGCGTTGGCTTTCTTCTGCTCGGCGGCGGCCTGTGCGTCGGCGTTGATGAGCTGAATACCGAAGCCGGCATCCGTGAGAGCCTGACTCAAAGCCTCATTCTGTGCGCCTCGGATAAAGTCACGGTTGTCCTGAAGCTGCTGTTGGGCCACGCTCATGCTGAAAGGCTCGGCATCGCCACGATCCAAAAACACCCGGGCCTCGAAAATCGCCATCTGTTCGGTGATCCGCAGCGCCGTCACGCGCATACGGCCATTGGGATGGGCCATACGGAACCACAGCTTCTGATAGGGCAGATCCAGTCTCATGCTGTCCTTGGTGCGGCGGAGGAACTTGAGCGGGTCAAAGCCCGGCACCTTGTTCAACTCTGCTACGGCTGGTACGGCCTCATACATGGTTTTGGGATTGCTGCTTTCGTTCATCTTGCAAACTCCTTCCTGTTAAATAAAATAGGAGACGCACTGTGCTTTTTCTGCACTTTGCGTCCCTTTTTAACCTGCATGTTTCAATTCTTTTTTCGCTTCATTCGGGAGCGGAATACCGGCACGTCTGGCATAGGCCTTAAAGTACATGTCGATGCGTGCGCCCAGCAGCGTATTTCGCTTGCTGATCTCGTTGCGGTGAATCGCCATGAACAGCACCTGCTTCTGTCCAATCAGCACCACACGCTTTTTAGCACGGGTGATTCCGGTATAGAGCAGGTTGCGGTAGAGCATGATGCTATGCGCTTTCAAAAGCGGCATGATAACCGTTTCATACTCAGAACCCATAGACTTATGGATGGTGGTGGCATAGGCAAGGTCCAGATTGACCATATCCTCTACGCTATATTCCAGTTCCCGGCCAACTCCAAAATCGAGGCCCACACGCTTTCCGTTCTCACCGTCTTTGATATAACGGATAAAGCCCAGATCGCCATTGGATACCTTTGCGGTGTTCTTGGTCTGCATAATACGGTCATTGACCCGGAAAACTTTGACGCCGATTTTGATCTCGTCTTCGGCGGAGCGAAACGGGTTGACCACTTCACGGATTGCCTCATTGAGCTGTTCCGCCGACGCCGCACCTTCTGAGCGGAAGGGCGACAGTATCTGCACCCGGTCGATGCCGCTTTCCTCAATCTCTCTGCAATAACGGGAGATAATCCGCTCGGCGGCATCCGCCTGGTTATCGCTCGCCATGAACATGAAATCCGGCCCATAGTACAGCTTGGTATTGCCCTCGTTGATAAACTTGGCATTGTAGGCTATCAGGCTGTCTTTGGACTGGCGAAAAATCTGATCCAGCACAGTGACAGGCACCAACTCACAGTCGATCAGCTCACGGAACACATTTCCGGCTCCCACGCTGGGGAGCTGATCCGGGTCGCCTACAAGTACGATTCGTGCACCGTCCTTGATGCGCGAGAAGAATTTATCTGCCAGCCACATATCTACCATGGAAAACTCGTCCACGATGATCAGGTCAGCCGACAACGGCTCCTGTTGTTTGGTTCGGTTGACATCGTCCTCTTCGCTGCCGAGGCCCAACCCGCTGTGAAGCGTCCGGGCCATATCAAAGCCGGTGCTCTCTGCCATACGACGGCTGGCTCTGCCCGTCGGCGCCATCAAGACGATTTGGCCGTCAGGGTACAGCCGGCGGTATACCTCCAGGATCGTTTTCAGAACCGTCGTTTTGCCGGTACCGGGAGAGCCTGTGATAATGGAAAGATTGTGGCGATACGCCGCATAGACGGCAGCCTCCTGTTTGGAGGACAACACCACGCCCATCTCACGCTTGACCCGTTCCAACACCCGCTCAATCCGCTCCGGTTCTGACGGCTCCACCAACCGCATGGCAATGCGGCGGGCGGTTTCGTCCTCCTGTGCAAACACCCGGGGCAGATAGATGTTATCCTTGACTGCCACCACTTCTCCTTTAAGGATCATGTCTTGCAGCACATCTGCGACTTCCTGCGCCTGAAGACGAAGTGCCGGCACCGGAATCTTGTTATTGAGCAGCCGAAGCGCCTCTTTCTGCAGGGTTTCCCTGAGCAAGAACAGGTGCCCTTTAGCTCCTTTACCATCTTCCAGCGCCCAGAACAGCGCACCCTTGACCCGCATGGGGGCATGAAGGTCACCGCCGTTCTTCTGAACAATGGCGTCTACACGCAGAAAGCCGAACCCGGATATCTGGCACAGCTCAAACGGACTCTTTTTCAAGATGTCTACGCTGGCAGGCCCGAAATACTGATAAATCTTGAGCGCAGTTTTCGGCGTGATTTTGAACGGGGAAAGCAGGGTCATCAGATCCTGCAGCATCCGGCTCTCCGCATAAGAGGTCTTGATGTCCTCCAGCTTGCTTTCCGTGATACCTTTGATTTCCAAAAGCCGTTCCGGCTGGTTTTGCAGAATATCCAGCGTGTCCTCGCCAAACCGGGCGACAATCAGCGCGGCGGTTGCGGGCCCGATGCCTTTGATAAGACCCGATGCCAGATACCCCTCCACACCGCTTTTGGTGCGGGGGATGATCTCGCGCCACTGCTCCACCTGAAGCTGCATACCATACTTGCCCTGCTTCCATTCACCATCCAGTTCCAGCTCCACCGCATCCGTACGGGGCAGTTCATAACCGGTCGCCACAAAACGGATCAGATGGTCTCTGTACCGCCGGGTAGAACGGGCCTCCTGCGGCACCTCTTTGTCGGCAGTCTTCACACTAATAATGCAGAACCGATTTGCCGGGTTGTGATAAATCGTCCCGTCATAAGTTCCTCTGTGGATCACTTCTTTTTCCCTCCTTTAAGCCGCCTTGGTATCAGCTTTCACACTGAACCGGCGAAACTCCGAAATTGTGACATACTGCTCGTAGATATCAGGATGTTCCAGTTTCAGCCGGATCAGATTGTCCTTGTCGATGTTAGGCTTCCGCACCGGATTGTAGGTGACCGTATAATTTATGCCATCCTGCTGGCAAATAGCTTTGCAGCTCTTGCCCATTTCGGCAATCAGTGCTCCCTTCAGTCGCTGCATATCCGCATCGATTTCCTTGCTGTCCTTTTCAGCACGTTTCTTTTCTTCTTGAAGCTGGAGATACCGCATCAGCTTGGCAGTCAGAGAATAATCAAAGGTCACCACAGGGGCGTCCTTATCCGCAGGACCCGTATGCCGGCGCACGCTTTCAATTACAAGATCGCCATCCTCGGTATAGGGCGGCGGTGTTTTGGCAAGGACGTGGTTCTCCCAGAAATGCTGTTCCAGAAAAATCATCTCATCCGCATAAGCTTCGTCACGGCGAATCTCACGAATGATGGTTTCTTCCTCGTTGTTGCCATACAGGCAGCAGAAGAAGCAGCGATCCACATCCATGACCGCCATATAATGCCGCCCCTGGGTTTCGTAGTAGACCGGAACAGTTTCTTCCCCATCCAGCCACCAGTGATCCTTAGCATTGTAGTTTGTGGTTTTGATTTCCAAAATTGCGGTCGTGCCATCCGGAAGTTCTACAAAGTAGTCCACATCAGCCAGCATCCAGGGATACTTGGGGTGCTGGAACATCTTCTTGACCTGATAAATCTTGTAGCCGGTCCGATGCTGAAAAATTTTTGCCACCAGCGGCTCCAGCAGATGCCCCATTTCCAGAGCAACCCAGTTGTTTTCGTTGTCCTCAACCGCTGCAATATTCAGCTTGTCGTAGTAGAGGTCACGGGCCGTCCGCCAGGGCGATATCCCCAGCAACGCAGCCACATCACTGCCGCCAATTCCTTTTCGCCGATAAGCGAGCCATTCCTTTTCGGATAAGCCTGCGGTCTCGACCAATACCTGCGGTTGATGTGTTTCTTTCAATGCCGCACAGCTATCCGGCATACTCAGCACCCCCTCCTCGTCGGGCGAGGAACGACGTGCGCCTTCATCACCGGGCACCGTCTCTTGATAGGCTGCTGCTGTCTCTTGGACTGCCTCCAGCTCTCGTTCAATTTCTTCTCTTTCACCATGATTTCATGGTTCGACATTTTCGTGTTCATCTGTATACCTGCCTTTCTTATTTTTGATATATCCTCAAAGCCGTTTCCGGCGTTTGGGCAAAAAATAAGCGAGGCTGACTGCGGCATACGCCTGATGTCCACAGTAACCTGTGAACCAAAGTCATCCTCGCAAATAGGGAATGGATACTCCCTGAAAATAGAAAAAGCCAGTAATATACCGTCCCATACGGGCGCAGTAATACTACTGGCACAAGTACAATCTTAACTGCGTGTGCAATGCGGGCTTTCGGCCTGCGGTACAGAACATCGGTCTGTATCCCATACGGGAAGCGCACAAAAATCA
>OGYI01001012.1_pt1 | contig 30580 bp, 23 predicted proteins | sample 1576521 | NCBI WGS metagenome assembly OGYI01 (sample SAMEA3541484, study PRJEB24748) | human gut metagenome | biome: human gut; feature: human-associated habitat; material: faeces | place: China | collected 2012
ACGCTTTGAAGCCCGTCGCCAAGAGGATTTGAACCTCCGACCCCTCGCTTAGGAGGCGAGTGCTCTATCCAGCTGAGCTATGACGACACATGCCGCAAACCCTTGATTTTACTGGGTTTCTGGGATTTTTCCCTTCGGCCATATATAAGATTATCAACTCTTTTTCGAGTTGTCAATCTACAGATTTTTTCGATTTGGTAATATTAGAACGTTCCCCAATTTGGGGAATGCCTCGGCTTTTTCTTAGAAGACGCTTGTTATATCCATTTAACTAAGGAAACTCAGCTATTGTATTTTAGCATTTATAAGAGATAAAAGCAAGCGTCTCCAGGCCAGACGCTTTGATTTTTTGCTTTGCTTTATATGGAAAGTGGTTAAAAGATTTTAGACGCAAAAAATTCTATGTTTTCTGTTGCAATTCAAATACACGGGGAGGGTATGATATAAATATATTCAAGACTCTAAAGCAAGTCTTAGTGGGAAGTCAGGATTGCAGAACAGATACATTTTCTACTGTGTTTTATTCTTCTTCAATTCCGGTGAATTCGATATCCGGCAGTAATTCGAAGTAGAAATCTGGATATTTCTGTGCCAGTGCTTTGATGCACTTATCTTGCAGGTGTTTGAATTTTGCCAGTGATACGATATCTTTGTCGAATGTGATGTAGACGCTGATCCAGAGTTTTCTTCCGGTTCTTACAATATCGTAGTATAGATTTTTGTGGCCGTAGATACCGATGATTGGTTCTACGGTCTTTTTGATGTCTTCGATTGTTTCTTCCTCCGGTGGGATCAGCATGAGATCACGAATTCCGGTGATGACTGTGCGGACTGGTGTCTGGATCATAACAACGGACAGAAGGATTGTAATGATTTGATCCAGATATGGTGTTACGTGGTCGAACCATGCGAATGGTATCATAAGTGGCAGTAAAAATGCAAATGCCATGCCGAGGGATATGACGGAGTCAATCTGCCAGCCTTGCAGTTCCATTGTAATGAGTGGAGAATGAAGGTTTTTATTCTTGATTCGCAGATAAATTGTGACAATCACGCTTAAAATACAGGCGAACATTTCAAATCCGGCAATGGTGTGAAATGACACAATATGTCCTCCGTGCAGCATCAGATGGATATTATTGAAAATCAGTCCAAATGTAACGGCTGTCATGGTGATGCCTTTTATTACAACAAATAGTGTTTCCAGCTGCATATATCCAAATGGATGCTGTTCATTTGACGGGCGGTATAAAAGTGGAATCAGGAACACGGACGGAAGCAGCATAAAAAACTCCACTCCATCGTAGACTGCGTCCAGGAGGACTGCCTGAGATCCGGTTGCAATTGCCATGACCAGCTCGATTACAACAAAGACTACGTTACCATATAAAGAAACTGACATTACAGATTTTTCTCTTTTTTGTGATTTTTTTCCTACATGCATAAAAATGCTCCTATTCTTGATTTAAGTGCCTTATGTAACGTTATCTATTATCAGTGCAAGGTTATGAAATATTTTTATTATAAGCAATCCTTGTGGAAAATGCAAATACGTGTCATTATCTTGTCTTTTTATGGAGATAATTATAGAATCCAGCAGAAAAATGTGATAAAATAAAAAGACTAAGTAAGAAAAATACCTGGAGGAAATGCCAATGATATCAGGCAAACGAGTCATCGCGGCGATGCTTACGGCACTTATGGCAGTGACGTTTACAGCCAATACTGCGGTGAGTGTATATGCGACAGGGGTAACGGCTACGGAGAATGCACAGACCATAGACGCACAGAGTACAGATGCGCAGGCACTGACACCGGAAGAACAAAAGGCTCAGGAATTGCAGCAGGTCTATGATATGCCGGTGGAATCGAATGGATATAAGGACTGGCCGCAGGGACCTGGGACTTATGGAGAAGCCGGAATTGTTATGGAAGTCGGAACGGGAGCAATTCTGTATGCCAAGAATATAGATGCTCATGAATATCCGGCAAGTATTACGAAAGTATTGACGGCGCTTGTAGCACTGGAAAATGGACAACTGACGGATAATGTGACATTCAGCCACGACAGCGTAGCGTTTTTACAGAGAGGAGATTCTTCCGTCGGATTAAAAGAGGGAAATGTAATCACACTGGATCAGGCAATGCATGCGATGCTTCTGGCATCTGCCAATGAAGCAGCATATGCAATAGGTGAGAGTGTCGGAGTGAATGCCGGTCATGATTACAACTGGTTCATAGAGCAGATGAACAGCCGATGCAAGGAACTGGGCGGTGAGAATTCCAATTTTGCTAATACAAATGGACTGCATGATCCGAATCATTACACATGTGCAAGAGATATGGCGCTGATTGGACGGGAGTTGTTCAAACATCCGGAATTTTTCCAGATTGTGCAGACTCTCAATTATACAATTCCAGCCAGCGAGACGACGGAAGAACACGTTTTCCATCAAAAGCATAAAATGCTTCAGCCGTCGAATTCCAATTATTATCCATATACAATAGGTGGAAAGACTGGTTATACATCAGATGCGTTGTCAACGCTGATTACGATGGCGGACAATGGGCAGACTCAGCTGGTGTGTGTGGTACTGAGGACTCATGGAAAGAACATATATCCGGACACCACGAATTTATTTGAATATGCATTTAATAATTTCACAAAAGTAGATGTGACAACCCAGGAGAAATCTGAGGATATTGAAACATTTCTGACAGAAGACGGGCAGAGTGAACCGAATTATGTGATGTTGCCAAATGGTGTGGATTTTACAGCTTTGGATCAGAAAATCACGCAGGATACAGAAGATAGAAGCACAGGAATTGTGACATACAGTTACGATGGTCATGAACTTGGAACTGCAAAGGTGAAGCTTAGCAAATCCTATTTGAAAGCGCATACAGACAGTACTCAGGATGAAAGCAAATCCAGTGGACATGACAACAGTAAAAAACAGACTAAATCCGGGAAACACCTGTCACTTGGAACAACAAAAGGAAAAATTATTCTGGGGCTGAGCATTCTTTTAGTAATATTGATCATAACATTTATAGCTACGGTGTCCCGCATAAGAAAAAAGAGTAATAAGAGAAAAAGTAATAAGAGAAAGAAACAGTAAAACACAGTTGCGAATACATAGTAAGGTACAGTATTTGAATTGGGGGAAAGGTCAAAATGGAGTTAAAAGAAGTATACGAGAAAATCGGCGGTGATTATGATGATGTAGTAAGACGTCTGATGGGTGAGAAGCTTGTGAGAAAGTTTCTCCTGAAATTTCTGGATGATAAGAGCTACGCCGATCTTGAGAGAACATTAAGCGAGGGTGATTACAAAGAAGCATTCCGTGCAGCCCATACACTGAAGGGTGTCTGCCAGAACCTGTCACTGACAAGCCTTTATCAGGTGAGCAGCCAGCTTACAGAGGAATTGAGAAATGAAGACACTGCAGTTCCAGGTAATCCGAACATTTCAGATTATATGAGCAAGGTAACAGCAGAGTATCACAAGACAATTGAGGCAATCCAGGAACTTGAGTAAGAAATCCAGCCAACAAGAAATGTGAAGAAAAGGGACAGTAAAAACCAGAAAATAAAATAGCAGAAATAAAATAGAAAAATGAGGATATAAGTTTTGCGGTACAATCACTTATGTCCTCATTTTTTTGTTGCCAAGCATACGACAAAAAGGTCCGGTGGACCTTTTTTAGTGTGTTCGTGGTGAGCATAGTTCCCAAAGCCCGCCCGGACAGGTGATGATCGTGCACAACCTACATTTTTCTTTTCAGCATCTCCGGATTAGTTGCGTATGCCAATGCAGTTTCTGCTGTAATTTGCCCTTCTTTATAAAGAGTTAAAAGACTGGAATCCATGGAAATGATTTCTCCGCCGGCGGAGGAGGAAATTATGCCTTCCAATTGCGGAATCTTATTATCACGGATCATATTGCGGATTGCCGGTGTCACAGTCATAATCTCGAAGACAGGAATCATTTTCTCATCAATAGATGGAACAAGCTGCTGTGAGATGACTGCCTGCAGTACCATGGATAACTGGACAGCTATCTGATGCTGCTGGTTTGGAGGAAATACATCGATAATGCGGTCGATCGTGCTGGCTGCACCGATCGTATGCAGGGTCGAGAAAATCAAATGTCCTGTCTCAGCGGCGGTCATAGCAACCTGCATAGTCTCGTAATCACGCATTTCCCCGAGGAGTATAACATCCGGGCTTTGGCGCAGGGAAGCACGAAGAGCCGTTACATAACTTTCTGTATCTACGTTAATCTCACGCTGGCTGACAATACTCTGGTCATGCCTGTGTAGAAATTCCAACGGATCTTCCAAAGTGATGATATGCTTTTTATAATGATGGTTAATCGCGTCAATAATACAGGCAAGGGTCGTTGATTTACCACTTCCGGCAGTTCCGGTCACAAGAACGAGACCTTTGGAAAAATTGGAAAAATCAATGATCCGCTGTGGGATTCCAAGCTCATCCGGATTCGGTAAAGAGAAAGAAATGATCCGGATTACGACAGACATAGTACCTCTTTGTTTGTATGCGCTGACACGAAAACGTGAAAGTCCAGGTATGGAAAATGAAAAATCGTCATCACCAAACGCTTCAAATGCATGCATGTCACGATTTCCGGCAAGGCGATAAATCTGAGTCACGATACTGCTTGTATCATATGGGGTGAGTTTTGTATCATTTTCTTTTGTGATAACTCCATTAATGCGCATAGAGACCGGGAGACCGGCAACAATAAACACATCGGAAGCCTGGGCCTGCACAGCTTGTTGTAATAATTGGGTCGTATCCAGTTCCATAAAGAACCTCCTTGTATAATTCATGAAATTCAATGATTAATGAATCCAGACTGCTACTGAATCAGTTTCATACTATTATCTGCATTCCAGTTACTTGTTTTGACCTCTTTCCAGGATGTGATTTTGTACAATCCGCCAGAAGTCGTAAAAGGATCTGTCAGTGTCAATTTAACTTCCAGCGATTGCGAATCGTCTACAGAAGTAATGTAATCAAGTGTTGCAGATTTATTATCTGTGGAAATATCCAGAGTAATATTTGTACTTAATTTTGCGAGTCTTGTATTTACCTCTGTAAAATAAGAAGCAGAATCTGCGGAAGCGGTGTAAGATTCTGCAAGTATGCCATCAATAATATCCAGCGTTTCTTCCGCCTGATTATCCGCCTGATAGTATTTTGTATTATGGTCAGCAAATTTCCGGGCTGTGTTTGCTTCTGAGGCTGCACTGGAAAGTGACAGGGCAGCAAGGGTCACCATGCAAAGAATGATAAAAATCATTAAAAGCGAGATGGAGCCGATATTTGTGACGGAGAATTTTTTCTTATTCATGAGCGCCTACCTCCCTTGCAATGTGAATGCTGAGCGGAAGCTCATAAATACAGTCCGTAGCATCAGAAAGAGAATACATAGATAACATATATTTTCTCAGCGTAGCAGAGGAATCCTGCGCCTGAATGACCAGTCTGTATTCAGCCAGGTCTGCACTGCATGTCTCCCAGCTTTTATTAAAGTAAATGACCGAGCCGTTATATACGTCGGCTGCATTGGATACCACGCTGTAAAGAATATCCGCTTCCGGGTATGTATCTGACAATGTGCGGGTGTCATTTTGAAGGTCATATCGAATCAGTTCGGCAACATTGACGGTCTGATTTACAGCCTGATTTCCAGCAGAAGCGTCGGTGCTAAGCTGGTGTGATTTTGCGAACATGCGCAGACACACGGCGCTGGCCAGTGAAAAGAATAAAATTGCAATGATCAGCTCCATTAAAAACAGGCTGGAACGGGTATTTGTCTTGTGTCTCAACTGGCGCTCCTTTCTGAGAGGATTACAGACTGCTCTGTTCCGTCAGAAGTCTGACAGGAGATACGGAAGAGTCCACCACTCAATTCCTGGATTTGAAAATCTTTGATTTCCAGAATATTTTTTCCATCTTTGGCGTGAGCATCCACATCCTTGCGAATATATAATTCTTTTAAATATCCCTCATAGGAATAGATATAAGTATAGGTGTCCTCTGCCTGAAGAATCAGAGAAGTTTGACCGTCAATCAATCCAATGGAAAGAGCACCGCTCTGGTCATTCTGGCGAACCTTTTCCCGTATGTAAGAAAGTGGTGTGGCAGTCTGATAGTCTGATTGTGTGCGCGCAGTCTGATCCGCATAGACATGAGCAGATAAGAGGAGCACTGTAAATGCAGACACTGCAAATACAAAGAGTACTGCCAGTGGAAATATAAAATCAATCGTATGTTGTCGGCCTTTTTGAATGGACACTACTTGCTGCCTCCTCTCCGGATAATTGTGACTTCAGGAAGAATGTTGGCTCCGAGCGGCTGATAATCCACAAAATAGCGGGTCTCATCATAGTGAAGTCCGTAATTCTTCTTCAGGTAATCCAGACTTTGTGGATAACTTCCTTCTACTGCATAACATTGTGTAATATTTCTGGAGATTGCATTTTTCAAAGTCTGCATTTCCTCTTCTTCCGTCTGTCTGGAAAGGAAAGAAAGTGCCATCTGAAAGCAGAAAAAGACAACGAAAAATACAACTATAGAAATGATAATATTTCTTCGGTATGAATTTTTGTAATGATTGACAAATCGCTGTCTCATAACAAAGCTCCTTTTTAAAACATTTCTTAAAAAATACTTTTTAAAATTATTTTAAAAAACATTTTCTTTAAGTTTTTTCTAAAATCCTGCCATGATGCTTACAAGAGGAAGCATTACGGATAGCAGAATAATACCAACGATTATAGAAAGAATGATTACAAGTGTTGGCTCGATCGCTGCGATCAGACCGTCGATCTGCTCATCAATCTCTTCTTCGTAACAACCTGAGATTTTTCTCATGACTTCGTCCATGGCGCCTGTTTTGGCACCGATGGATGCCATTCTGGCATACAGTCCGGAGAAAATGTGGTGTTTTAACAAGGTATCACACAGATCATCTCCGGCAGATACTGCGTCTTCACAGGCATTTAGTCTTGTGAGAAAATCAGAATCTTCTACTAATTGTAAGCTTAGCTGGAGAGAATCCTGAGGTGTCAGACCACTTCCAAGCGTCAGTGCCATACCATCAGCAAAACGTCTGGCAGCAATTTTTTCGGACAGCTTGCGTATCACTCCAAAATGTCTTGCGAAAGACTGTAGTTTCTTTTGACCGCTGCTGGTTCGGAATAAGAAAAATAACAGAACAACAAGTGCAATCAGAATTGCAGTGAAAATAACTGCATGGCTGTTCAGAAAAATTCCTATGTTCAGAAATCCTTTGGAAATTCCGGTCATATCACTTCCGAGCTGATGAAATACCTGACTGAATACAGGCATAACCTTTGTGATCAATATAAGAATTACAGCGGTCATCATGATGATCATTATAAGCGGGTAGCTGACTGCTGTCCGGATGGTCTGGGAAAGAGAATCCTCTTTTGCGTAATAGTCAGAAAGAGAATTCATAACATCGTCCAAAGTACCGGTCTGTTCTCCAATCTGAACCATATATATAAAATAATCCGGACATGCACCGGTGGATTTCATCGCTTCGTAGAGGCTTCCGGTCATGTTCAACGTATCCAGCGCTGTTTTCAAAAAGTTTTGTTCTTCTGTGTTCCTGGCGTCATCTAACATAATGGAAAGACCTTCTGTGCTTGAAATCCCAGATTTTAAGATCATGGACATCTGGGAACAGAAAGCCTGCAATTCCGCATTTGTAAGAGGAGTAAGAGTTTTATCTGCCATATTAGTACCTCTTTCATAACTGTTCAATAGCGAGACAGTTATTCCTTTCTCTGTAAATTTCATGCAAGAATGCACTCAGCAATCTTGTATGGAATAGTTTTTCACGTATCAGTTAATAAGAATATTTTACAACATAATGACTTCCGTCACCGACATATTTTTTAACGGATTCACTGTCATTGCTTGCAGCGAGTGTCGGATCTATGATCTGCCAGTCGTGTCCGTCAAATTCAATGATGTTATCGACCCAACCGGTTTCATCAATATAGGTGCTGATCCAGGCGTGGTAGGCATCACCGGAGTATCCGACTTCCAGTTTTGTCGGGATATTCTGTGAACGAAGCATTGCCGCCATCAGGGCAGCGTAATCAAAACAGATCCCAGTACCACTTGTCAGCGTATCATCTACATTTGGAATATAACCATAAGAAACGGAAGTTGCTTTTTCCGTATCATAAGAAATATTTTTGATGACAAAATTATAAATATTCTGTACGACTTCAAGATCACTCCAGGTGTTGGCTGCAAGATCACTGCCTTTCGCAACTGCCTGAGAATCTGCATTGAAATCCACATACTGATTCGGATAAAGAAATGGAAGAAATTCATTTTCAATCTGAACATCCACATCATGAGTCAGTGAGACAACATAAGAGTCGCCGCCAACATTTTCCATGACCTGGATTAAGTAAGTTCCATTTCCAGACGAAAGTGGAAATGTCGTGTATTCATTTCGGGCTGTCAGAAGGTATGTATAAGTATTCTGATCAGGTCCGGTAATCTGTACCTTCACTTTTTCACAACTTCCACTGTAACTGACCATTATATAGCCTTGTGACTGGTTGGAAGCATCGATGGAGGCGTAATCATTGTCGAAAACTACTGTTCCATCGGCAGAAGGGGTCAGAACCTGGGGAGTGTTATCCCTGGGAGGCCCTGAGTGATCGACTTCGGAAGATTTTTTTCCGGAGCAGCCCCAGAGAAGGGTACAGCACATGAAGCATAGCGCAAGAGCTAATCTTGCAGAGTATTTCATGGCATAGTTCCCCCTTTATTACATTTAAAATGTCGCAAATTGCGAGAGTGCAAAACACGAAGCAAGGATGTTCTGGCACTCTTGAGTAATTAGTTCGTGCTTACAGGTGAGATCAAAAGTGTCAGCTCATTACCTGCGTTGTCCGGAATAGTCACAGACTGCGGTTCAACCGGAATATCAAAGGCAATCGTGCCGGTGCTCTCGTCATAAGAGGTTGGCGTAAGCCCTGTGATTCCTGCATAATTGATTCCGGAATATGTGTCCTGTACAACAAGGAAAACCTGATGCTCCTGTGTGTAAGATTGGATAAATACCGGTTTATCGGTATCCAGGTGTGTGACTTCGTAAGATTGACATGTTTTCTGCCCGTTAAATGACTTCGCTATAATCGTCAAAGTTCCGTTCTTCGTCAGCGACGCGGTGTATTCTTTTGAATTTTTGCAAATCAGTGCGACCGGTTCGCCATCCAGAGTTGCGGACACAGACTTTACAGGTAATAAAGTCTGTACACTGATATTATAAGTGGCATCCGTAGCAGAATCAACATTTATACGTTTTGCTGCGATATTTGGCTGGAAAAATAAAAGCGGAAGAAGAATCAGCAAGAGGATAAAGATATAGCTGATCATCTTACCGAAGTCAAATGCCGGTTTTTTATAATTGCCCCAGGATTCGAGAACTTCTACCGGGATACTGTTCGGTTCCATATTGCAAGCTTCAAAGACGTTGTTCAGAAGCTGATTTGCAGTCTGAGTATCCAGCGTGGGGATCTCGGTACTATTCAGAGATGGGTTTGAAAAATGAAGGTCGGATTGCTTTTTTTCAATCACAGAATACACCTCCTTTACTGTTACCAAGTTTCTTTTCAAGTTCGTGGCGTCCTTTTGCCAGTCTTCGTTTCACAGTACTCCGGCTGCAGTTCATAGCGTCTGCAATTTCATCCAGAGACATATCGTTATAATATTTCATAATAATTGCCTGGGATTCATTCGGATGAAGAGAAAGTACCTGAGACATCAGCTCAGCCTGCTGGATACGTTCTTCGACTTCCTGGGCAGGAGATTTTTGTGGGTTTTTCATATGCTGACTGTCAAGATTATCCGTATTCAGCTTTTCTGCCAGTTGGAGCTCTTGTTCGTGGAGTAAATGTTTCTGGCATACATTATAACAAATCCGAAAATTAATCTGATTCAGCCAGGATACAAAAAGTCTCGGATTTTTCAGTGTATGTATTTTTTTCAGTGCGAGAATATAAACATCCTGTAAAACGTCCTGAGCAAGGTATGGATCTTTGACATACTGATATGTAAAACGATACTGCTTTTGATAGGTGGCAGTATAGAGCTCAGCAAATGCATTACTGTCACCGGTTTGTGTCTTTCGGACTAATTTTGCAAGATAATCATAATCCAGATCAAGTTCAGCCACAATCTCACTCCTTTCATGCAAGATTTTATCATCAAGGGGACGTTATTATTCCGGTTCAAGAATGCCGAGACATTCTTGCTGTGAGTTTTGAGAATTATGTTTATGAATTCTCATAAATACGTTTGTTTGCAAGTGCAATCAGATTCGTGATCTGCTCCATGTGCTCCTTGCTGTTCATTGCAATACCCGTGTGATATTCAATAGCAATTGCATCAGAAGACAGATTGTGCTGTTTTACACGCCCCGCAACTCTTGCAAGAAATGTATCAATTTTCGCCTGTTCTCCATTTTCAAAAATAGCAAGGAATTTATTACCGCCATTTCGTCCTACAAAGCAAAGGGACAGAGAAGCAGAAGAAAGAATCGTGGAAAAATCTTTCAACAGTATGTTACCTGTCGCATGGTCATATAAAGAATTGACTTCCGGCAGATTGGCAAGGTCGATCATAATACATGCAAGATTTTCCGGGAGTTTTTTATCATAATATTTTTCAATAACAGTATCACAACTGAAACGGTTCGGTATTCCGGACAATTGGTCAGAATATGCAACATCGTAAAGGTTATGATAGTTCAGTTTTATGGTTGAAATTAAATTAAAATCTATCAAAAGAAATATAAAACTTGACAGCAGGACAGTCCAGACAACTACAAATAAAATTGTTGCTGAAGTAGATGAGAATATAAATTGCTTTACCTGAGGTTTCATCAGGAAATATAGACTTGCAAGCGTTAATACTACAAGCAAAGAAAGCTGAATGATTTTGAATGTACTGAATTTTTTCATATAATAAGCACCTCTTTTTTTATTGAAGAATGGTTCCCTGCGGATATGAATTCGTTTTTATATATATTTTTCTTATATACTTTTCTTATATATTTCTCTATATCTTTGTATGTACCCCAAATTATATCATAAAATATAATAATTTTGCAGAAAATGTGAGCCTTTTTGATAAGATTAACAGTCTTTATATATAAGAAGCCCCATTAGAATATTATAGAAAACAACTAAAGACATTTTCAATGACCGTTTAAGTCCCAAAATGACCGTTCGAGTCAAAAAAATTGTTGAAAAACAATAAAAGTTGTATGATGTTAATATGAGAATGGTGAAAATATAACTATTTTTCTGAAAATTATTAGATGAAAGAGAGTAAAAATAAAAGGAGGAAAAGCTTATGAAGAACGCAAAACGCTGGCTGGCAGTTATCTTAGCAGTGACATTGTTAGGTTCCAATGCAGTATATCAGCTTGGAACGACACTGAGTGCTAATGAAACTGAAGCAGTCACAGAAAGTCAGCAGGATGAAAGCGAGAATGCAGTTGCGGAACAAGCTGAGAAGCAGCAGGAAGATACAGGAAAAGCAACTGTACAAGAAGTAACACCACAGGAGGACAAGCCGGATGCATCGGCACAGGAGTCAAAGCCTGTACAGGAAGAAGGTCAGACGCAGGCAGCTCAGACTGGGTCACAGACTCCGGCTGTAGTGGAAGCTCCACAGGCAGAGCAGGCACAGGAGGCAGCGCCGGCTAATGCAGGACAGTCTGAACCGGAAGCCGGTCAGGTATCTGATGGAAATGCAGCACAGGCTGAAACTCCAGCAGCACAGACCTACCTATGATGTCAAACTCAACAAACCAGAGCTTGACGGAGGTCAGATCAAAGTCTGGGGCGCAGATGGCATCCAGACAGACGTAACATCTTATGATGGAAATAATCAGTATGTAAAAGAAGTAACAGAAGGAGAAGACTTCAACTTCCAGATTACACGAAATGATGGATTCGAGATTGAGAATGTTACAGTGAATGGCGTACAGGTCGCTCCGGAAAGCACAGATGGAAGTGTAAGTACATACAAGCTTAGTGGGGTGGCAGAAGAAAAAGCCATTACAATTACATATAATAAGGTAGAGACTCCGGTGGAGGAGAATCAGGATGGCGAAGCAGCTGCGGATGAAGGAATTGTATCATCTGGTGATGCAGTGACGGAACAGGGCGGTCAGCAATCTGATGATAAGGTTAATACAGCAAGCCTGAATGATGCAAAAGAAACAGCAGAGACACATGAAGACACCGATACTGAAAAATGGATTACTGTTGGAAAAAGTGTAACATTGAGTAATGAGTATATATCAAATTGGTGGACAACATATAGTCATAGTTGGAAAATAAAAAAAGGCAAAGATGTTGTATCTATAAACGCGTCGAACAGTAATAGTATTTCCGTAAAAGGAAAAAACGCTGGAGAGGCTACAATTACAGATACGATTGCATGGAATTCGCATTGGGACGGTCAGCAGGAAAAAACTATTACATATACGATCCATGTAAGTAAAGCTGTTGCACCGACAGCTATAAAAATAAGTGGAGCGGATAAAGTTACGCAGTTTAAGACGGCTCAACTTACATATGAGCTTACACCGTCTGATGCAGCAGGTGAAGTACAGTGGAGCTCATCAAATGAACAGATATTAACAGTAGATTCGAATGGACTGGTCAGTGGATTGAGGCAGGGTACAGCTACTGTTACAGCAAGTGTACAGGATAAAGAGAGTAATAGTTCCGTAATTGCTGAAAAAACAATTCAAGTAGTTGCGAATGAAGAATCAACAGATCAGGCACTAGTTTATTATCTGTTGGATCCTACGAAAGACGCAAATTCAAATGATACAGGAAACTGGGGACCTCAATATGGAACTGCTACAGTAAATACAACGGGTGCTACATGGACCAATAATAAGAACTGCTTTGATAATGTTGATCAAAGAGTTGTAAGCTGGCCGAATGGAACGAATGTTGTAACAAGAAATAGCACAGCATGGAATCAGATATTTGAAAATTATAGATCTTCTATCCAGAGCCAATTAGGCGTTACAATTACAAAAGATGATGTAGAAGAGATTACATTAGTTCCGGCGAAGATTTCAAAAGATAATGGAACAGCTCCAGATAAGCACCTGGATTGTAATGTAAATATTAAATGTAAAAATGTTGCAACAGTAAAATATTATCTGTATGATGCGGGAGCTGTAAAATTTGATATGTTAGGCTCTAAGAATTATGTTATAAATGGAACATCTAAGACACAGCCAAGTGATGTTACATCTAAGACATTCCCTACAACAAAAACTGTGAACGGTGTAACATATACATTCTCAGGATGGTATACAAACCGAGAACTTACGAATGCTGCACCTGCATTTCCGGCTAAAGTAGAATCATCGATTACTTATTATGCAAAGTATATAGCAGGATATCAGGTTATGTATAATTTGGCTGGTGGAAAATTTTCCGATGGTTCAACGAATGCAACGGAAAAACATAATGAAGGTACGAATGTTGTTGTAAAAGAAGAGCCTACCCGTAAAGGGTATAAGTTTACAGGATGGACAGTTGAAGGATTGGATAATACTACTATTAGCAGTGGGGAAAGTTTTACGATGCCTGGCAATACGGTGACACTCACGGCTAACTGGGAAGAGCAGAAGATTGAAGACTTCATTACGCTGACTCCGACTGATGCTGAACGTGTATATAACGGAGAACCATTAGCAGCAGGAATTGCGACAGCATCAGCTAAGAAAGCAGAAGCAAATCTTGATGGAGTCAAGATTGAATATCAGAAAGCGGACGGAACATGGACAGAAAGTCCGGCAGAGATTACAGCAACCAATGTGTCTGATAGTACAACGGTTAAAGTTCGTGTGACTAGTGAAAATTATACTGGTAAATTGGAAGGCACAGAAAAACTGACAATTACAAAGAGACCGATCACGATCACAGGAGACGGATGGACAAGTGACCAGCCGTACACAGGAAGCGAGCATAAGAAGACAGCTTATACAGTAGAAGAAGCAAATGCAGAAAATACCCGCGGACTGGTAGCAGGAGAGACAGCAACAGTAAGCTATGAGATTACAGGAACAAATGTAGGAACTTATACAGGAACATTTGGAAATGACTTCCAGGTAATGAAGGGTGATGTAGATGTAACAGCAAACTACAACCCGACGAAGACACCGGGAACACTGGCAATCACAAAAGCAGAGATCGCAAAGTATGTAACACTGACTCCGGCAGATGTGACAAAAGTATATGACGGAAACGCATATGCGGCAGGAACAGCGACAGCAGCAGATACAAATGGAAACGATCTGAAGATTGAATACCAGAAAGCAAATGGAAGCTGGACAGAAGATCCGTCAGAAATCACGGCAACAGAAGTAAAAGACAGCAAAACTGTAAATATCCGAGTATCCAGCGAAGGAAACTATGACGGATATGTAACAGGAACAGAAAAACTGACGATTACAGCAAGACCAATCACAATCACAGGAGACGGATGGGAAAGCAGCCAGCCGTATACAGGAAGCGAGTATAAAAAGACAGGTTATACAGTAGAAGAAGCAAATACAGAAAATACCCGCGGACTGGTAGCAGGAGAGACAGTAAACACAAGCTATGAGATCAAGGGAACAAATGTAGGAAGCTATACCGGAACATTTGGAGACAACTTTGAAATCAAGACAGCAGGTGGAGTTCTAGGAATTGGAGCCAAAGATGTGACAGCAAACTATACTGTTACCAAGACACCTGGAACCTTAACAATCGGCAAGGCAGAGATTTTGAACCATGTAACGCTGACACCAAATCCGGTGACAAAGGTATATGATGGAGAAGCCCACACGGCAGGAATTGCAACAGCAACAGCAGACCATGGAAACGAAGTGAAGGTTGAGTACAGTGTGAATGGAACAGATTGGACAACCGATCCAAGTACAATCACAGCAACGGAAGTAAAAGACAGTGTAACCGTATTGCTTCGAGCATCCAGTGAAGGAAACTACGAAGGATATGTAACAGGAAAAGAAGAACTGACGATTACGAAGAGACCGATTGAGATCACAGGATCAGGCTGGACAAGCAGTCAGCCGTATACCGGAAAAGCGTATACAAAGACTGATTATGAAGTGGAACAGGCAAATGCTGAGAATACCCGCGGACTGGTAGCAGGAGAGACAGCAACAGTAAGCTATGAGATTACAGGAACAAATGTAGGAACTTATACAGGAACATTTGGAAATGACTTCCAGGTAATGAAGGGTGATGTAGATGTAACAGCAAACTACAACCCGACGAAGACACCGGGAACACTGGCAATCACAAAAGCAGAGATCGCAAAGTATGTAACACTGACTCCGGCAGATGTGACAAAAGTATATGACGGAAACGCATATGCGGCAGGAACAGCGACAGCAGCAGATACAAATGGAAATGATCTGAAGATTGAATACCAGAAAGCAGATGGAACATGGACAGAGAATCCGACAGAGATCACAGCAAGCAATGTATCTGAGAGCAAAACTGTAAATATCCGAGTATCCAGTGAAGGAAACTATGATGGATATGTAACAGGAACAGAAAAACTGACGATCACAGCAAGACCGATCACGATCACAGGAGACGGATGGGAAAGCAGCCAGCCGTATACAGGAAGCGAGTATAAGAAGACAGACTATACGGTCGAAGCAGCCAATGCAGAAAATACCCGCGGACTGGTAGCAGGAGAGACAGCAGAGGTTGTTTATGAACTGAAAGGAACCAATGTTGGAACCTATACAGGAACATTTGGAACAGCTGTAATCAAGAAAGGTGAAGAAGACGTAACAGCGAACTATACCGTTATCAAGACACCTGGAACACTGGCGATTATAAAATCAGCGATTGAGAATTATATTAATATCTATCCTGTTGACGTGACAAAAGTATATGACGGAAACGCATATGCAGCAGGAACAGCAAGAGCAACAGATAGAAATGGAAATAATCTGAAAATCGAATACAGTGTGAATGGAACAGATTGGACAGAAGATCCGTCAGAGATTACGGCAACAGAAGTGAAAGACAGTGTGACTGTAAATGTAAGAGTATCCAGTGAAGGAAACTATGACGGATATGTAACAGGAACAGAGAAACTGACAATCACACCGAAGGCAGTAACAGTAACAGCGGATGACTTAAGCAAGATATATAAAGAGGATGACCCAGAACTTACGGCAACAGTAACCGGAACACTTGGAGAAGATACTTTAATTTATCAGTTGAGCAGAGAGAGTGGAGAAGATGTAGGTAAGTATCCAATTACAGCAAGAGGAGAAGCTATACAGGGCAACTACACAGTAACCTACAGACCGGGAACACTGACAATCGTAGCAGCACAGAGAACGACGGAACTGAGCGTAACTTCATACAATGGAGTATACGATGCAGAAAACCATACGATCACAGTGAACGGAACAGTAGACGGTGACAAGGTAGAGTACAGCTATGACGGCGGCAAGACCTGGGTGACAGACCTTAAGGAATACAAGAATGTCACAAAGGGAAGTGTAGCAATTCAGGTGAAGGTAACAAACAAGAATTACACACCGGCAGAGACGATTTTAAGTGGAACCGTAACAATCACACCGGCAACACTGACCATTACAACCCCGAAGGCAGAGAAAGTCTATGACGGAAACGCATTGACAGCAGAAGGAAGCATTACAGGATTTGTAAACGGAGAAACAGCAACATTTGTAACAACCGGAAGCCAGACAGAAGTAGGTAACAGCGAGAATACTTACACACTGACATGGGATGGAACAGCAGAAAAGACAAACTATACTGTCAGCGAGAGCCTTGGAACCTTAACAGTAACACCACAGAGTATCGTACCTGATCCGGATCCGGAGAAGCCGAGTTACAAGGGTGTTGAAGTTAGCACTCCGGCAGACGTTCCATACAATGGTCAGGATCAGACATGGCAGCCAACTGTAACAGATGCAGATGGTGTAGCTCTTGTAAATGGTCAGGACTACACAGTAAGCTATGACAAAGATGACCGTACAAATGTAACAGGAACTATCACAGTAACAATCACTGGTATTGGAAATTATACTGGTACAGTTACAAGAACATATCAGATCACTCCAAAGCCAGTAACAATCACTACCAATTCTGATGAAAAGGTATTTGATAATACTGCACTTACAGCAGCTGGTTCTGTTGAAGGAATTGTGGAAGGTGAGACATACAGCTTTACTGTAACTGGTTCTCAGAAATGGGTTGGAAGTTCTACCAATACTTACGAAATGGTTTGGGCAACTGAAGACAATCACTATACAGCTAAGCAGTCCAACTACACAGTAAGCGAGAACGTAGGTACTTTAACAGTTACAGACGGAACACCGGAGACACCAGTTGATCCATCCTTAGTTGTTAATAAGACACATGATGCGAACCAGACATACAAAGCTGGTGATGTGATCACATTTACAATCAAAGTAAAGAACATTTACGACGAAGTGAAAACAATCACTCTGGAAGAGCAGGAAGGTGTAACGCTTAACAATACGGTATTTGAAAATGTAGAACCAGGAGCAGAGATTACTGCAACAGCTACTTATACAGTAACCGAAGCTGACATCGTAAATGGAACATTTACAAATAATGTAACAGCAACATTTAGTGGAGTAGATAAGGAATATACAGGAACAGATACTGTAGACGAGTTTGAAGATCCAAATCCACATATGACAATCACAAAGACAACGAAGGATGTGGAGGAGAATCACATTTACAAGCTCGGCGAGACGATCAGCTATGTAATTACAGTTAAGAATGACGGAAACCTTACACTTACAGATGTAACAGTTGAAGATGCATTGACAGGTAACGATGGAGAAAATGCATGGACGATTGAAACACTTGCACCGGATGAGGAACAGACATTTGAAACAAGTTATGTAGTAACAGAAGAAGATGTGCTGGCTGGAAAAGTTATCAATAACGTAACTGGTACAGCGAAAGATCCTACAAATCCAGATAAGCCTAAGACACCGGTAACACCTGGTGAAAAAGAAGACCCTGTAGAGACACCGAATCCAGGATTAACAGTTGTTAAGACATCCGATACAGAGGGACAGGTAACACTTGGTCAGAAGATTACTTACACGATTACAGTAACCAATAATGGTAATGTAACAATTAGTGGAGTGAAGCTTGTTGACCCTCTGACAAGAGATAACTGGACACTTGGTAAAATCAAACCGGGCGAGACAGTAACTAGGGAAGCAACATACACGGTAACTGAGAAAGACATCATCGCAGGTAAGGTTGAAAACCATGCAACAGCAACAGGTAAAGATCCAAGCGGCAATGAAGTGACAGATGAAGGTGAAAAGACAGTTACTACAGAACCAAGCAAACCACACATTACAGTAACAAAAGAAACTATAAGTACACCGAAGAATGGTGAGACATACGCACTTGGTGAAAAAATCACTTATAAGATTACGGCTAAGAACACAGGTAACTTAACATTAACAAATGTGACAGTATCTGATGAACTGACTGGCGATACAGGTGATAAGGCATTTAAGATTGACGGTGAATTCAAGCCAGGTGACGAGAAGACATTTAAGACAAGTTACACAGTAACAGAAGCAGATCTTGGAAAGACAGTTGTCAATGTGGCAACAGCTACAGGAACAACACCAGATCCGGACAAACCGGAACCGGGCGTAGATCCTGGTAAGAAAGAGGATCCTACAGATCAGAAGAAACCGGGAATGAGCATTGAGAAGAAAGTCATCGATCAGAAAGAGAAATATGAAATCGGTGATACAGTTGAGTACAAGATCACAGTAACGAATACTGGTAACACTACTCAGAAGAATATTCTGGTAGAGGATCAGATGAATGCAGCCGGACAGGCAGTGATCACGAAGGTTGACGGAGCGAACGGAACCATCGATGGAGCAAAGGTAACATTAGATACTCTGGCACCTGGCAAGGCAGCAACAATTACTGCAGAGTACACAGTTGTGAAAGCAGATCGCGGAAAAACAATCACGAATGCAGCCGTTGCTACGGGCGAAGGGGAAAATCCGAAGACACCGAATGTACCGGTCGTTGTGGAAAAGGTATATGACATCCATGTAGTACATGCATTTGCACCAGGCAACGAAGGCAACGTAGCATTACCAGATGACTATACAATTGAGAATCTGAAACCGAAAACAGTTAAGAGTCTGATGGCAAAGGGTGTGACAGGATATGTAGCATATCCGGCAGCACAGAACGCGACAGTTGTCGACCGAGACATTACAGTAACATTCTTGTATTACAAAGATGAGATCGGAACAGATCCTACGAATCCGGATAAACCGGACGGAGTACCAGATGAGTTCCAGAGAGTTGTAAGATTCGTAGCAGTGAATGGTACCGTATCCATCGATCATGCAGTTGTAACATTATTCGGCGAAGACGGCAAGCCGGCGAAGAATGGAGTTGGACATTTGTCAGCACTTCAGATTGCAGCAGCAACAGCAAATGCAGGATATGATCAGGCAAGCTTAAGCTGGGCACCGCAGGCACCGACAATGGATTACAATATTACAGGCGATATGACATTTACAGCAACATTTACAGCAACACCTGTAACACCTCCGGCAACACCGGATAATCCGAGACCGAATAACCCGACACGACCATCCGGTCAGACAACAGAGCCTACAGGAAATGCATTTGTAGATAATGTGGTAACACCTGTTGTGGAGACTGTAAAAGAGAAGGCAGCAAAGATTCAGGAAGTATTTAATTCTGATGACGAAGATGTGCCGTTAGCAGACCAGAATTTGGACAATCACAAATGTTGTATCCTTCATTTCCTGATCATGCTCATTACATTACTTGTATATGCACTGGCAACAAAGAGCATGAAGAAACGACAGAAAAAATTACATGAGGTAAGAGAGGAACTTGACTGCGAACTTGCAAGACGGGGATTACCTCTCTCCCGTGAAAAAGAATAGGAACTGTCGACAGGTATCAGTTATAAAGGACCCGCTTGCGGGTCCTGTGAGAAGAAGGAGGTAAGGATATGGGATATTTTGAATTTGTTCATAATCTCGGGATTCACTCCTGGGACATACCGGCATTAATAGCATTGGTAATTTTAGTCATTATGATTATTGTACATCATAACAATCAGAAAAAGCGTGATGATGATTTTGAGAAAGACCTGGATGATAAAATTCAGGAAATCCGCGAAGGGCAGAACTTGGAAGAGGACCGGACTTTTGAAAATGATCAGACCGCAAAAATATAGAAGGAGGGAGACATATGGCATATTTATTAGAACATACCAAACTTGGTTTTTGCTGGTGGGATCTTCTTGCACTTCTTATATTGCTGGCGGTAGTCATTGTATATCTTGTCAGACGCCATAATCTGAAGAAAGAGCAGAAAGATCTGGAAGACCAACTGTCAGACTTGTATGCAGAGGATTCCGTGAAGGAAAATAATACAAGAGTACAGGAATAAGCGGTAAGCTTAAAATACAATAATATGAAGTGAATATGGGACGGCAGTCAGGGCAGGAAAGCTTTGACTGCCGTTCTTTTACGCTTACCTTCTGATGATTCGCAGTTGTATTTAAAGGTGGAATATTTTATAATAATCACGCAGGAAAAGTCAGGAAGAACCAGTCAGATCAAATAGCCGGATGAGACTGAGCAGAAATGTGATAAAATCAGCATTTTTGATTTGATGATACTTTCTTGGGAAGAGTGTGAATAAGAGTGTAGAAAAGAGATGTATATAGTATGGAAATGAATGAAATCAAGCAGAAGGTACTGGAAGATGTAGATCCGGAAATCCACAGACTGAAGAAAAAAGAAAGAAGGAAATATCGTGCGCTTGTGACAGTGGAATTTGTAGCATTGATTGCAGGAATCATGATTGTGTTCTATATGTTAACGGGAATTTCGACCGTGCAGGGCAATTCCATGTATCCGACACTGCACAGTGGGGACAGAGTTATCTATAATCGGAGAACAGCAGATTACAAAGCAGGAGATGTGATCGTATTGAAACGTCCGGATGGTGAGGAGTTTGTGAAGAGAATCGTAGCGGTAGCCGGAGATACGGTGAACATTCAAAATGGTAAGGTCTATGTGAATGGCGAAGAAGAAAAACTGGACGGCCCGGTCGGCGAGACGAAGGCATCAGATGAAGGAGATGTGGAATATCCGGTAACGGTACAGGATGATCAGGTATTTGTACTGGGCGACAACCGGGAGGTATCAGAAGATTCCAGAATGTTTGGAGCGGTAAGCCTTGACGATGTGAAAGGGAAGATTGTCTGGTACATGGGAAAGTTATAGAAACTTTGCCTGTAAAAAGGGGCTTAACCCCTTGACGAATCTGTGATAAAACTCGTATAATAAAAAAGTGTATGAGATATTTAAAGACGTTGACGAAGACAGTAGGTTATATCCCAACGATACAGAGAACCGGCGATGGTGGGAATCCGGTACAAGTAAGATATAATTGAAGATCACTTCCGAGTTTCAGAGTTTGAACGATCTGTGATATGAGCCAGGGCATCTGCACAGGCATAAGGAACAGAATTCAGTAAGACCTGACGGAGTTCCACCGTTACAGGGAAAGCATATGTCAGTATGTTTAGGTGGTTTATAAACGTAAGTATAAGGCTTTCGTCCTAATCAGGACGGGAGCCTGTTTTATTGTATAAGAAAGTAATATCTTTACAATAAGTTATGTTTAATGGTAAAAAAGGGACACCGCAAAATGCAAAAAGGGACACCCTTAATCAATGATTGGGACGTAGTACTTTGGCAAAATGCTACGTCCCCAACAAGGAGGATATTATGTATAAGAAGGTTTCAACAGACATGAATTTTGTTGACCGGGAGAAGGAAACGGAGAAATTCTGGGAAGACAATCACATTTTTGAGAAGAGTATGGAGGACCGTGAGGGCTGTCCACAGTATATGTTTTATGATGGACCGCCGACTGCGAATGGTAAACCGCATATCGGCCATGTTTTGACACGTGTTATCAAGGATATGATTCCTCGTTACCGTACTATGAAGGGGTATGAAGTTCCGAGAAAGGCCGGATGGGATACTCACGGACTGCCGGTCGAGCTGGAGGTTGAGAAGGCTCTTGGTCTTGATGGAAAGGATCAGATTGAAAAATATGGTGTTGAGCCATTTATCAAAAAGTGTAAAGAGAGTGTGTGGAAATACAAAGGTATGTGGGAGGATTTCTCTAATACTGTAGGTTTCTGGGCTGATATGGATGATCCGTATGTTACTTATCACAACACATTTATTGAGTCTGAGTGGTGGGCACTGAAGAAGATCTGGGATAAAGGACTTCTTTATAAAGGATTTAAGATCGTGCCTTACTGTCCGCGTTGTGGAACTCCGCTGTCTGCACAGGAAGTGGCTCAGGGATACAAAGATGTAAAAGAGCGTTCAGCGATCGTTCGTTTTAAAGTTAAAGACGAGGATGCATATATTCTTGCATGGACAACAACTCCATGGACTTTGCCATCTAACATTGCACTTTGTGTAAATCCGGAAGAGGATTATGCGAAGGTAAAAGCTGCTGACGGATATACTTACTACATGGCTGTTGCCCTTCTTGATACGGTTCTTGGTAAACTTGGCGATGAGGAGAATGGTGTAAAGGCTTATGAAGTTCTTGAGACATACAAAGGTCAGGATCTTGAGTACAAAGAGTATGAGCCGCTTTATCAGTGTGCTTATGACTGCGCCGCAAAGCAGAATAAAAAAGCATTTTATGTAACATGTGATACTTATGTAACATTGACAGATGGTACCGGAGTTGTTCATATCGCGCCTGCATTTGGTGAGGACGATGCGAAAGTCGGACGTAAATATGACATGCCATTTGTTCAGTTAGTAGATGAAAAAGGTGAGATGGGCAAGACAACTCCATTCGCCGGATTATTCGTGAAGAAGGCAGACCCGGAAGTGTTAAAAGACCTGGACGGACGAGGACTTCTTTTCGATGCACCGAAGTTCGAGCACAGCTATCCACACTGCTGGAGATGTGACACACCGCTTATTTACTACGCTCGTGAGTCATGGTTCATTAAGATGACAGCAGTAAAGGATGATCTGATCGCGAATAATAATACAATCAACTGGATTCCGGAGAGTATCGGTAAAGGACGTTTTGGTGACTGGCTTGAAAATGTTCAGGACTGGGGCATCAGCCGTAACCGTTACTGGGGGACTCCTCTGAATATCTGGGAGTGTGAGTGTGGATGCCAGCATTCGATCGGAAGTATTGAAGAGCTGAAATCTATGTCTGATAACTGCCCGGATGAGATTGAGCTTCACCGCCCATATATTGATAATGTGACGATCAAGTGTCCGAAATGTGGAAAAGAGATGCACCGTGTACCAGAAGTGATCGACTGCTGGTTCGACAGTGGATCCATGCCATTTGCACAGTATCACTATCCATTTGAGAATCAGGAACTGTTCGAGAAACATTTCCCGGCAGACTTCATCTCAGAGGCGGTAGACCAGACTCGTGGATGGTTCTACTCACTGCTTGCGATTTCAACTCTGATCTTCAACAAAGCTCCTTATAAGAACGTTATTGTTCTTGGACATGTTCAGGATGAGAATGGTCAGAAGATGAGTAAGTCCAAGGGAAATGCGGTCGATCCGTTCGATGCGCTGGAGAAATATGGAGCAGATGCGATCCGCTGGTATTTCTACATTAACAGTGCGCCGTGGCTGCCGAACCGTTTCCACGGAAAAGCAGTGACAGAGGGACAGCGTAAGTTCATGGGAACTCTGTGGAATACTTATGCATTCTTTGTACTGTATGCAAATATCGACAATTTTGATGCTACAAAGTATACACTGGAATATGATAAACTTCCGGTTATGGATAAATGGATTCTTTCCAAGATGAATACCATGGTAAAAGATGTGGACAACAACCTTGGTAATTACAGAATCCCGGAGGCAGCACGTGTGCTTCAGGATTTCGTAGATGATTTAAGTAACTGGTATGTAAGAAGAAGCCGCGAGCGTTTCTGGGCAAAGGGAATGGAGCAGGATAAGATCAATGCTTACATGACTCTGTATACAGCCCTTGTTACGGTATCAAAGGCAGCAGCTCCGATGATTCCGTTCATGACAGAGCAGATCTATCAGAACCTGGTTCGCAGCATTGACAAGGATGCTCCGGAGAGTATCCACCTGTGTAGTTTTCCGGAAGTTCATGAAGAGCAGATTGACAAAGAGCTTGAGAATAATATGGAACACGTACTTGACCTTGTAGTAATGGGACGTGCATGCCGTAACGCATCCAATATCAAGAACCGTCAGCCGATCGGTCAGATGTTTGTAAAAGCAGACTTTGAGCTTTCTGAATTTTATCAGGAAATCGTAGCAGACGAGCTGAATGTTAAGAATATTAAATTTACAGATGATGTAAGAGACTTTACTTCTTATAGTTTTAAACCACAGTTGAAGACAGTTGGACCAAAGTATGGTAAAATGTTAGGTGGTATCAAAGCAGCACTCAATGACATCGATGGAAATGCAGCAATGGATGAGCTGAATACTACTGGCGTACTCAAACTGGATGTAAATGGTCAGGAGATCGAACTTTTCAAAGAAGACCTTCTGATTGATACAGCTCAGATTGAAGGATATGAATCTGTCAATGATAATGGAATCACAGTTGTACTGGATACGAATCTTACACCGGAACTTCTGGAAGAAGGATTTGTAAGAGAGATCATCAGCAAGATCCAGACGATGAGAAAAGAAGCTGATTTCGAGGTGATGGACAAGATCCGTGTTACGTACGAAGGCAGTGAAAAAGCAGAAGCTGTTTTTGAAAAGAACAGCACCCTGATCGGTGGAGAAGTACTTGCCACAGAAGTTGTAAAGGCAGAGCCTGCAGGCCATGTAAAAGAGTGGAAGATCAACGGTGAAGCAGTTACGATGGGTGTCGAGAAAAAAGGAGAATAAAAGGATGTTCAGTAAAAGATTTGAGAAGGCTGCATTTAAGACAGCAGTGAAAGAAAATGTAAAGACGCTTTACAGAAAGACGATTGATGAGGCTACACCTCAGCAGTTATTTCAGGCGGTTTCTTATGCAGTTAAGGATGTTATTATTGATGACTGGATCGAGACGCAGAAGCGTTACGATGAGACAGATGCAAAGACTGTTTACTATATGTCCATGGAGTTCCTGATGGGACGTGCATTAGGTAACAACCTCATCAATATGACAGCATATAAAGATGTAAAAGAAGCGTTGGAAGAGATGAATATTGACCTCAACGTGATCGAAGATGAAGAGCCGGATGCGGCTCTCGGAAATGGAGGACTCGGTCGTCTTGCAGCATGTTTCCTGGATTCTCTTGCGACATTGAATTATCCGGCATACGGCTGTGGAATCCGTTACCGTTACGGTATGTTCAAGCAGAAAATTGAAAATGGATATCAGGTAGAAGTACCGGATAACTGGCTGAAAGAAGGAAATCCGTTCGAGATCCGTCGTGAAGAGTATGCAAAGGAAGTACGTTTCGGAGGAAATATCCGTTTCGAGAAAGATCCTGTTACAGGAAAAGATAAATTTATTCAGGAAAATTATGAGTCTGTTATGGCAGTTCCGTATGATATGCCGGTTGTTGGATATGGCAACCACGTAGTAAATACACTGCGTGTATGGGATGCAAAGCCGATCACGGATTTCAAACTGGATGAGTTCGACAGAGGAAATTATCATAAGGCAGTAGAGCAGGAGAACCTTGCAAAACTGATCGTAGATGTTCTTTACCCGAATGATAATCATTATTCAGGAAAAGAGCTTCGTCTGAAGCAGCAGTACTTCTTCATTTCTGCAAGTCTTCAGGCACTGATCGCAAAATATAAAAAGAAGCATGGAGACATCAGAAAGCTGTATGAAAAAGTTGTCATTCAGATGAACGATACGCACCCGACGGTTGCTGTACCGGAGCTGATGCGTCTTCTGATTGATGTAGAGGGACTTAGCTGGGATGAGGCATGGGAAGTAACAAGCAAGACCTGTGCTTATACAAACCATACAATTATGGCAGAAGCACTTGAAAAATGGCCGATCGACCTGTTTTCAAAACTGCTTCCGCGTATTTATCAGATCGTACAGGAGATTGACCGCCGCTTCGTGATCCAGGTTCGTGAGACGTATCCGGGAAATGAAGAGAAAGTACGGAAAATGGCAATCCTTATGGATGGACAGGTTCGTATGGCAAATATGGCGATCATAGCAGGCTTCTCTGTTAATGGTGTTGCAAAGCTTCATACGGAGATCCTTGAGAAGCAGGAACTGAAAGATTTCTATCAGATGATGCCGGAGAAGTTCAACAATAAGACGAATGGTATCACGCAGAGACGTTTCCTGGCTCATGGAAATCCGCTGCTTGCAGACTGGATCACCAGTAAGATCGGTGATGGCTGGATTACAGATCTCTCTCAGATCTCCAAGCTGAAACCACTGGTTGAGGATGAAGAGGCAAGACGTGAGTTCATGGAGATCAAATACCAAAATAAAGTTCGCCTTGCAAAGTATATCAAGGAGCATAATGGAATTGATGTAGATCCGCGTTCTATCTTTGATATTCAGGTAAAACGTCTGCATGAGTACAAGCGTCAGCTTCTGAATATACTGCACATCATGTATCTGTATAATCAGATCAAAGAGCATCCTGAGATGTCCTTCTATCCGAGAACATTTATTTTCGGAGCTAAGGCAGCAGCAGGTTATCTTCGTGCAAAAGAGACGATCAAATTGATTAACTCCGTAGCAGATGTTGTAAATAACGACAGAAGTATCAATGGTAAGCTGAAAGTGGTATTTATTGAAGATTACAGAGTATCTAATGCAGAAATTCTTTTTGCGGCAGCAGATGTCAGCGAGCAGATTTCTACAGCTTCTAAAGAAGCTTCAGGAACAGGTAATATGAAATTTATGCTTAATGGTGCACCGACACTTGGAACAATGGATGGAGCGAATGTAGAGATCGTTCAGGAAGTTGGCGAGGAGAATGCATTTATCTTCGGATTAAGCTCACAGGAAGTTATCAACTATGAGAACAATGGTGGATACAATCCGGTTGACATTTACTTTAATGACTGGGAGATCAAGCGTGTAGTAGACCAGCTTATGGATGGAACTTACTCCAATGGTGACCACAATATGTATATCAATCTGTACAGCTCACTGTTAAATACACAGTGTACAGACAGAGCAGACACTTACTTCATTCTGAAAGATTTCCGTTCTTATGCAGATGCACAGAAGAGAGTTGAGGAAGCTTACAGAGATCAGCAGAAATGGTCTAAGATGGCAATGCTCAACACTGCATGCAGTGGTAAATTTACATCAGACAGAACGATTGAAGAGTATGTACGGGATATTTGGCATCTTGAAAAAGTAGAAGTACCTTCAGGACAGGATCTTTTTGATTAAGACAGGAGGAATGACAGATGGAATATGGAAATGATTTTGATTTTTCATACGGAGTTCCGGATGGTCCGACAATGAGCAGCAGTGGATCAGATATATTTTCAGTGATCATGACCGTTTATCTGTTGGTGATCGTGGCAGCCGTGATGATTGGTATTGTGAAATATGTATTTAAATCCATTGCACTTTACCGTCTGGCACAGAGAACAGGAAATGCAAATCCGTGGATGGCATGGGTACCGTTTGCGAGATCTTATCTTCAGGGAGATCTTGCAGGCAGTATGCCTTTAAAGAAAAGAAGACTTCAGAGTCCGGGACTCTGGAAAGTCCTTATTCCGTTGATCGGAACGGCTGTAATCGCAGGACTTTATTTCCTTTTCATTGTTGTGGCAGGAATTGGAACTGCATTGAGCTATTCCACCGGAATGGGTGCAGGAAGTCTGACACTGATCTGGGTGATAGTTTTCCTGCTGATTATTGCAGTAGTAGCACTTCAGGCGATTGAAGCGGTGCTGGATGTACTGGTGAACTTTCATATTTACCATAGACTGACATCCCATAATATGGCGATTATCCATAGTGTTCTTGGTATATTTATTCCAATGTACGAAGCAATCTGCTTATTTATTATGAGCAAGAAGCCGTATAACCCGGGAATGGAGCCAAATCTTCCACCGCAGGCACCAAATTTCGGTGGTAATCCGATTCCTCCGACGATGCCTGTATCACCGGCAGCATCAGAAACTCCGGCAGCATCTGTATCTCCGATGCCAGCAGAAGCACCGGTACAGCAGGTCCCGGTAACTCCGACAGAGTCATCGGCACAGAATCCGTATGTGAATCCGATGCAGGTTCAGGGAACAGAAAACCTGGCAAAAGATGCACAGAGTACAGAAGCAGAACCGACAGAAAATAGTGCAGAAAAATAAAGCGTAAAGGTAAAATTTCATACAGGTTCTAAAATAAGACAGCCCTTCATATAATAAAGTATGGAGGGCTGTCTTTATGAGCTTTTATTCAGCAAAAAAGAAAATAAAAAATATAGCTGCATTTCTGATCATCCTCATATTTCTTCCATATGTTGTCTCTATTTTTGTAAATGGAAAAGATGTGAATCTACAAAATGGGAGTGGTCATTTTACAATAAGAGTTGCAAGAACAGACCCGGATGGAACGGAACTGGATCTTGATCTGGACTGGGAAGAGTATCTGATCGGGGTTCTTGCATATGAAATGCCGGAGTCTTACGAATTGGAAGCGTTGAAAGCACAGGCCGTAGTGCTGCGTACAAGCCTGTGCAGAGAACTGACAGAAAACGAGGAGAAGATGGCAACAGAGAAATATTTGACTCATGCAGAAATGAAACGGAAATGGGGAGCGGCCAATTTTGATACATATTTGAAAAAATATACCAAAGCAGTGGAAGATACAGAAGGAACAGTGGTCTGGTATAATGAGGCTTGTGCATGGACACCATATCATCAGTCCAGTAACGGTGAGACACGGAACGCATCAGAAGTTCTTGGAACAGAAGATTATCCTTATATCTGTAAGAGAGAATGCCCGTTGGACAAAGCGGCTGAGGATGAAATTCAGGTAACAGTTTTTGACTATCAGGAAATACAACAGTTATGCAGAGATTTTCTGGTGGCAGAAGAAAATTCGGAGAGTGCAGAAAAAGGCTATAACTTTGCTGACTTTGAAATACTGGAAATGGATTCTTCCGGTTATGTGCGACAGATGAGGATGGGAGATACAGTCTGTACCGGGGATCAGTTTCGGGATGCATTGTCCCTGTCTTCCAGTGCATTTTCATTTTACGAGAGTATAAAAGGTTTGAAGATCACGACCATCGGAAAAGGACATGGATTGGGAATGAGTCAGTGGACAGCAAATGAAATGGCAAAGGAAAAGAAAAATTATGAAGAAATCCTGCAGTTCTTTTTTGAAGGAACAACATTAAATAAAGAATTTGACGAAAAAGAAGCGACAGGGAATTAAAATAGAATTCTTTCCGAATAGAAGTCACATATTCTGGCAATGCTATAGTCAGAGGTGATGATGAATGAATAAGAAAGAGAAGTTTTCCTTTTTAAAGGGAAAAGGAGCTTCTGTTGGAATCGTACTTTGCTTCGTGGCAGTCATTGCAATGGTGGGGACAGTTACATTCAGAAATTACAAAAAGAATATGAATGAGCAGATTGCAAAGGTTCAGCAGGAGACAGAAAAACTGACAAAAGAAAATGATGCAGCGGCAAATTCAAAAGATGTACTTCCAATGGAGGGAGAGGAAGATGCAACACCGTCACAGACAGATCATGCGGATCGTCAGGAACAAGAAGGAGCATCCTCCACAGACGGAACAGAGGCAGAAAATGGACAGCAGCAGGGTCAGGAGACGGATGAGACTGCGGCACAGGGAAGTTCCGGTGCATGGTTTACGGAAGCAAGCATACTGGAGTGGCCGGCAAGCGGGGCAACGCTGATCGGGTACAGTATGGATCAGACCGTTTATTTTCCTACTTTAGAAGAGTATAAGTACAATCCGGCAATGATCATCGGTGGTGAAGTCGGGGAAAGCATCAAGGCATCAGCGACAGGAACAGTGAGCAGTATTGAAGAGACAGCACAGACGGGAACAACCGTTACATTGGATATGGGAAATGGATATGCGGCTGTTTACGGCCAGTTAAAAGACCTGTCCGTATCAGAAGGAGATACTGTTGCAACAGGTGAGCCGATCGGTCTGTTGAATGAACCTACAAAATACTATAGCGTGGAAGGACCGAATCTCTATTTTAAGGTAATGAAAGATGGAGAGCCGGTAGATCCGATGAAATTTATGGAGTGAAATTTGTAGTTGTTGGGGTGAAAATGTTTCGGCAGTCAGAAGGATTTTAATAGAAGAGCGTCCATATCCACACTTGTTGTTGCATCGCAGTGCAGGACCCGCTTTA
>OGYI01001014.1_pt1 | contig 30543 bp, 44 predicted proteins | sample 1576521 | NCBI WGS metagenome assembly OGYI01 (sample SAMEA3541484, study PRJEB24748) | human gut metagenome | biome: human gut; feature: human-associated habitat; material: faeces | place: China | collected 2012
TAATGAATATAGTTAAGGAAGGCAAGGTCCTTAACGAATATGAGGAGGAAAGGAAATGGATGACCAAATGCCAGTATTTAAAAGTTACTTAAGGAGGCTCATAAGAGACTTAAAAGATGTACGGGAAGCACTCAGGAATAAACAATATGAAAAGGCTGAAAAGCTTTTAGATGACTTGATTGACGATACACAGAAAGACATTGAAGATTAAAAAAGTCCCGTAAGGGACAGGACAATGAATCAGGGGAGGGCGGGCTTGCCACCGCTCCCCCAATCCAATATCAGTATAACAGATGACAGAATGAAAATCAACGGGGGAAGATTATGTATAAAAAAAGACCTGACTATGACTGCGCCATAATTGGTCTGTTAACCGTCAGCGGAGTGGAGTATGGTAACTTGGGTTACGCGAATGACCTGTATTATTGTCAAGGAGAGGAGTCCCTTTACAAGGCGGGACGGCTGGCAAAAAATATGCCAGAAGAAAAAGGACAGGAACTCATTGCTTTTATCAAAAAAAGCAATAATGAAATGGAAATGAGTTGCCGCTCTTGAATGGAGACGTCGAATTTTAGATGAGTTTGGAGGCAGACTACCGGATTGACCGGGAAGCCCGCCTTTTTTTATTACTCCGCCAGCCCCGGCCACCGCAGTGACCCGTCCTTATCCGGCGTCAGTGTCACCGGCTCCGTGGCCATCTTACCGTCCGGCATCAGGTAATAGTAGTTGTTGCCGCTGGCCTGCAGGCCCTGGACCATAGCCCCGTCCGCCCCTAGGTAGTACCAGTCACCCTTGTACTGATACCAGGTATCGGTGACCATGTGTCCCGCGCCGTCAAACCAGTACCACTTGCCATCCGTGTCCAGGTACCAGCTGTTGCGGACACACTCCCCGGTATTACCCAGGTAAAAACTCCAGGCACCGTCTGCGCCCTGCTCCCAACCGGATTTCTTAGGCTGTTCCGGCTCCACCACTGCGTCATCCTGTATGTATCTGCGCACGCATACCAGGCCCTTACGCCATCCTCCTGATGCCCAGGAGTTGTACCGGCTCTTACAGTATGCCACCAGGTCCTTATAGGATGGCCTGCCACTACCGTGGCCACAGATGATGCCGTTACCACAGTACATCTCCACGTGACCAATCCGCTTTGGCCTGGAAGCATCCGTGCCGGCAAACAGCAGCATGTCCCCTGGCCGCAGCCTGGATGTATCAGGGATGCCCTGGGCTATGTCTGCATCCACCGTGGTCAATTTGGCGGAGTTATACATCCCGGCCGTGTTGGTGATGCCGAAGCCCTGGCCTGCCTCCTTGTAGGCGTAGCAGATGGAGCTGCTGCAATCACTGTAATAGCTGCCATCCCTGTATGCCTTATAGCAGTAGTCCCTCAGGGACTGGCTGTATAGGTTGCGGCCTATAATCTCTGCGTACTTGTCGATTACGGCCTGTCTCCTTAATAATGCTGTCATATTGTACCTCCAATCTAAATAAGGCCCAGGGATATCCCCAGGCCTGCCTACATCGTTGCGATATCGCAACTAATCCCGGACAATATTCCCGGATGCATCCACATGCCAACCGGATGCGATCACAAACTTCCCGGTATCATCGTGATAGTCAATCCCGTGGTCCGGGCCATCATACTGGGATTTAAGGGTGTCGTATTCAGGCGTTCCCTTGGCAGCCGCAATCTTTGCCTCCAGGTCGGGGATTTCAGCAACATTAACTGGCTTCCATGGTTCAATCGGTAATGGATAATTCATTATGTACCTCTCCTTCATGATTCAGATGATAGTTTCATGCCGCCATACCCCTGGTGGCCGGAAGATGTAAGGACCTCCTCCTCTCAGGCTTTGCTGTCTCCCCGGTAATCCGTATTGTCAATCTTGTCCTTAAGAACTGCAATATAACTGCGCAGCCATTCCGGCACATTGGCACCCATACGGCCTGCATTCTCTATGATTGACAAGAGCTCGTTAAGTAAGTACCAGACCGCCACCAGGAGTCCAAAGAAGGCCTTGGCAGATATCTGCATTCCCAGCTCTGCTGACACGGATACAATCACATAATCAACCACCATGGCCGCAGCAATTACACACAGGTACCCCACCTTTTTAATGATACCCTTAGCCCCTTTTCTGGAACTCCATCCATATCCGGTATCACCCGGGTGGTCTATGGCCTCATTTTTACTGGCCAGCATCCCGGTTATATAGTCCAGCACCATTGTACCCGTCAAGATACACAGTACCGGATAAAGGATACCCAGCTTAGCACTCAAAAAGGCACCGGCTGCCGCCAATGCCCCCTGCACTGCAATTACATATTCTCTCTTCATTTTTACCTTCCTTCCTATTCTTCTATTGCTTAATGGTACATCTTTCCTATTTTTGTGATATAATGATAATCACTTCAGTTTACGGGGGGATATCTGATGCAATGTAATGTTAATGACTCTGCCAAACATAATGTTTCTATGGATTTTCTAAAAGTTATCGCAACTATCCTGGTCGTACGTTTACATTCCGGTAACAGTGCCCTTTGTCCTGCCTATACCTACTATCTGGCTGGGTGTGCCGTACCGATTTTTTTTATGGTTAATGGAGCCTTCATATTAAACAGGCCTTTTGTCGATGGAAAGTATGCAGCAATAAAAATCTTTCATATATCCAGGCTGATTTTCCTTTGGTCTATCCCTTATATCGGGGCTGCCTTCTTATTGAAACATAAATTAAAGAATCCTCTGATATTCGTGCTTGACAGTTTCATGCAAAAAAGTGCCCTAGCTAACTTTTGGTTCTTAGGAGCCCTGATACTGATTTACTTAATGCTCCCTCTCTTATACAAAATATATCACTATAATAGGACCTCTCCTTTATTAGTCACGGTTTTCTTAGGGGGTATCTGCATCTGTATCGACCTGTTATCCATACTTATGTTTTTCAACGGCCATGAAACAATATCACATATGGTTCCACAGTTTCTACGCCTATGGACATGGCTCTTCTATTTCTGCTTAGGCGGAATCATTTTTAATAAATTGCCAGAAATTAAAAACCACCTCACATTCAAATTACGTCTGCTTTTTATTTTTGGTATGAGTCTACTTTCCGGACCTTTGCAATATTGGTTAGTAAATCAGTGGTACCATTATGGTTCACCCGAATATGCTTTTGACAATATCATAATTATCATTTGGAATATCTCCATAATGATATTCTTCGCCTTACTTAACCCAACCTGCCATATAACTAAAACCGGGGCAGGCTTTATATCACTTACTTTAGGTGTTTATATAATCCATGGACTATTAATAGAGATATTAAAATCCTTAGGATTATTCAACTATACCCATTGGTATGTAAATACATTTATACTTATAATATCATCCTCAGCCATCACTTATTTGGCTAAAAAGGTACCCATAGCAAAATATTTTGTAACACTATAAAATTAATATCCCACAATCCGATATACCGGACAACGCATCAATTGTGATAGCCGTGGTTGCCATTGGCCACAATGACAATTGATGCGTCCCCTGATTCATCCATATACTACCAGTATGGCAGTTATCGGTATACCCTGCCAATTATCTCCCCATACTGGACCTGCGTAATCCAGCCCTTTTTCACTGCATTCCGCACGATTATTTCATTCCCTGTCCTTATATATAGTCTCTTGATTGTCGCAAACATGATTATCCCTCCAATAAGTCTTCAAGCACAAGTGTGTCAACAGTTTCAATCAGGCTTTTCAGCTGCGTCTCCGTATATGTCCGTTGTGACATTTTTACTTTTATGCGGCCAACATATATGGGCGCTCCATCATCGTCCACCTCGTCCGTTTTTTCCATTGTCTTCTCAAGTCCCGCGCGGATGGTGTATGCAGAATAGATATATTCGTCTGAACCATCCCTCAATGTGATTGTCTCACAGGCGCCTTCCGTGAAAATGCTGTCCATCTCGTCCAACGACACAGTGTCATCGAAAACGAATGCCAGAGTGTCACGCTCCACCCCCTGCACATAATTGTTTTCCCCCGTTACCATAAGTACGGTCAGTTCTGTTCCGTCTGCTAATGTTACGTTCATTTGCTTGCTCCTCCGTTTATGTGTTTAAATCAACAGTTACGTCATTAAGTTTGATGCTGCTATATGTCACATACCCAGTATGCGCATAGCGGTTCCATACACCGAATACAATCCGGTCCGCGCCACTCGGGACCGTATAACTATAGGCACCGGCGGATTTTGGATAATAGACAGCTTTAGTGCCAGTACTGCCCCAGAATTCTATAGTGGGCATCCCGTACATCTCATCATAGCCTGACATACTGCTGATGGTGACTGAAAGCTTCGAGCCACCAAAAGCAGTACCAAGCGTATTAAGCACACAGGCGTAAAAGAAACCATTGTAGCTACTGCTGCTACTGCCCCCCATTGTTGTTACCAATCTCAACGATAGCGTCCCATATCCACGTGTCATCGTGTATGATGATGCATCCGTATCAGCACTGGCCGGCGATAAGTGCACGCTTGCAGTCCCAAAATCATATAAAAAATATCTGGCGACACCACTGACTCCGAGATACCCCCGCCTGACGAACCTTGTGACTCCCCCCACTCCCAGATACCCGTTTTTAACCTTCCTGGCGACACCGCCTATGCCAACATACATTGCCTTTGCCATAGCATCACCGCCTTATTCGTATTGAAGATAAATTGCGCCACTGGTCAGGGATGTTGATCCGGACGTCATGGAACCTGTACCCGCCGCAATCGCCCTCATCATATAAGTCTTATAATTCGTGTCGGCTGTGCCAGGTCCTGTGGTACGGTTCAGTGCATATCTTAACGTGTTCATCGTTACAAGGTTTGTATTGGCAGCAATGGCTGCCGTCGCTGCCGTGTTGTTCGTGATGTTCCGCGTGGAAACTGCATTGGCACCATTGCCAATCAACGCCTGTCCAGAGGCAAGGGTCCTGGCTCCAGTCCCACCATTTGCTACAGGTATGATGTCTTCTTGCGAGAACGCACCACTATCACCACCTAAACTAATCGGTACACGTGCCATGTCACACCACTCCTTTCAATCCTAACGTTATTGTGGTTTCCGGTTTCTGTGTAGCCCTAACTGTCACAATCCCATCCCCCGTCTCCAAATCATATATATATCCCGCTGCCTCATTAATGGCCTCCTGCTGCTTCCTGGTACAATCCACAGGGTATATGATACCCACGCCTGGGACATCCTCCGCTGTGATTCCTTCCACATTGATTGTCTGGACATACGGTGCCGTACTTCCGGTCCAACCGGTATCAGTTAAGGTCACCGGTATGGCCTGACCGGATCGTGCCATCCACTCCTTGGTATCACTAAAAAACTTCTTGACTTTCCCGAAAAAGGTCTTTGTACTTTCTCCGGCCTCTGGGACCGGGAACTCCGTGGTTATGTCATCCAGTGTCTTTACCGTCATCCCGGATATATCCCCGCCGGAGGATTCCGCCTTCTTTTTCAGCGCCGCGTCTATCAAATCTGCATTGTCATTGAAATCCTGTATATCAACCGGGTCCGTACCTTCCGGCTTCTTCAGATTATAGTTAGGTGTTAACTGCATATCCTATGCCTCCTTTAATGTCCTTACGTCATCCCAGGTCATGCCCCCAAGATGGTTCCATATGTATGGTTTCAGTTCGTTCCATGTGGTATATCGGTACTCAAACCGGTAGGACAGATGCGCCGGCTTTATGTCCTCCAGCATGGAGACAAATGCCTGCATGTTCCTGGGTATCCCCTTGATGCCGATAAACCGGATAACAAAAAGATGACTGGGGTTGTCCTCAATCACCTTCACTTCCCCGCCGCTGAATGCCGCGGCGGTATCCTCTATCATCTTCCGGGTCGTGGTCCCCTGGCCCCGGAGTTTCGCCATCAGTATTTCCCGGCGCCGCTCATATGTCAGGGACATGTTCGTGGCCACGCCAAACATCTGCTCCCATCTCGATAATCCCCAGGTGGCCGTCACGATATAACACTGGTCAATCAGGTCCTCCAGGTCATGCTGCAGCTGACCTACCTCATACCCCTGTGTCCGGTATATCTCCGCCATCTCCCGAATCTCTGCCAGGAAGGGTGGGGCATACCGCGCCAGGTCCACAAAATACTCTTCCGGGACAATGCTGCCTGACCCCTCCTGGGCATACTGGCTACGGCCGTATAATGTCTTCCCGTACATGCCTTACACCCCCTTCAGGTCATTCCAGGTCAGTGCCGGGTTGCTGCCTACAGTTACATGGCCTTGTGCATCTACCGTCACACTCCGATAGGTTCCGGTCATCACGCCACTGTCCGGATGGGTATAACCAATGTTTGTCTCAGGCGGGGTATACCCCAGGGCTGCTACCACTTCTTCCTTGGTCATCTCTGACCGGATTTCGGACCCACTCTTGTTTTCCACGTTCCCTAGGCCAATCTGCGATTTTGTGACGGCATGTGGGTTGTCCATATCACTGACATGTGTATAAGCATCATCATAATGAGCCTTATCTTCCTTGCCCAATAGTCCATCCACGCACTGGGTAGCTTTGGGGATTGCGTTGGCGGATATTGCAACCCAGGCAGTACCGTTCCAGCGGTATGTATAGTCCGTATCCTTGACATTTACGGTCCACCCGTCATCCGGATGGGGGTAGGCGGTGGACAGGTCCGCATAGGTATCAACCGCCTCTTTCCAGTCAATGGCGGTCTCCAGCGCGGAGAACTTGTTATCCACCTCATTGCGTGTGTACTTGTCATCCCAATTGGGCTTATTGGCATTGATGGTGGCCCGGATACCGTCCTCCGCCGTCGTGGCCCTGCCCACCTCATCGGCCAGATTATCCGTAAGGGTCGTTTCCGCACCTTTGGCCCGCTGCGTTTCCGAAGCAAGGTCATCCCTCAGGACCTGCTCTGCTCCCTGCGCCCTCCCGGACTCGGCATCAATCCTGTCATCCAGGCGGGATTCTTCCCGCATGGCACGATTGGTTTCTTCCTGCAGCCCGTCCCTCAATACGCCCTCGGCAGCCTGTGCACGCCCTTCTTCCGCGTTCAGCGCCTCCTGTGTTGCAACAATGGCTTCCTGTACCCGGTTGATGTCATCGCCCTCCACAGTATCCCCATCCGTCTCATAGCTGATGTAGACCACCGGCACATCCGCATACACCCGGACAATCCGTTTCCACGGCGCCAGGCTGGGCGTTGACAGGGTATAGGACTCCAGGCGGCTTCCGGTAAGCTTCGGGCCGGTGAACACCGCGAAGGTAGCCTCATTGATGTTGTCATGCTGCAGCTCCGCCTCATATACGCCATTGGTAAGATGGATTTCCTCCTCCACGACATAGATGTTCCCATCGACCTTATTCAGCTTATCGTAAAAAATGTTCACCTGCATCAGCCCACCTCCAGTGTGACCGTACCGGTCACCGCAATCTCTTCCTCCGTCAGGGCCATGTTGCCGGATACGCCGTTAAGCAGCAGTCCCGAATAATCCTCCACGCCATCGGTCCCCAGCAGCAGGTTCCCGACCCTGGCAAGGCTCACATAGGACATGTCAAGCGCCTCCCTGTGCAGGTAGTCCGTCAGCGCCGCCTGGAATGCATTCTGGACGCCCCCCAGGTTCATGCCTGCCTGCAGCTTGATTCCAGCCGACACATTGACGGCTTTTTCCACGACAGATGCCACGGTCACATCCGCGCCGATAGGGCGCAGCTCCTCGATATGCTCCCGTACCATCTCCAACAGGCCGGTACCGGCGGCGGACATGTTGGCGTCCGCTATGATGACCTTGACCGTCCCCGGTCCGCTGGACAGCGGGAAGACCTTGGCGGCCCCTACGCCCTCACACTCCATGGCCCAGTTGTAATAATCATACCGGTTGCCACTGGTGGAAGGCTTCTGTATTACATTCAACAGGCGTACCCTCAAAGCGTTGTCGCTTTCTTCTTCGGTGCCCGCCGAAAGAATTGTAGTTAACATTGCGGATGTCAGCCCTTGAGCATAGTCAATTGGGAGTAATTGTCCAGTATATGCATTTCCTATCTCCCCCTGCCTTTCACATTCCATGTCATATGTATGTGAGCCATCCAGGACTCCTATATATCCAACTGCCCTATATATGATGTGTTCTTCCTGTATTGCAGATACCCTAAAACCAATCGGGACCTGGACATTGAAAATACCCTGCTTATGTGCATAGGTAGCGGGCTTTCGTGTAATTCCATATGCTTCAGCAATACGGTCAAGGCTCTCACCCCCTGCTGTTCCTGCATAGACATTGTCCTGTAATCGCTGCACGTCCATATATACCCCTTCAAGATACCAACTTACTGGCCCAAGGGCTGTCTGGATGATGGAGCCTTCCCTTTTGTCCAAATCATCAGGCACCCTGGACAGCTGGTCTGATAATATATTTGCATACGTTTTTCCACTAAAATCTATCATACCGTTACCTCTGCCTGTATCGGGCCAAAAATTGTGCTTACATCAAAAACACATTGTAAGGCACCCTGTCCCTGGTCTGTAAAAACGAAATTTCCTACGGACAGTACTCTGCCATCTGTAGAAAATGCGTCCTCCACCCGCCTCGCAATCTCACTGGTTACATAATCATATTCTTCACCTATCATTTCCTCTAATTCAACCCCAAAATTAGGACTGTATATCTGCCATCGGAACCGCTCCGTATTCAGGATGATGTCCACCGCCTGCCGCATGGCAGCAAGCCCGGAACCCATCCCACTAATCTGTCTGGATGACCAGTCAATCATGAATGTATTTGTAGGTCTGTCTACATACTTTAATGAAGTGTCCAGCCCTACCCCCTCCGGTAATGTTGCCATATCGTGCCTCCTTATACCTTTGATAGAATAATATATCTGTTCCCGCGTGAAACTCTAAGCATGACCACCTTATCGCCTACGGCCAGCCCCTCATTAATCACAACAGTACCACCGCCTCCCCCCTGTACCTTGGCTGACCTGGATTTCACATTTTCTGTCAGAACCAATGCCACATCCGGAATCGGAAGCATTGTATCATCCAGCTTGACGGTTAATGGTGAAATGGACGAGACAGTACCATACGCTATATCAGCAGGCTTATTGGCCTTTGCATTATCCTGCGCAATCATATTCAACACGTCAATCAATTCAGACAATATTTATCCCTCCCAGCTGTTGGAAATCCTTAAACTCGATACTCATGACATGGTCATCTGCCTCAAAGCTGTGTACAACCTTTTCGGTCAGTACCAGCCTGGACATGGATAAATCCTGAATCCTACTTATCCGGACAGGTACTATGGTCCCTGCCCGGATACCCGGAACCCCAATAACATCATCCATGGTCAACGTCTGCACTACACGGTTATAATACTGGAGATACTGTTGGCACATCTGGTCAATCTGGGCCTCGTTCAGGTTTTCATCCACCTCATCGTAATACTGGAGCAGTCCCCATTTGGATATGGTTTCCGAATCCTCATAGATGTAGGTATCTGCCTTCCCAGTCTCGCTATTTGGCCGTACCAGCTTCACTCGGTTATATGTATCAGAATCAATATCCCGGCTGTAGGTATATTCCGTTGCCAGGCTTCTATCCCCTACTACGGTTGTGACGAACATGTCCTTTGCTTCAACCAATGTCAATGCTCCAGAATTATCATAAAAATTATATATCTTTCCTGTTTGGATGATTGTCTCAGACAATGCACCATAAATGATATCCAGGCATGATTCATTTTCCTTGATAAGGCAGGGGAAGGGATATCCTGTATCCACCATTTTCCCAACTGTCAATCCGAAATCAGCCGCAATCTGTTGGATAATCTGTGCCAAGGTCATATTGACGAAAGTATAACTTGCATTTGCCTTCAGGTATCGCAACTGGTCATATGCGGTGTACTCTGATTCCCCCAATTGATTCTCTGTAATTGTAAATACATATCCCTTGAACATCCTTATCCCATCTACCATAAGTTCCACCGAACTTCCTTCCGCAATCAAAGGAGCATCAACACACGAAAACACCAGCTTGGCAGGAGAATCAAAACGGTTTGTGGTAAGTTCGGCTGATTCAATGATGTTTGCATATTCCATAATTGTGGTCTGTGTGGCCCCACCAGGGGCAGGACCAACGGTCTGGACCTGCAAAGAAAAACTATCCATCGTATCACCCCGTTATCTGCAGCTGGTCTGCGGACAGCCAGCCATATGAGCCAATATGCACCGGATAGGGATTGCCTTCAACTATCCGCGTCACAGTCGTGCTTAAGTTATTTGCGGTACCATAAGGTTTTGCCCCATAACTGTCACTCCAATACTTGCCATTGGCAATACAGGGGGCACCTACCCGCAATACTGGTGTTTCCACCTCCCGCGTTACCTCGGTAGTAGCTTCCGGAACGTCAGCAAGTGGTGTGGCAGGCGTGGTAATAATTGACACCACCTCCGGCTCATAGTTCCTATACTCGGTCAGTTCCACCTCATAATAGATGTCATTCGGTTCACCGCCCTTATCCTTTGTCTTAAAATCGCTGATGATGCATCGGATATTGGTGTCATAAAGTCCTGAACGGGATATGATTAGACGGCATTTTTGCTTCTTCTTTAATGCCTTCTCAAAATATTCAACGTAGCCATCTGGGCTCTTTGCATTACCATTGACATATGGGTCATCTAAGGAGCCAGGAAAGAAGCTTTCCCAGGAAACCACCTTTAGCGATGGCTTCCTGGGAACCACTATCTCACCAATCCCAATCACGGAATATGTCTTGTGGTCGGTTGGGTACTTGATTTCTATCTCTTCTGGATTTACAGGCAGTTTTACCTTCCGGCTTCCAAATTTTATATATATGGAGCAGCCATTTTTGATTTTTGCCATGGTGTGTATACTCCTATCTATCCATGTGATACCGATGTATGCGCCGCGGCCTGCTGGATGAGCAATACCTTAAGCTTGTCCGCGATATCTTTTGATGTCAGGTTTTTTGCAGCGGATTCCGGTATGGATACCGATATCTGTGGTGCCAGGGTTTGAAGTTCTACATTGTTCATATATCTCCGTTCAGCTAGGTCACGGTACAGTTTTATATCCTCATCAGATAGGTTGACATCTCCATCTATCTTTTTTACCCGGCCTACATCCCCTACATTTAAATCACCAGCTTCAGGGATGGATGACGTGTCAAACCCGCCAAATGTATCTGCAAGCGAGTCAAGACTGATGTCCATGTTGTCAAGTTTCGAGCCTAAATCAGCGCCGTATTTTCCCCATTCAGCTGCAGTTGCACCTACATCCAGATTTGCCATACGCTTAATCTGGATAGCATTTTCCCCGAATGTATTGTCTACCCAGCTACTAAGATTATCCCGGAATCCAGAGACAGCCCCCTGCAGGTTACTTCCGGTAAGAGCATCAATGGCGCCAGCGACAGTTTCCACCATGCTTAAAATGGCATCCAGTGCATCTGCAAATAGATGTGCTATCGCGGCCACAGGGTCATTGAATACATTTGCAAAAAACTCTGCAAATGACGCAATGACATTCCAGAGTGTAGCAAATACATTATGGCCGACCGCGTAAATCATGCCGAACACCTGTCCGACCCAGCCGCCCACTTCCTGCATCCCAAAACCAAACTGTTGGGCCGCTATAAGGGCCCCTGCTAACACTGCAACTAATAAAAGAATGGGCCAATGGGCCAGCATCCAGGCTCCCGCTGTTTTTAAAGCCCCTGCAATACTAATCAGAGCTGTTCTAATTGCCTGTGCACGTAAAATAGCATAGGCTACCCCGATAGCCGCCAGTATCGGAATAATGAAATCCAGGTTGTTCGACACCCAAAGTGCACCTTTCCCAATAATACTTAAGGCCCCAACACCAACTTTAGCTGCCAGGGAAAAGAGATTAATTAACCTTGTCATTGCCAGCTGTGCCTCATCTGTCTGAAGATACTTGTTCCACCCTTCAAAGCTATCCTGTAGGCTCTTCTGGATTTCATTCTTTCCCACTGTAAAAGCCTGGCTTAATGTCATGGGCATATCCCTGAAATTTTTTTCAATATCATCTGTGGCCTTTAACATTGCATTTTTTACAATTTCAGCAGTGATGGCCCCATCTGAAGCCAGTTCCCTTATCTCTCCCACGCTCACCCCTAGATAGTCTGCAATCGTGCGGATTATGTTTGGGGCTGACTCGAACACTGCGTTTAATTCCTCACCGCGGAGCACTCCGGATCCCAGTGCCTGTGTAAGCTGCAGGGAGGCGGAAGCAATTTCCTGCTGGCTTGCCCCGGCAATGATGAACTGTTTGTTCAGGTTCTCCGTAAACTGGATAAGCTCTGCATTATTGGAAAATGCTTCCTTTGCGTTTTGTCCTATTTTTGTAATAACATTTGCGGTATCCAGATAGGAGGTCCGTGTTCTCTGGGCTGATGCAAAAATCATGTCCTGGAGTGTTTCCGTGGATTGGAGTCCATCGTTTATCAGGTTCAGCTTCGCGTTTACCTGGGACAGTGAATCAGCTGTTCCCAAAAACATTTCGGTAAGTTTGACCGTGCCGGTGACTGCTAATATCCTTCTGAATGTGGATAGCAGTTTCCCTGCCTCACTGTTAGTTTCCTTGACACTCTGGGTGTGCGCCTGCTGATTGGAGACTACCTGCTGCTGGTTGGACATAATCTGCAGCAACGTCTGGTTCGTCTGCTGCATCTGGCTGCCCAGCTGGCGGATTGCACCTATGATGGCCCCAGCAGATTGCCCCATGGCATGTGTAAGGTTCTGCCCTAAAATGAATGATGCGTTATTCGCCTGCTGGAGGAGCTGGTTGGTTGTTGCAAGGGTGGTATTTATATCCTGTATTGCCGTAACGGTTTCCTCAGAATTTTTATTGAATAAATCCGTCACACTCTTGTCCAACGTGACAATCTGGTTCAGCGTGCGGTTCCCTGCGGCCTCAAATGTCTTAAAAGTAGAGGAAAAATTATCCGTCAGGACAAAAGCCTCATTTATTACACCCATTATTTATGCTTCACCTCCTTCGCCTCCTTCTTAATCAGCTCCCACATCAGGAGTTTTTCTTTGAGGCTCCTGTTAAGGACATCCGTGGGGTACACGCCGTGCTGACAGAGCATGTATTGGCACAGCTTTGAATCCAGCGTGTCCCCGGCAGCTAGTTTTTTGCTTCTTCCTCTACCTCACTAAGTTCGTCATCCGTTGATATGAAACCATTGAAGTTATTGATTTCCCTGACGAGTCTTCCATATTCTCCCGAAGATAACATCCTGCCCGGCACATCCAGCGGGTCAGCTGTCTTGTAATAATCACATAGTTCCGAATCCTTAAAATTAGGGGATATGACACAGGCGTCCACCAGAAGTTTCCCGTATTTCACACTATCCAATTCCCGAACAACCTGCCCGTTGATTTTCTCCCTCTTGGTTGCTTTTGTGGTCAGTTTATTATTGGTTTCCTGGTCAATAATCCTGATTACAAAAGGTACAACGTTCCCAACCTCATCCTTGAACCGTTCGGAAACAATCACCTCTTTAGTCTCATTCATGATTGGCGGCTGCAAAAAAGCTTTAATGTTTGACATGTTATCATCCTCCTAATTGTGTTGGGTCATTAAACCAGTTCAGGACCTCAATGCCTGTGTATGAGAATCCTACTTCCATCTCCAGGAAATCCGCATCTGCATCCAACATGGCCACAGGAAGCTTCTGAAGCTTCACATTGTAGAATACCACTGTCTGGGTCCCTACACTGGTTGTCGGGTCATCATTGGTTATCTGGATAGTAAAATATGGCAGCTTCCCGGTCCTTAAATACTCCTGCAGGAGCCTTAAAAAATACGGACTCCCATAATAAATCGTCATGGACCCACTTAGGGAAACCCCGGTTGTTTTCTTCTGTACCAAGGTCGTTCCCACTACCTTAAAATCACTCTCCTGAAATTCTGCATCAGACTGGAACTTCTTCAGCCCAAACATCTCATGGTTTTCCCCATCAATGGTCATGAATCCATTCCCGGATTTGCCATTAAGGGCATCACGTTCTAATAGAAACATTTATTTTCTACCTCCTTATTGCGTGGCAGTGTTTACGGATACCGTCACTATCATGTAAATCTTCTCTATACTGTCCACTGGCTGGATGGCAACATCAATCCGCACGGAGTCAACACTGTTTCCTTCTCTCACCTGTACATCATCTGCAACAAAGTTCTGGATACCGTTGCCGGCCTGTATCTCATTCAGATAGCCTACAATCCATCCCTTCATAAGATTTCTCCCGGTCTCAGTATTATCAGTCTTTCCGATATAATATAAACTGAACTGTTTATATACATCATTACAGAACTGATTAAGTACCCGCATTACCCGGTTCTTGGAAAATTCCTGACCTTTGTCCACACTGTAGGATGTCAGTGTATTGATATCTGTGCATACCTTGACGGAACCAAAAGTGTCAATGAACACAATCTCACCAGACTGTATGGCTGCTGTTATCTGCCCATCTGTCAGTTTCGGGTTGGCCTCAACCGCATCCGGATATTGCGCATACGTCAGAGACTGGTTATATCTTGCGCCTGCCTCTGCACCTCCCAGCCACCATGTGGCCTGCTGTGCAGTCAGTACCGTACCATCTGACAGCTTGACCCCATTGTTTACGGATATCACCCACTCGCTGTTTACTGTATGTGCATTAGCCATTACAGCCTGGCATTTCTGACCAATGCTGTTAGACACACGTTTTACAAACGCCGCAATCGCCTGTATGGCGGTATCATCAGTGCCATCATAGACCAATATATCAAACCGATATGGTTCAATGGCCGTCAAAAACGCTGCATAATCAGATGATGATATGGCCGGGTCGGTTCCTCCTGCTAATATGACCCCAGCCGTTTCTGTGATGTCAGCCCCGGTTCCATCAAATGTCACCCATGCGTTTTCTTTCAGGTCATCCAACTTTTTGATAGTCTGCTCATCAACTATGGTCCCGTCTATCACCGTACTGACATCAAATGCCCCAGCATGGTCTGCCTGTTCCTGCACGATGATGGAGATATCATTTCCCCTGATACCTTCATACAGCGCCGTGATGGTCAATGCTCCAGATGTGACCGTTGCCTTCTTACCTCCACTTCCTTTTGGCCTGTAAAGCAGGATTTTGATAGGCCCTGTGCTGACATCGCTTCCTTTCATCATTTCTCGCAAAAACAAGGCCTTAGGACTTGTGATATCATAACCGATATATGGCCTTAAATCTTCGCCAGGCAATATTTCCTTAATGGTCTCCGTAGGTCCCCAGGAAAGCGGCTCTGCGATTACCACAATGCCTTTATCCCCAACATTGGTATTGATGTTGCCTTTGGACTTGACATTGATATATACACCGGGCTGCACTTTGTTCTGGTTTGTCCATGTACCTCCTGCCATGTCTACTTACCTCCTTTCAAAACTTTGTCGAGGGCCGCCCTCGCGTCCTCTATGGTGTATTCCGGCTCCTGCAGGATTGCCCTGGCAAAATCCGGTTGATATCCTGACAGGACCTTACTATGCAGTAATTTGTCGGTCGGATATTTCTTCAGCTTCTTCTGTTGCGATATCGCAATAGAGCCTTTAATTTTATTTGATGCTGGCATTGTTTTCCTCCATTATCTGCATCAGTTCATTGTTTCTTGGAGCGCTTACCCGTTGCCGGATATGGAATTGATAATGCATTTCATCATCTTCTGTCTGCCATTGCCGCTCAAAGGTACGTATCTTGGCTGTCCTTCCACTACTGTCTACATAATCAAACAGTTCCAGCGTCCCATCCAGGTACTCTGCTATGGCCTGTATCTCCGCATTTCCATTTACGATATTACGTTGCTGCACAAACACGATATCAACACCCAGGTCACGCAGGAACCTATCATTCATATGTTTTTCAATTTTAGAGGGCATGAAAAAAATAAAAAAGCAAGGGTGGTCTGTCCCCTGCTGGTTTGGGCTGGCATATACCGGATAATCCGGATACCGTGCTGTAAGTACTCCGGCCAGGCTGTTTATGATGTTCTCCAACGTGAATATCATTTGAATGCCTCCCTCACACGCTTTCCCAGTTCCATACGGACCACATCGCGGTATTTTCCGATGGCCGCTTCTTTCATGTATTTTCCCTCCACATACTTAGTCCTGGTTCCAACGGTAATTCCGCCCATGGATGGATTTACCTTTTCCAGCATATTTCCGTTAATTATCAATCCTGGTACAAAATGCTGGTCCATCCGATGTCCATCATTAACATAGGATGCGTGCTGCATGTTATTAGCCAACGTTGTCCTCACGCTAACACCTGTGATGACTGGTTTCGTCACACTGTCCGTTGACCAATGCTGTGCCAATCCCCCAGAACGCGTCCCTGTCCCGGATATACTCACGCCTCCATTGGGCGGTGTCTTTTCCGTAGCACTTTCCACCGCTGCTATGGTTGCCCCCTCTGCGACTTCCACCATAATCCTCGGCACATCTTGCCCTGCCTTGTGCAGTTCTTCCAGTCGCTTACGCATCTGACTTCCAAAGCTTGACATCCCATCACCTCACGATCTCATCCTTGAGCAATCCAACTGCCTGATGCTCCAGGCCTGTAAGCGCCCCTCCTACCGGGTCATAATATCTTTGCGGCCCGCCAGCGAAATACCGTTCCGCCTGGTTTGTGTACCCCAGGTTACCGCCACGGACAATCATCAACTCATCACCGGCCTGGATGTCCACTGACAGGTCACACGCCATCTTCTCCGTGGACCGTTCCGTTGCGGCTGTCCCTCCCATGACAGGACCATCCCGCTTAGAACTGTATACCCTGCACGGGATGGGGTCCGTATTCTGCTTCTGACGCGCCTGTTTCGTTATATTCCCGTCTTTAACCGGTACTACACGGTATATGTCAACCGTATCCGTATACCATCCTCCAAATATCGGATTATCAAATAACATACATTCCCCCCATCCCAATCATACGCGCCATGGAAATAAGCTGCTGTCCGTACTGTGTCGCATTCCAACTTCCCCATTTTGCCATGGATAACGTTATGGCCTCATTATCGTACTTTATGGATGTATCCCCCATGGACGCCTCACTGATGAGGCCCGTCTGCTGACCACTTCCGGCTGCCTGTGCTGCCGTGGCAGAGCCATCTGAATAAGTCTTTAGGTATAGGGCGCTGAAATGTGCCACATACAGTCCTGCTGCATATCTCCATGTTTCAAAGTAACGGCTTGGAAGGATTGACCGGTTTGCATTCCCAATAAAGATACCAAGGATTCCTTCTGGTACCAGGGGTTCCCTTGGTTTCATCCCAGCTTTTGAAAACTGGGGGAAATCCTCCAGGAACATTTCCACGGTGTAAGTACCGGTTTCACCATTTGCTGGTATATTAGCCGCTGTAGCTATCACTCCGTTAAATTGCGCTCCATCCATGCCGGTACCTCCTTATGATTTGTCTTTGCCTCTCCTACCCGTTTGTTCCTTGGTTTCTTCCGGGCGGATATCATATTCCTCTGCCCTCTCTTCTGCAACCGCATCCGCTGCTTCCAGTTCCTTATCCGCTGTATTATCCGGCGTGGCGATGGAGCCGTCCTGGATGGCTGCCTGTACCAGCCAGTGCCTTGCAGCCCAATCAGGGATGTTGCCAATAAAGTCACGGGCGATGACCAGCTTCTGGTCCCCCTCGCGAATTTCAAAACACTTCTTACTGTTGATAAACATAGACTTCCTCCTTAAATCCCATCCACATAACGCATGATGTTCTCATAATACATCTGCACCTCGGATATATTTGCCATGTATGCAGTGTCATAGCACACATTCTCCGCACTCGCCTGGGTCATGACACGGCTTAATGGGGCCAACTCATCCGTTGCCACGAACCGTTCTTTATTGAGATACACGACCATACGGTCCTTTCCTCCCGTACCTGCCCCCTTACACCAGGAGCACCCGCCGATATACAGGTCGCTACCATTGGTCTTAGCTACATTGTTGTCCAGAAGGAACTGCAGTATGGTCTTTTCCGCCAGTTCTGATACCCTGGTGGTAGCCAGGTAATTGAACTGTTCGTAAGGCATGATTATATGGTTTGGGATGGCATCCCTATCATATTCAGCAGCACCCCATACGGCGAGGATGGCATCATTAATATCCTTCAGAATCTGGTCTGGCATCTTGGTGTTAAATGCAGTCCCACTGGATGTGCCTGTCGCTGCAGCACTTGCTATAGTGACGTTTGGGTTGTTAATAAGTCCTGTGGAACCGTACCGTTTAATACCTACATACACATTTGCATCCATATGCTTGTCATAGGTCATACGGATGCCGTCCCGCAGGATACTCTCAAGGCTACGCCCAGTCAGCTTCTCACGCTGCATGTCCACCCACATGACCCTCATACCAATGGAAAAAATGTGGGTCTTGAACAGGCCTTTATCGAAATTGGCCTGTACCATCGGAATGCCATTGGCGCCGCCTGCATGTACCGGACCGTCATCACTACCACCTGTCACACCATACTCCACGTTCATTGCGCTGATGAACTCTGCCCATCCGCCGCCAACCCTCATTGGGATATCACGACCATAGGTGAAGCTGGTAAGTGGCTGACGGACAGTGTTGTCCCGTTTTTCTAGTTCAGACTGCAGGAAGGCACCGCCATTAGCAATGGCAGCAGCATCCATGGTCTGATATTTATGTGGTGCTGCCGCTCCGGTCGGAGAGGATGTCACCACACCTGCGTCAAAAGTTCCCATGTTCTTGAATTTCATGTCTCATTCCTCCTTATGCTCTGTTGCAGGACATAATCCTGATTTCCGCCACGCCGTTTGCATCCTTCTCACCATGCCACTCGCAGTTGGTCAATTCCACCGTCTTCCCCTCATCTGCAGATGCCTCAAAGCCTCCGACAATACCAGTTGGGATTGTATCATTGGCCACAGTCCGGATATACACCTTTCCACCCAGTTTCGGCGTCCCTACGTTGCACAGCACGTTGATGCATCCGCGCTTGAATACGCTCACTGCCTCATCCGGCCTATATTCCCCAGCGGACTGCGAAAGATAGGAGGTCGCGCTCTTAAACTCCCTGGAGGCAATACCAACAAAATCAGCTGCCTTACTGCTCTCCCCAAAGGCAACCACTTTACTGTCTGCATCGTATACCAAGGGAAGTCCGAATGTTACCGCATTGTCCCCTCCCAGCGGATGGGTATCCACTATCATATCCGGCTGTCTGGCATAATCACCTGCATATCCATGTGTCATGTTCTTCCCAATAACCTGTCCTTTCATTACTTCGTACCTCCATTCTGTTTGTGTGGGTTCATGGCATCGTATGAGGCCTGATAAGCCTCAAGGTCTGCCTGAGGATTCCTATCCGTCACTTTCGCTGCATTCTTCTGGGCGGTCTGTGCAATCTTTGCAATGTCGCTCACCTTTTCCTTATCAGTCAAGCAGGAAACCAGGGAATCCGTGACTGATTTTCTGGTAGCCTCATCCTTAATTCCCGCAATCACCGGACGGAGTTGCTTGACTACCGCTGCCATCACGGCCCTGTCGGCAGCACATGCTGATTTATCCAGTTCTTCTGCCGGAACTACTTTCGCCTCAGTTGTTGGCGCCGATGGCTCCCCTCCTTCCCCCGTCAGTTCCTTTACCAGGCTGTCCAGCGGGTCTTCGGCCGGCTTCCCGGTAGGGGCACCGTTCTTTTCTCCTATGATTTCCTTAATCATATCCATCAGCATGTCCATTTTCCCGTCAAGACTGGCTGAATCCTGCGCGCCTTCCTTTGGCGGCTCCTCCTTGGCTGCAGATGCAGCAGGGGGTTCCTGGGCTGTCATATCCTCATCCATTGCCGCGGCTGCATCTACTGCCATCGTTTCCAGCTCTTCCGGTGATGCATCCTTAGCCGCCTGGGCAAACCACTTGAAAAATAAACTGTTCTTCTTCATCTTCCCATTCCTTTCCGACCTTTTCACGGCCTCTACCTTTTTCTTTGAATCTAAAATCGCAACATGCTTCCCGGCCCTTCCCCGTGTCACCACGGCGATATGGTTCCCCCGGATATCATACTGCGAATAGGTCCCATCCTCATTTTCTGTGTAGCTGCACTCATATCCACAGCTGATTTCCCGTTTACCGCCCTGAACCGCCCGGATTAATTCCTCATCCTGGATGTGCAGGTCCGCTATCACATGTCCTTCCCATTCCCCTTCTCCCTTCCGGATATTCTGGGCATGTCCTCTGGCGTACTGGATACAGTTATCCGGCGTGAGAAGTTCCGGCGGGTGTTCATCCGTTACCGGCTTCCCCTCAAAGCTGGACAGTGCCGCTTCAGAGAATACCTCATCTGGAGAGCGGCACACTGTTACCATCTTTGAGTTGCTCCCATCCGGCTTCAGTTCGCTTTCCAGGTACTCCATTTCCCCTGTCCGGGCAATGGGCACATTGCGGCAAATTAAAAAGCCCTCAACCGTTTCCATCTGGTTGGGGCTTATCGTATAGCCATAATATGCAAGCATTTAGTTGTCCCTCCTATTGCGATATCGCAATAAAAAATACCATCGGGAAATTACCTAATGGTATCATACTTTTAACATATCCTTGATTTTCTCCGCTTCATCCTGAGTTATCTCATCATACTCCCAGTCCTCTCCAATAAAGATGCAGGCCTGTTCTGGCGCAGGAATCCACTTCCGTAGCCGTTTATCATACCGTTCAAAGTTCCCGTTCAGGTAGCGGTATAGACGGTCCGCTTTCTTATTCTTACTATCGAAACCATATACAAAATAAAAATCCTCCATATGACCTCCTACTTAATCCGGTCAATGTTTACCGGTACTTCCAACTGCGCAGACAATTCAAACATCTTCTTATTCAACTCTGCCTGTTTCTCCGGTGTCGTTGTCTCCAGCCTGGATTGCTCATAAAGTTTATGCATTGGTCCATCCTTAATTTTGAAGCTTTCCGGCGTATGGAATTGTACTTCAAATTTCTGCCCAGATGGGGCCTTGAAAATACAGTTGACACCTTTATATGCCGAATGCTTATCCAACCAGGTATTCTTTACCCTTATCACCTCATACCCTTTTGCCTTCATAGCATCCGTGACATTCATATATGCATTTGTTAGGTTCAGTGGATTATCCTGGTAGGTATACCGGATTACATCATTTGTGGAGTTAATAGTGTCCGTAATGACTTGTGCATCCAGGCTATGATTGCTGTCTGTTCCCACCTTGCGCAGGAAGGAATCTTTCGTTTTTACACGGTGCTCCAGTCCAATCATAGACACCCCTGTATCATTTGATATCTTGGTCAAATCAGCAGTGATTTCCGGTTCTTTTGCAATGATTTTTCCATATGCATTTGATTTCCGATAAATGGCCTGCGTTTCCTTCCATTTTACAGATTCATTATACTTCATGTCCCTGAACTTTTCAAAGGTTTTCGGCATGTCATTACCACATACCTTTCGATACCGATTATACTGCTTGTAATCATTTAACAGCTTCTGTCGGTTCCTTACCTTTTCTTTATATGCCGCAATCTGCTTCTTGGTTCGTGGGTCCACTGTAATCGGATTCTTTTCAAAACTGGAGAAGTCCTTATCCTTCTGAATCTGCTTATCTGTCTTCCCTATAGTCGTGTATTTGACTAGGGAGTGCAGGCAGTTCGGATGGATGTTCAGATAGGTATTGGACAGTTCATCCGGACCAGATGGGTCAATCTTTCCAAAAGCCTTCGCCAATGCGGGATAATCCGGATTAGTTCCGGAACGGCTATATACCCGGCCTTCCAGCGGGGCACATATCGGGCAGGTGCTGCCAATCTTAACAATCTTATACAGGTCATGCTCTGGGTCCGCTGTCAGGATGGCGGATATCTCCGCTTGCCTGGCAGTTGCCCTGGTTGCCATGTTACAATAGTCCTGCAAAGACCATTTTCGTCCTGCCTTATCCACAAAGGATGTGACTCCATTGCGTTCCAGTTCCTGGGCCATACTAACCGCTGCTTTCCCGGTGCCATAACCAGACGCTTGCTGCTCTGCTACAGCTTGCAAAGCAGTATTCCGAAGTGCCCCCTCCTGCTGCCTACCAACCTGAAACACTTTCTCAATCGTCTTTTGCGCGGTAGTTGACGCTTCCACAATGTCCCCCAGCAGATTGTTAGACAGCTGCTCCACAATCCCCATCTGCGTTGCCGTAAGCCCGGCTGCGTTGGCATAACCATTGGCGGCAGCTTCAGACCGATAAAATATGGACTCTATCATGGTCGGCACATAGTTCCAGCTCTCATCCACCATCTCCTGCAGTATCTGCTGGGTACGTTTGAGGGCTGCCACTTCTGCGTAGTCTACATACCCATTGATACGTTTATGGTTAATCTCGGCAATCAGGCGCCGTTCCGTACGCAGGAATAACATCCGCAGGAACCTGGTCTTATCATCTTTATCCGGTGGCCGTATAAGTGTCGGCATTATCCATCATCCTCCCCGGCTCCAAAGGCTCCAGGCAATGCCAGTCCTGCCAGCGGGTCCTGCATAGCCTTGTAATCTGAGTATGTCCTGCCCTTCGCCTGTTCAATTGCTTCGTCTGATATGGTATTGTACATGCCTGTCTCATCAGCCAGCGCTTTAAGCTCCTTCTGGGCCGTGGCCGCGTCAATCAGGTCGCTCTGATAGACGGACAATACCGCCTGTGTCTTCTTCTCTGTTATATCCGCGACCTCATTGGAATCTGGGGTCTGAAGCGGCGGGAAATCTACGTCCATGTCATCAGGGACCGTCCCCCAGGCAGAGAGGGCCATGATTGGTAACAGGCGCTCCATGATTGGCCGCAGCTGGTTCTCCCGCAGGCCATCTATGTAATCGTAATAGTTGTTCATGTCGCTCTCACCAGTGGCATTCATACCAGCTGGCGACCGTCCAAACAGTTTCGTGACCGGAGTCTTGGCCGCGCCAGCTACATCCATCATCACCCGGTCATATACCTCTGGCAGGCCGGTAAACGTGTACTGGGTATTATGCATGACATCACCCTTGTTGACCAGACGCGTGCCAAAGTTGCTTTCTATCACGCTCTGGGCCTGCAGGGTCTGCCAGAACCGGCGCTGGGCCTCCGCATTGCTGGTTGCAAGCATCTGATCCAGGCTGTCTGTTTCCATGTAGTTAACATTGGCCCGGAAGGTCAGGGATGCTATGTTAGCGGATACATTGTCTCGCTTCACCAGTTCGCTGTATATGGCTTCCAGTTCTGATTCCCCCCAGTAATTCTCTGCTATTTTCTCATTGTACGGAAGTTCTCGGCCCGTAAAGCGCAGGACCCTGCTGTGGTGCACCCTGGATATCAACGTGCCGCTCTCTTCATCTCGGATGGTATAGTATTCCGGTAGACCGAAGTCCTGGTCTGATGGGTCTGTCACCTGTCCCAATTCCGGATAGATGCCGCTCCATCTGTCCAATATCATCAGCCCAAGGAAGCATCCCGGAAGCACCAGTCCATAGTCCAGCGGCAGTGATAGGTCATCCTGGCCGCGTACCATGATGATTCCGGCCGCACCCCCATACAGTCTGCCCCAATACATCCCTTCAAGGAGGGATTTGCGCAGGTGTACCTTCCGTTCCATCCGCTGCATGGAATCTATGTATTCAGGGGCCACATTGCTTTGGATGGTATACCACTTACGGACCATGTCTCCCGGTATCGTCTCAATGATGTTCTGGACAATCCAATTCTCCCGATACAGGCTGGTCAGCAGCTGGTAATTCTGGGTCATACGGGTAAGTGGGTATTGTGTGGCCTGCAGGAGGTCCTGAGTGCCATATCCCAGCCGCGCTATTGGATTAGAAAAGGCATCCATCGTTGTGACGGGTGCCTGCTTTGTGTCTGCCCGCACATGACGGGTGCTCCTACGTTTTGACATATATCCCTATCCTCCATTCCGGCAACTTCGTGAATATGTAATACCGCAAAGCATCCGGTCCATGGTCCAGCTGCTTCACCGGCTTTTCCTCCCCACGTTCCCTGGCCTTGTCATCCCAGACATAGGACCGCAACTCCGTAATAAGGCCCGTGCATCTCTCATGTATCCTTATCTTGCCTCTGTAAAACATGGATGACACGGCCCGGATACCATCCTCCACATCGTTCTCAGCCGGTTTCACAACATAGCCCCGCCCTCGTAACTCCGTGATAAAGCTGGCCGCTGATGGGTCCGCTATGATATCAGCCATCAAATCCGGATTATTTCCCATGAAATCGACCATATCATCACCATATTGACTGTCCGTTTTCTGTACCTTCTCCACACGGCTGTCCCATCGGTATTCACGGTCCACCCAGATGATGTCTCCATCGTCATAGATGTCCAGATATACACATGGGTTAGTGGTCCCATAGTCCAGTGCAATTGTACGGACACTGAGATATTCCAGCCCCTTGGGACGGGTTTCGTCACTGTATAGGTTGGCCGTTGTGAACATGGTATATATCAGTCCCTCGGCAACCGCCCAGAGTCCTTTTATGTATCTCAGGAAAAACACGCCGGTGTACATGCTCCGATATCTCTTCTTTATCTCCTCATCCAGGGATAGGTTATCGTCCATGGTAAAATGAAGGTATAGAAGCCGCTTAACTTCCTGGCCCTTTTGCTGCAGCTCCACTGCTTTCCACTTCCCGATGAAGCCAATTGCCTTGTCAATCCACCCAACCTTAAACCAATGCATCGGCCCGGATGGATTACAGTTAAACCAGAATTTACTTCCGGTCACTGAACACCGGCCTGTGGCCTGGTTGACAAATGACTCCGGCATCAAGGCCACCTCATCAAAAAAGGCGCCGGCCGCGGTAATTCCTTGAACCAGGTCCTGTGAGCCTTCGTCTTTCCCTCCAAAAATATAAAAGTAGTTCGTGACCCCGTTTCGGGTGACTTCCAGCATATTATTAAATTCGCCAGACAAATGGTGTATGCATCTGTATCCCCGGCTCCGCAGCATGGTCTTAAGATTGGTTAGGACATTACGCTGGAAGGAACTGATTGTCTTGCCAGCCATGATGAAGTTCTGGCCGTCAAACAATTTCATAGCCCAGAATACGAATGCCAAGGACATGGCAACTGTTTTTCCGGAACGGATGGCTCCGTCCGCTATGATACCGTCATAATCCTTGACAGGGCTGTTGTCCATCCACCAATTGAGGACCATCCTCTGTTTCTTTGAGAACGGCTTGAACTTAAATATCGGCCGTTTCTTCTTCATCTTCATCGGACCATCCCTCCTCCATATCATTGTCAGCCCAGTCATCTTCTACTGTGTTTTTCAATGCATCCAGGAATCCGTCATCTTCCTGCCCATCATCATCCACACCCATGTTGGCCTTGGTGGCATCCATACGCAGTTTCTGCTCTTCCAAATCCACATCAGATTTGGAGGTCTGCCCCAATACATCCTTAATGGCCATATATGCCTTGACATTCCCGTTCATGGCCTCCCTGACCATGGCAGCACTTATGACTGTCTCAAGTGTATGGTCCAATCCCAATGCCTCCAGGATTGGGGTCCACTCCGGTATATCCACCTCGGAGGTGAGGATTGCATTCATAGTCTGGCGCAGGTTTGCTTTGCGCCGCCTGGCCTCGCCCGATGCTTTCCCTGCTTTAGAAGCATTTGCTCGGCGTTCTTCCGGTGTTGAACCTCGATACTGCATTAGGTTTTCGTTATTCGCCAACCACCTCACCTTCCCATCTGGTTGATTATAGATAACAAAAAACTCCATGCTTTATCGGCTTGGAGTTTTAAAGGAGAAAATCTGTCTATGTATCTGGATAATGTCGTGGGGGATAAAACCAGATACCAATAGCGGGGGCAGGATTTGAACCTGCGACCTCCGGGTTATGGGCCCGGTGAGCTTCCAGACTGCTCTACCCCGCATTAGTGCCCGGATGGGGAACCGGGCAGGTATCCTTGGGGGGAGGATAGGAAATGGCTTTTACACCACTTCCAGTCTACACTATAACATTTAAAAAACGGAATATGTGGAAAAAACGGAAAAACTTACTTTTCTTTCAAGAAATCGTCTAACTGTTTCCTATATGCATCTCCGGATTTCCCCTCATTCATTTTTGTGGCCACCTCATCCCATGATAATTTTTGGAATATCTTGTATCTAATAATCCGTTGTATCCGCATTGGTATCGTAAGCATCCACCCTTCAACTTTTAACTTAAGGTCCTGCGCGTTAGCCTTTTGCTGCCCCAGTAATCCCTCTTCTACCTCCAGGTGTCCGGGGTCCTGCACCACTGAATACTGGATACCCTCAATATGGAAATCCTGAAGGGTATATGGAAATTCCTTACTTGACCCCTTTACTACACCCTGGACAATGGTCTTACGTTGCCGCTTAATCCTCCGGATTTCCTCTTCGGTCTCTTTGACTATCGCGCAGGCATCTATGTACTGTCTTAATATGTCCTTGTCCATCGGTATCACCTCCTGCCACAATTGCAATCCTACTCAAGTCATACATACTGTTCCTGAACCAAGCTGTTACCCGGTCCCACTCAATCTCCCAAGGTGACGGCTCCGCATCTATCCGTTTGAACATATATCTGCCCTTATAAGGTTTTCCATTATCCGAATAGTGACTCGGTATGGACCGATTAATGCCCATTATATCCTGCACTTGCGCACTGGTATATTGTCCTAGATAATTCTCATAATCATATACTGCATAGTATATAGGTCTCACCCTCCACAGCTCCTCTCCCTTCAAATCTCAGTTTTGTTTAATTGAAAATGTGACATTTACATTCAGTTCCTTATCCCCAAACGTAAAAATCAAATCGACATTATCTGTATTATTTTCTGCACAATATTCCAACAAATCTGCAACATCATGCATAAACCCTTCTGAAAAATCTTTATCCATACACACCTCATTAAATTTTAAAATTGGTGCGGGTAGGCCGGAATCGAACCGGCGCCGTACAACACCGGCACATAATCTCCGGCGCTGATGTCCTGCCAACTTGGACTACTACCCGCCTAAAATGTTAATATCCTAAATTTTTCAGAATATTTACTGCACCTGCTATACCTGAATGGTATTTATATGCACATACAGGACAGTCACTTGCCTCTAAATAAAGTTTCGCTAACTCTTCATAAGCCGTAGGCTGTCTATCAATCAACGACTGTGCTGCCTCCCGTGTATCTCTCGCAAAATCCGATTGCCCCTTAAAAACTTCATTAAAATCAATCTTATCTGCATCAATCAGTCTCATAATATCCCTTTCTCCAGTAATACCGAAAATTCTAATTTTGCGGATTAATAGGAGCAAGAAACTCTGTTTTAATACGCTCTGCCAATGCTGCACACATTTCATCAACCGTACACCCGCTATCTCTGATATCCTGGCTCTGTATGTCCAGTTCCTTTGCCAACTCATAGATTACATCCAGCACACCATCCTGATATGTGCCGACTTTCGATTCGTAATTAACACATGTAAAAAGTTCCTCGGCAATATCCAATCCTTTTCTGATTCCCTCATGATATTTTTGCACAGAAGTAATGGCTAAAGTTTCCGCCTGTTGCTGATATCTTCGGCTATCATTGATGTAATCAAGAGCTTTATCTGTATCAACATTTTTTGCTTTATACATCATCATCCTCCTTATCTGTTATCGTTAATACATCCTCGCAAATCTTATATATTTTATTTTCCATCTTTTAACCCTCCAAATGTTAATTCTCAGTTTAATGGTTCAAAATATTCTTCTAATTCCCTTTCTGGTATTTCCAACCATTCCATTGTTTCCGTGTTATCAAGATGCACTCCTGCTCCAATGATATCCGTCTCATCATCACGTTCCCATATACTTCCACAAACTATTTCGACACGTCCTTCAGTTGGCATTCCTCTGTCATCGTAGCAATCGACAGCGAATGGCTCTATACATCTATACTTCATTTCGGCTCCTTTCCCGGTTCTCCCGAAAATCCTAATTTTCAATCGGTCACCCGCCCGATTTAGTCTGCTAAAGTAAATGCTAAATTACTCCATCAACGCCGCTATCGCCAAGTAATAGCTTACACACTCACGGCACATGTAGTAACTGTCACCGTGCCGATGAATAAGATACATCTCTGGTCGTCGATATCCACATATAGAGCATTTTGCGGATTTCTTTGTAGTTTTCCTAATGGACATTTCATAATCGTTTATTTTTTCTTTCATAATCCGGCTCCTTCATGTGCCGCCAGCAGCATCCTGTAAGCCTCCAGTGCCATCGTGTGTTTGGTGTAATGGTATGGCTGTTTCTCCATCCAAGCTGGTCCCATCAGACGCAACTGATCCTCCTCAAACTTAATCATGCTTTGAAGGATTGACTTATCATACGTATCTACTGGCTTAGCTTTTTTCGGCGGATACTTTATGGCGTATTCCTCTTTTATCCGGTCAAGTTCCACGAACATCATTGCCTGTCCGTTGTTTTTGAAACTCACATAGCAGAACCCATCATATTTGGCCATATACGTATCCCCCAGGACCTGGAACTGAATTGTCGGTACCTGATTCCAGACGGTATAGCATTCTTCCCGGTGCAGGGCCTGTAAGTATCCTTTGATGATTTCGGAACGCTTCCAGCCATAGGCCCCATGAGTCATCCTATTCTCCAACGAAAACACCGGTACCCCTCCAATATTCTCCCCTTCCGGTCCTTGAATCTTCTCGGATAGCTGTCCCTGAAGGTCTGGTTCTGGATGTACGTCCACGGTTTTCTCAGCTTCTGGCTCCTGCTGCATTTCCGCAGCATCTTCCACTTCCTGCTGCACTTCCGCAGCAGATTCCCCACCATGTTCCTCTGGAGCTACCTCTGGCCTGCGCTCGGAACTATAGCACTCCAGCTTGCAGTCCCCACGCCTGACACAGTCCCAGCAGCACGCCTGGCTGCAGTCTTCCCCGGTGCCTGGGGTAAGTTTATGGGCTTCCTCCAAGGTGCACTCAAACTCTGGCCTATAAATACACTTCCCGGATTTCTCTGGCAGGATTTGTTGTCCCGCAGTTTCTGGTTCTTGCTGGGACCTATTCCTATGCCAATACTGATATTCTTTTTCCAGGCGGACATTTTCCACATCAAAAACCTTTTGCCCAGCATCTGTGTAAAATTCCGTAACATCTGACCCTTTCAGGACCTTATACCCCATCCCAAAAGCCGTCACTTCACACTCCTTTTCAGGCCTTTCATATCCATTGTCCACATATGCCCTTACAACTGCGGCAATCGTGGCACCATAGGCACCATCAATTGTCCTGTCCCCGGCAGTGAAATGTATCACCTCCGGACCTGAATCCTGTTGCGATATCGCAATAGCTGGCTGCACTGGTTCCGCCGCTTCAGGCAGCAGGTCTGCCGCTGATATGGTATAGGCCTGTTTTTCAGGACTGCCGGTCACCATCTCTTTCCTGGCTTGGGCAGCTGCCGCTACATCTTCCGGTTCCACGCCGGGTAAGTCCGTCAGTTCAATCTGGCCAGGAATGGCAATGTAGGGTATTTCCTTGGGTCTCTTCATCTCCCGTATCTGTACCACTGTCATGTCCGGGGTGACTTTCTCCAGCTGCTCCGCGTCCAGGCTTAACATCTCCTGGAGTTGGGATTTGTTGAAATCCTTATATTTATCATCCAGGATTGGGCTGTTCCCATTGACCGAAAACTTATCATTCCGCGTCATGTACCTGGATGTGGTCGAAGCACTGAAACCGAACCGGTCTTTCGCATATTCGCATATATCCTTGTACCCAGCCTCCTTAAACAGTTCATTCCTGTGTACGCATTTTAGATAATAGCCAATCGCTATCACGCTCCTGGCTGCTGACTTAAGGTTGGCCTGTATGTAGATTTCAGCGTCCTCCAGGCTGACCCCCTCATACCATTTCTGTGCCGCTGGGGCTGTCTCCTCCACGGCGCCGGTTACCAGTTCTTCCATGTCCTTTCCTCCCCTCAGTTTTTGTGTATCTATACCCAGGCACCGTGATGGTCCTGGGACATTCGTCAATGTAATTAATCAGACCATCTGCCCGCATATCCCGTAAGTGGTTGAATATCGTAGATGTTGATGTATATCCTACCCCTTCCGATATCTCCCTGGTTGTAGGCGGGTATCCATGGTCCAGCATATAACCGGTTATGTAGTCAAGTATCTTCTGGTGTGTTTCCTTCACTCCCTGCTCCTTCCCCGGCCCACTCCCTCACCTGCTTTAGCATAAGGGCATCATAGTCCGTATCCCTCTGGTCAAAATTGTGGAACTGGTTCTTTGGACTTGTTGCTACAGCCTTATCCTTTCTCTCTTTGCTCTGCAGATAAAGCGTTTCAAACTTCTCTCTGAACTTTCCGGCGCTCCGGATGTTACTTCTCCAAAAGGGGCTCTTGATAGCATAATCAAGGGCCTGCTTTATCTGCTCT
>OGYI01001028.1_pt1 | contig 30098 bp, 19 predicted proteins | sample 1576521 | NCBI WGS metagenome assembly OGYI01 (sample SAMEA3541484, study PRJEB24748) | human gut metagenome | biome: human gut; feature: human-associated habitat; material: faeces | place: China | collected 2012
GTAGAGCACTTGACTTTTAATCAAGTTGTCCGGGGTTCGAATCCCCGATGCCTCATTAGCGGAAAGCATTTGCTTTCCGTTATTTTTTTATCATCAGACAGGATGAAAACATAATTGAATATGCGGATATGGCGGAATTGGCAGACGCGCTGGTTTTAGGTACCAGTGGGCAACCGTGCAGGTTCAAGTCCTGTTATCCGCATCATAGCGCTCCGGGAAATTAGCGCGTCGCTATAGCTGAGAGACTTTCTGTAAATTTGATTTTATAGAAGGTCTTTTGTATTTTCAGAATAATGCTCATAATAAAATGCCACAGATCATTACTGATGCATCTGTGGCATTTTGATGTGGAAATTTTATGAATGACTTTACAATTTTTCCCCTTCATTCACTTCCTCAATAAACACCTTTCCTTCCGCATGCTGTTCCACAAAATGAAACCGTAGTACAGCCTGGGGCCAGTTGAGGGTGATGATGGCTTTTTTGGCTCGGGTCTTTCCGGCGGCCTGGATCTGGTCTACAAGGTCGGACAGGATCTCGCGGGTGAGATAACCGCCTCTCCAGTGAAACGTGAATTCACGGCCCTTTTTGGCAGCCTGGAGGGCACGTTTGTATACGTCCTCCGGCTTTGTGAAGGACAGCTTTTTCTCGCGGTAGTAGAAGTGATTTCCGTCCGGGCAGGGAGGGGCCGGAGCAATCAGAGGCTCGTGGTCCCGGAAGATATTTTTGTCATCCAGGTTGAAATAATCATAGCGGATGCTGACGGAACCATCTTCGCTTTTGCCCAGAGTATTGTCGAAGGTGGCATCCAGGTGATAGTACTGTCCGTTGATCCGGACAATGTTCCAGGTATGACGGTATTTGATCCCTTTTTCCGGATTGTTCCCACAGATGGCGATAATACACCACACACCGAGAGTATCACAGAGGACCTTTACAGATTTGGCAATTCCCTCGCAGACACCGACACCATGGCCCAGAGGCCCGATGATCTCGTGGGAATATGGCTTTTTCAGCTTGTCGTAGCGGATATTTTCGCAGATGAAGTCATGGACATATTTTTCCTTATCCCACTCGGAAAACTTCATAGCGGGGCGCACAAGCTTGTCTACGCGGGCGCCCATGGCTTTCTGATGCTCCCGGATTTTATTTTTGTCGAAGATGTATTCAGGAATCAGTATCAGATTTGGCGAGTCCTTGTAATAACGGTATTTAAACCCCACAGCCCAGAAAATCTCCGGGTGATCAAGACGAAGCTGGAAAAATACATCATAGAGCCAGTTTCCATCGGTGGTTGGTACCTGCGGGATCAGGAACTCATCAGAAAGCTCCATAAGCCCATGAAGCATTGCACGGTACACGTTTTGTTTATCTTTCGGCATTCTGCTGTAGTAATATTCTTCAGTCTGTTTCATATATAAAAATACGGAGACTCCTTTCCGGAAAAATAGATTTCAATCAAAGATTATAGCATAAAAAAACATGCAGGACTATCGTGAAAGATACAACCTGCATGTTTTTGTATTGAATAGTTACTGTTCACTGGTAATGTCCCGCGAGGTGTTTTTTGTGAGCGAAGGTCACAGAAAACCCGAGACATACCGCGCGAATTTATGCGATCAGCATAAATTCTGTGCATCGCCAGGCGTGTTACTGAGAACGAAGTGAAAAGTAACGTATATTCTGCAGCATTCTGCGGCGGATTACCGGACAGAAATACAATAAAGCTATAACCTATAACAGAATTACAGCAGTGGTTTATACCCTATACTTTATAAAACCGGAGAAATCAGGTTTACAGGGAAAAACTACTGCTGTATTATTATATTACCAGATGCGGATTATAGGGAATGTTTACATCAGGAATACATAGATCGATCCGCATATGTATATCGAATGATCGATCAGACAGGGGGGATTATATTTGGATAGTACTGTACAGACCGTGCAGGAGGTCGGAAATCAGGTAAACCAGTACAGGCAGATGTTTGAAAATTATCTGCCGGACATCACAAAATTCGGAATCAAGGTTGTTCTGGCTATCGTTGCTTTCTGGGTAGGAAGCACGGTAATTAAATGGATCGTAAAGTTTGTGAGGAAATCACTGACAAAATCCAGGCTGGATACAGGAGCGGCACAGTTTATATCCTCACTGGTCAAGATCGTACTTTACATACTCCTGATCTTTAATATATCCACAAGCTTTGGAGTAAAGGAATCATCTCTGGCAGCACTTCTTGGAACTGCAGGTGTTACTATGGGTCTTGCCCTCCAGGGCGGACTTGCCAACCTGGCAGGAGGTATGATGCTTCTTCTGTTCAAGCCTTTCCAGGTAGGGGATTACATCATCGTTAACGGACAGGACGGAAGCGAGGGAACGGTAGCCAAGGTCGAGATTTGTTATACAACGTTATTATCCATTGATAACAAGCACATCGTGATCCCGAACGGTACTCTTTCCAATGCGACCATCACCAACGTAACAGCAAGGGATCAGCGAAGGCTGGAGATCAAAGTGGGGATCTCTTACAATGCAGATATCCAGAAGGCCAAGGATATCCTGGAAGATATCCTCACCGAAGATCCGGATACAAGAGAAGACGAAGAAATGGTGGTATTTGTAGACGAGCTGGCAGAAAGCTCTGTGATCATGGGCTTTCGTGTCTGGGTAGATACCGACCGCTACTGGGCAGCTAGATGGAGATTGAACCAGAGGATCAAGGAAGATTTTGATTATTATGGAATCGAGATTCCTTATAATCAGCTGGATGTGCATATCCATAAATAATATGCATCAAGGAAGAAAGATAAAGCCCTTTCACATGGCAGAGAATATGAAAATTATTGACAAACCAGTGCCGGGGTGTAATAATACCCCACAGAGATAGTATTTGGACTCAAAACTATACTCTGGCTGAAATCACTGGAATCTTATATAAAAGCAGCCAGCCGGAATCCGGAAACGGGAACGGAGGGATGTATGTAATTTTAAAAGATACGAGCCGGTATTTATGATACAAAAAATCAGATTTCCAATAATCTATGGAATAGTAAAACATATTTTATGTATCAGAAACAGGACTCAATATACAGGGAATCAATCAGAAGCGTTTCAGGGTCAAAGTGTATCCTGATGCGCTTTTTTTGCAGATCATAAAGGTATATTTCCTTTTTATGGTGCTGCTTGACTCTGATTTTTCCCGCAGGAAAGGACTATATAAGATGACAATAGAAATGTTAAAAGGAAAAATCCACAGAGCAACTGTTATCCAGGCTGAACTGGATTATGTGGGAAGCATTACTGTGGATGAAGAACTGCTGGAAGCTGCCGGAATACTGGAATATGAGAAAGTTCAGATTGTAGATGTGAACAATGGCAGTCGATTCGAGACATACACAATCTGCGGAAAACGCGGAAGCGGTATGATCTGTCTGAACGGAGCAGCAGCAAGATGTGTAAGCACAGGTGACAAGATTATCATCATGGCTTACGCAGGATATGAGCCTGAAGAGGCACGCACTCATAAGCCTGCAGTTGTATTTGTAGATGAAGAGAATAAGATCAGCAGAGTGACCAATTATGAGAAACATGGTCTGCTGAAAGACATGGCCTGAAAACGTTGATATCAGATTAGAGGCTATCATAAGATGAAAGTGAATTCAGAAAAGAGGCTATCTCAAAATCTATGATACCGGTCCATTGACCGAGAAAGAGGAGATAACAATGCAGGTAACAAAAACAGTAGAAGAAACAAGAAAACAGATCAAAGCATGGAAAAAAGAAGGTAAAACTATAGGTCTTGTTCCAACAATGGGATTTCTTCATGAGGGACATGCAAGTCTGATCAAAAAATGCAGAGAACAGAACGACATTGTAGTTGTGTCTGACTTTGTCAATCCAACACAGTTTGGTCCGACAGAGGATCTTGAGGCATATCCAAGAGATTTCGAACGCGACAGCAAACTCTGTGAAAGTCTTGGCACAGACCTGATCTTCTGCCCTGAACCTTCTGAAATGTATCATGATCCCCATGCATTTGTAAGTATCGATACATTATCTGAGACACTTTGTGGAAAAACACGTCCTATCCATTTCAAAGGTGTGTGCACAGTTGTAACCAAGCTGTTCCATATTGTAGCCCCGGACAGAGCATATTTCGGACAGAAGGATGCTCAGCAGCTGGCCATCATCCGCAAAATGGTCCAGGATCTGAATTTTGATATAGAAATCGTAGGCTGCCCGATTGTCCGTGAAGAGGACGGACTGGCAAAATCCTCCAGAAATACATATTTAAGCGATGAAGAGAGAAAGGCTGCTCTCTGTCTGTCCAGATCCGTAAAACTCGGACAGGAAATCATTCACGCAGGCATTTCCGCAGAAGAACTTCTCGGCAAAATGCGTGCAGTGATCGAGGCAGAGCCTCTGGCAAAAATCGATTACGTTTCCATGGTAGATGCACTTACCATGCAGCCTGTGGAAAAAGCTGATCATAATGTTCTCGTAGCAATGGCTGTCTATATTGGCAAAACAAGACTGATCGATAACTTCAGCTACGAGGTATAATATATGGAAAATATTTTAAAGAAAATAGGAAAAATCAGCAGTTTTGCATCCAGATATATTGGAATCATCATCATTGCCTTTTCATGCCTTGCCTTTTTCTGGAGGGATGGATTTGCATGGATGACAAATTATACATCTGTTTTTCTGGGCGTGATCATGTTTGGTATGGGACTGACCATACGTCTGGAAGACTTCCGGGCAATTTTTTCCAGACCAAAGGAAGTGATCATTGGCGCAGTTGCACAGTATACGATCATGCCAGTCGTAGCCTGGGTATTGTGTAAAGTTATGAATCTTCCCGCAGATCTGGCTCTGGGTGTGATTCTTGTGGGATGCTGTCCTGGTGGAACAGCCAGCAATGTGATCACCTATATTGCAGGCGGTGATGTTGCACTTTCAGTAGGAATGACCATCGTTTCCACTCTGGCTGCTCCTGTTATGACTCCATTTCTTGTGTACATTCTGGCAGGTGCCTGGGTGGAAGTATCCTTCTGGGCAATGGTACTTTCTGTTGTAAAAGTAATTCTGGTTCCTGTACTTCTTGGAATCCTTCTCCGTACACTTGCAGGAGATCATGTAGATAAAGTTTCAGATGTTATGCCATTGATCTCTGTTGTAGCCATTGTTATGATCATTGGCGGAATCGTGGCAATTAATGCAGAGAAAATCTTAAGCTGCGGAGTTCTGGTCCTTGGCGTTGTTGCGATCCACAATTTCTGTGGTATGATGCTTGGGCTCCTTGCAGCAAAAATTTTCCATGTAGAATATACACGGGCAACAGCTATAGCTATTGAAGTGGGCATGCAAAACAGCGGACTGGCAGTTTCTCTGGCAGCAGCTAACTTTGTAGCCAATCCACTGGCAACTCTTCCAGGTGCTATTTTCAGTGTATGGCATAATATTGCAGGCTCCATCTTTGCAGGAATCCGCCGTTCCGGCGTAGAAAACAGGACACGCACAGGTGAAAATGGTGTGTCAGCAGCATAAATAACAAGGGAACGTAGAAAACAAAAAATCCCCGGAATCCTTGGCTTAACAGTGATAAGAAACTAATTTGCTTATCTACTGCCAGCTAACGGATTCCGGGGCAAAAATAACTACTTGAATTTTTTTGCTTTTATGACATCTATAATTATCCCTTTGTTTTTTATAAGCTTTATTCGCCAACTCTCAATTTCTCAGCATTTTGAACGGAATATCCCATATCATAGGCCTTTTTGAAAACACTTTGATTTCTGACTAATCCGGCATCCATCACGTTTGCTGCATATATCTTTCCTGCAATCTTGTATTCTTCCAGATGTTCTACAAAACCATCCAGATCACCAAGCGGTCTTTCAATGATGTCCTCGCCCAGACCAGCCGATATAATATAGTAAACTTCTTTTTTACCAAGATGCTGCCAGATAGGATAAGTGCGGTCAATAAAGGTCTTCATCTGGGCACTGATTCCATAAAAATAAACCGGAGTAGCCAGTACAAGTACATCTGCTTTCCGAAACATTCCGAGTATTTCAGCCATGTCATCTTTTAATACACAGGTACCGCCATTTCTCATACAGCCGTCGCAGGCTCTGTACCATGTTCACCTGATGTCCTTTTGCTTCTGCACCTTTTTTGAACTGCTCACAGCTAAACAGTTCTCTGACTGTATTTTCATATACCACACATTTCTCTGCCTTCTTAATCTTTTTGGCATATTTTTTACTGTTAGTAAAGAATGTCATGGTTCGACCCTATGAAGTACGGCCCTATAAAGTATAGATATTTATCTACAATCTCCCAGTAGCCGCTCTTAGGCGAACCATTCTTCTTAATGACAGCTATGGCTTACGCATCCATGCTCGCCACATGTATGTCCTTCCCCGTGGTTGTGCTCGTGATGAGAACACTTCACATTTGGATTATACGCAAGTGTTTCATTGATAAAGGCTTCTACCGCTTCATCTGCATCTCCGGAAACTCCTCCGAAAAGCTTAATACCGGCTGCCGCTAAAGCTGTCTGTGCGCCCCCTCCGATTCCGCCACAGATCAAAACATCTGCATTCAATGCATTAAGAACTCCTGCCAATGCGCCATGTCCGCTTCCGTTGGTATCTACTACCTCTGAATGTACCACTTTCCCTTCTTCTACATCATAAATCTTAAATGTTTCTGTGTGTCCAAAGTGCTGGAAAATCTGTCCGTTTTCATATGTTACTGCTATTCTCATAATACCTTCTCCTTTTTCCACTGCATATTTTTGATAAAGCTCCTGCTTGTAACATCCTCCAAGGTTGCAGTCGCTACTTTGACCATCGCAGATTCTGAAATCCCCGCCCTCAATTCTAAGCGGATGTCCATCAATAAGTGCATCTGCTATTTTCTTCCTGGCAATCTCGTAAATTCGTTGAACTGTTGTTCTTGCGATCTGCATAGATACTGCACACTGCTCCTGACTGTAACCTTTCTTGTCCAAAAGACGAATTGTTTCATACTCATCTACCGTCAGAATAATGGGGGCTTTTTTCTCCGTATCATCTGCCGGAAGAAATTCTAAAACATTGGGAAAATGGCAGACTTTTCTGCATTTTATTGGTCTTGGCATAAACTGCTCCTTTCTTGTTATAATATAATAGTTCTATAAAGGGCATATGTCAATAACATTTTTGACATATGCCTTTTTAACCAAATCAAGTAAGTCCCCTGCTTCAATTGCGAAGAGCAAACGGGCATCGGAGAGACTTCTGGAAAGCAGTACGAAATATCTTGAAGAGAAGCTGAAACTCACAGTCAACAGAGAGAAGCTTAATGAGATACTGACTGGTTATCTCCATTACTATGGCATCACTGACAATTCAGAGAGAATTACAGCATTTCGTTATAATGTTATGAAAAGCTACAATTTTAAATATCAGGGGAGATCGAGGTCTCTTATCTTCAAATATTCCACAAGCTTAAAAGACATTCTCAACAGAAACTCTGTCATGGGATCGTTTAAATCGGCTTTACCTATTTCAATGATTTTTTCCATTCGATAAGCCAGCGAATTCCTGTGAATACACAAAATGTTAGCTGTTTCCTTATTGTTATGGAAACACTGTAGATATACCTCAAGTGTATGGTAAAGTTCATTTCCCGTTCTCTGGTCATATTTATTCAGTCTGTAAAGGGCAGGGTGGATATAATCTGCAAGTTTTTCTGGTTCTTTGATCTTGTTCATCATTTCGTAGAACTCAATTTCAGAATACCGATGAATTTGATGCTCCATCGGATACCTTTGATCCCATGATATTTCCTTCTTAAGGTTATCAGGGATTCTGTGATTCCATTCAAGAACTGTCCGCGCCTGCTGATAAGCTCTGTAAAATTCATCCATTTTTGAAAAAACCAGGGAGATTCCTACATCCAGATGATACTCTGCCATCGTTTTAAGCATTATTTTTTGAGTATCTACAAATATAACAGAACTCTGATCTGGTACAAGCAGGACTAGTGCATTGTCGTGGACAGTCATATATGCTTCCGGAAAGATATGTCGGATCACAGGATAAAGCTGCTGCTTTAATTTATTTTCCTTCAAAAATGTCTTCGGTTGGATACAAAGTGCATACATTGCATCAGATACTCGAAGATGAGAAATGGAATCTGCCAATATATCAGCCGGAGTTCCAATCAGCAAGGCTTCAAGAAGCTGCTGGTCCGCACTGGTGTACTGAAACAGTTCAGGATGATAATGTCCAACTACGGAGCTGATTGCCCGGCTTACATCACTCATAGCTGCTAAGTGTTCTGCGGTAAAAGGGATATTGTTTTCTATCATCAGAACAAAACCAACCTGAACACCGTTTAAAAACACTTTCGAACTACATTTACGATATGGTGATTCCGGGCAAGATACTTCAACAGCCTCAATGCTGGCTGAAGCCCCCTGGACAGCTTCCAATGACATTACATTTTTAATGAAATCGTATGTACAATATCCACGTTCAATATTCTTTTTCCATAATTTATCCGTAACCGGAATTGATGTAGAATATGACAGGATACGGAATTTCTTGTCGCAAAATACCAAAGAATATCCTAATTTGATGGATGCAGAGTTAATCACTTCATCCAGGCTATGGGAAGAGTGGCCTTTTCGAACCAGTTCTTCATATAAACTAACCTGTTCATGTGTCTGAAGAAACTGTTTTGCTGCATTAAAAACCGCAAAAAGCTCTTTTGCCTGTACTGTTGCACGATCCGTGCAGGAATAAGGAAAAAGATAGTTTTCTCCACGAACAAGGATACATTGAGAAGGCTGCATATCAGGAGACAAGACATCTGGATAACCAAAATAGACAATATCTGTGGCGTATCCTGTTTGAGTGCCATCCAGCAGCTCTACATCTCGTATTTCATGAAGATCAGTAGAACAATTTAGTATTATGTTAAAAGTTTTTTCATTTTTTAAATAATCAATAAGATCGGAAAACAGCATCTTCATACTCCTCTTTACAATTATTTGTGAAAAATGCACAGTGTTTTGCAGATTATTATTAATTATAGTGCATTGTGCATAAATACACAATGTCTTTTTTATATTTATGCCGTTGTTTTTTTAACAATGAAAATGTTATTTTTAAGCCATAATAATCAAGAGACACAAGTAAAGGAGGGTGTACATGTATCAGGAAATATTTAAACAGGGAAAAATTGGAAATATTACACTTAAAAACCGGCTTGTAATGTCACCGATGGGTACAAGCCTGGCGGAGATGGATGGGTCTCCATCGGAAGACATGATTGCATTCTATGAGGCACGTGCAATTGGTGGCGCAGCGCTTATTATTCCGGAGATTGCAAGGGTAAACGATCTGCATGGTGCAGGGATGATGCGTCAGCTGTCTGTTTCAAAAGACAGACATATCGAAGGTCTTGCAAAGCTTGCAGAAACAGTACATAAATATGGGACAAAGATATTCATCCAGCTGCATCACCCTGGACGTGAAACAGTAACTGCTCTTACAGGCGGTCCGGTAGTATCTGCTTCAGCAATACCGTGCAAATATCTTCAGCAAGAAACAAGGGCTCTTTCAACAGAAGAAGTAAAAGCTTTGATCCAACAGTTTATCTCAGGTGCTGTACGGGTAAAAAAAGCGGGTTGCGATGGAGTAGAGCTTCATGCGGCTCATGGGTATCTATTACAACAGTTTCTTTCCCCTTACACAAATAAACGCGAAGATGAGTATGGTGGTTCCTTTGAAAACAGACTTCGTATGATCACCGAGATCATAAATGGAATCCGTGTACAGTGTGGACCGGACTTTCCGATCGGTGTCCGTTTAAGCGTTGAAGAATTTCTGGATAAAACAGGAGTGACAGAGGATTATATCCATATCCAGGATGGAGTTAAGATTGCAATGGCGCTTGAGAAATGCGGGATTGATTTTATTGATGTGTCTGTTGGTTTATACGAGACAGGAAGTGTATGTGTAGAGCCGATCTCCTTCCCCCAGGGTTGGAGAAAAGATCTGATCAAGGCCGTAAAAGATCACGTTTCTATTCCAGTGATAGGAGTTTCCTGCATACGTGAACCACAGGTAGCTGAGAGTTTTCTGGAAGGAGGTATTGTTGATTTTGTCTCCATGGGAAGAAGCTGGCTCGCAGACGAACAGTGGGGACTCAAGGTACTTGAAGGAAGAGAGAATGAAATTTGTAAATGTATCAACTGTCTGCGTTGCTTTGAGAGCCTGAATGCATGGATGGGCGCGGGTATTCCTGCGGAATGTGCAGTTAATCCACGTGCATGCCGCGAACGTCTTTATGGAAATGCAGAATATGACACTCAGGAACATAAGGTAGTAGTTGTGGGTGGCGGACCATGTGGTATGATCGCTGCTAAAACACTTGCTGAACGCGGCATGAAGGTAACATTGGTTGACCGCCAGAGTGAGCTTGGAGGTACGATAAACCTTGCAAAGAAGCCTCCTTTCAAAGAACGTATGGGCTGGATTGCTGATTATTATAATGTTGAATTTGAGAAACTTGGAGTTGAATTAAAACTTGATATGGAAGCGACTGCGGATAAAATTGCAGAAATGAATCCGGACGCGGTGCTTGTAGCAACAGGTTCTAAATCTGTCATTCCAGGATCTATTCCCGGAATAACCGGAGAAAATGTATATACGATCGAAGATATTCTTTCCGGAAAAGCCGGACTGAAGAATAAAAAAGTAATGATCATCGGAGCAGGTGTTACGGGACTTGAAACAGCAGAATATCTCTGTCACGAAGGAAATACTGTTGTACTTGCGGATATGCTTGACAAAGTTGCTCCTAATGCAAATCATACAAATGTTGCAGATGTATGTGGAAGATTGAAAGAATACAATGCCCAGTTCATGATGGCACATGCCCTTAAAGAGATCAAAAAAGATGGAGTTGTTCTTGAAAGATTGAACGATAAGATAAATGTGGAAGTCGCTGCAGATGCTGTTGTTCTTTCACTTGGTTTCCGTCCGGACAACCATCTTGTTGAAGAATTAAAAGAAAAAGGAATCCATGCTCAGGCTATCGGAAATGCTGTGAAAGACGGTACGATTGCTCCTGCATCCAGAAGTGGTTTTGAAGCAGCAAGGAAATTGTTTAAGACATCTGTCAAAACTCCAAGCTTTATCACCGCTCCGGAGGAAATGCCTAATTTCGGTAAGATCTCTCTTATGAAAAATCAGGAGGGAATATATCTTGCATACCTCACCGATCCTGCGGCGATTGCAAAGGTTCTGCCTGCACCGTTAAAACCATTTTCCGTGCCTGTAGTTACGGTATCTGTGTGCCATGTTAAGGAGCCTACCTTTGCTGATGATTATTATGAAGCAATCCTTGGTGTTTACTGTACATATGGAACACAGCTTGGATTATATCCAATAGGGCTTGTACTTGGGGGAACCGGTGCAGAAATGGCAGTTCAGTGTGGACGTGACAATGGATCAATTCCAAAGAAACTGGGATCTGAATTTGTAATCCGTCGAAACAATGATCATGTGACCGCTCAAGTCTGCCGTCGTGGTACTGAACTTGTAAATATTGATCTCAAGATTGGTGAATATAATAACGCAATGACCGGAATGCTGTATCAGTTCCCAGAAGCCGGTAAAAAGACATATGGCGGTGGTTTCTACTTCCACCTTGACCGCGAACCGGATAAAGAAGGAAAATCACATTTCCAGAATGGTGCTCTGCTTCAGAATCTCTGTGAATACAATTACCATTCATGGGAGCCTGGTTTTGCAGCGATTAAATTACAATCGTCCATTGATGATCCTTGGGGAGAACTTCCAATCAGAACAGTCATTGGAGGTGCGTATTCCTCAAATGATCTGATGGTTCATAAACTGAATTTATGTGAAGAGATTGACGCAGATGTTCTGGCACCGTATCTGCTTACCGCACGGTATGACAGAACAGCATTCATGGAAACAGGAAGAAGATAAGGAGGGCATTGCCATGAAGTTTGAAAACAAAGTAGCAATCATTACCGGTTCAACAAGAGGAATCGGAAGAGCAACCGCAGAACTCTTTGCAAAAGAAGGAGCAAAAGTCATAGTTGTTGGAACAAAGGAAGAACTGGGAGAAAGCTGTGTGAATGCAATCAAGGCAGCCGGAGGAGAAGCAATTTTCTGTAAAACAGACGTGACATCTGATGAAAGTCTTGATAACCTGGTTAAAACAGCTCTGGACACCTACGGAAAAATTGACATTCTCGTAAATAATGCAGGAGTAGGCGGAACAACTGCCAATATGGATCAGATTACAATGGATGAATGGAACACCGTTCTTGCAACAAATCTCACAGCACCATTTGTTCTTTGCAAGAAAATAATCCCTATTATGGAAAAACAAGGGGCTGGAACCATCGTCAATGTAGCTTCCATGGCAGCAACCGCAGCAGGCCGCGGAGGGCTTGCTTACACTTCTGCCAAACATGGCCTTCTTGGACTCACCCGTCAGATGTCATTGGATCATGGACGTACAGGAGTGCGTATAAATGCTGTTCTTCCAGGACCGATTGCAACAGATATGATTGCACGTGTGCTTGCAATTCCACAGCATCCGGTAACAATGAAGATTGGAATGAGTCCGGCAAAACGTCCTGGAGAACCTATCGAAGTAGCACAGGCTATTGCATTCCTTGCATCAGACGAAGCTAGTTTCATCCATGGAGCGGCTTTGGCTGTAGATGGCGGATATACGATATTTTAAAAATAATTGATATGCATTGGAAAAAGGAGTCATTTGGACTCCTTTTTTCAGTACGTAGGATCCTTAACTTCCAAAAATGAGTAGCCCTAACGAAAATAAAATTAAAAAAAGCCCGTATTTCTGCGGAAATTATTGCAAAAATACGGGTTTTGCTGCATAATAAATTTAGGGCTATATGAGCCTAAATAAAGGAGGCGAATATGTACCTGAAATCAAGAGTAAAAATACCAGATGTACATGGAAAATTGATCCGATTAAGAAGAGGGGATATCACATATATTAAGTATGAGTATGATCGCTATTATGATCCGGAGAAAAAATATACCTATCCACAGAGAGCGACTATAGGCAAGGTATGTCCAGATGATGACACTATGATGATTCCTAACGAAGCCTTTCTGAAATACTTTCCAGATGCAGTTTTATCAGATATGGAAGACCGAACAGAGCGTAGCAGCTGTCTGCGGGTTGGTACATATGCTGTAATGCATAAAATAGTATTGGATTATTCGTTAGACAAGCTGCTCGGACAGTTCTTCTCTGAGCGGGATATGGCATTATTGCTTGACCTTGCCTCTTACTCTATTGTAGAAGAAAGCAATGTGGCACAGCATTATCCGGATTACGCATACAATCATCCACTGTATAGTTCTGGTATGAAGATCTATAGTGATGCGTCAGTAAGTGATTTCTTTAAGAGCATCACTAAGGATAAGAGCACAGGCTTTCTGAATGAATGGAATGCAAAGAGAAATCGAAGGGAGCGTATTTATATTTCCTATGATTCTACGAATAAGAACTGTCAGGCCGGAGAGATTGAACTGGCTGAATTCGGTCATGCCAAGACAGATATCGGTTCAGCTATCATCAACTATTCGGTTGGATATGATCTTAAGAATAAAGAACCACTCTTTTATGAAGCCTATCCTGGAAGTATTAACGACGTATCACAGCTTAGGACCATGCTTGGTAAAATCACTGGGTATGGCTATAAAAAAATCGGTTTCATTTTGGACAGGGGATATTTCAGCCGTGGAAATATACGCTATTTAGACGAATGTGGTTATAGTTTTGTGATCATGGCTAAAGGCATGTCTTCTTTCATAAGTGATTTGATCTTAGAGAACAAAGGAACGTTCGAAAATAAGCGCTCTTGTGACATGAATGCCTATGGTGTGTATGGAAAAACAGTACAAAGGACTTTATTTGAAGGCGATGAAAAAAAGAGATACATTCATATTTATCATAGTATTTCAAAAGATGCTGATGAACGGGAGCATTTTGAAAACGCACTGAGAGAGCGGACAGCTTTGCTGATGTCACATCAGAATGAAACAGTAGAGTTCGGTTCAGCTTACGAAAAATACTTTTATCTTCACTACGATAAAGATGGCGTGTTTTTATATCCGGAAGAAAAAACAACTGTGACAGAACGGGAAATATCATTATGCGGATACTTTGTTATTATCACATCCGAAAGGATGACAGCAAAGGAAGCACTGCATCTTTATAGGAGCCGTGATGTATCTGAGAAACTTTTTGCCTCTGATAAATCATTCCTTGGAAACAAGAGCATGCGTTCACATACAAACGAAGGAGTTGAGGGAAGGATTTTTACACAATTCATCGCACTGATAATCCGAAACAAAATTTATACTGCATTACAGGAAGAGAACGAAAAGCTTGAGAAGAAACAGAATTATATGACAGTTCCGGCAGCAATCAGGGAACTTGAGAAGATTGAAATGACACGCCAGACGGATAATGTATACCGGCTGGACCATGCTGTAACAGCAAAGCAGAAAAAAATCTTAGAGGCTTTTGGGATGAATGAAGGAAACATTACTTATCGAGCCGGAGAGATCAGTAATACACTTAAGAAATCAAACATTCAGAAAGAAAGGCGGTAAATATGGCACGTGAAATAAACGCAGAACTACTGGACACTAAAATTGAAAAAGCACAGAAGAATCTGGTGAAAGCAAAGCATCGGTATGATGCTGCGGCAGCAACATTAAAAGATTTATTGGATAAGAGGGATGCACTTCGCCAGAAAAAGTTATTGGATGCTATAGCACAGAGTGGACGGAGCTATGAAGAAATCATGCAGTACCTGCACAGTAAATCTGAAGAGGCGTGATCAAATGTTAACGGAATACTATTTTGCAGTCAGGTATGGAGATATCATTATTCTTCTCTATCATGAAGATATGATGTCTGTATGGGAATTATTATTTAAGAACAGCCAGAAGGAAAAGGCATTGAAAAGATTTTTAGAATACTGCTACATGATAGATGTAAAAGTAGCATTCGAAGGTTTGAAAGGAGAAAAAACCAAAGGGTTAAAGGCAACTCTTAAATTTGCGAAAGAACATGATATGTGTATGACTGAAGCACAGATTCAAGGTGCCAATAACATGTAAATTTCCAGCCCGAGATGCTTTTAGGGCTATTCCAGGCTGGAAATTAAGGCAGCTGCTAAACAAAAGGCTTTCAGACTACAGGCGAACATATGTTGCTGCAAAACTGTGGAGATTAATTTAAATTTGCATTTTGGTTCGGGGTCATTAGAATACTTTTAATACCAGAAATACAGGATCTTTTATAGTTAGTGATATATTATGATAATAGATGAATATTATTGATTGGAGGAGATTCTATGAAGTCAAAGAAAGTAAAGAAAATATTGTTGATTGCTTTAACGTGTGTAGCAATTTCTGCATCTGTCTCAGCAGAAGCTGCTATGAAATCACAGATAACCATTGAAAGTAAAAATAAGTATGAACAGTTGAAAATTTCAGAGAGCCGTGTGTATGGAGAATACCCAACTGGAGATTATAAGAAGATAATGCTTCTTCCTTCGGTTTCTAAAGTAGAAAAATTTTGTTTTGAAGATAATTTGAACATAGAAGAAGTAGAGTGGATGGCTTCAGTAGATACTGTTCCAGTTTTTGCCTTTAGCACATGTCCAAAGCTTAAAAGGGTAATACTTTCTGATAATGTGAAAAAAATTGGACAAAGTGCATTTATATACTGCGGTGAACTGACGAGTGTTAAACTTCCCCAAAATCTTCAAAGTATAGATTTTTTTGCATTTGCTGACTGTCGAAAACTGAAAACGTTATATATACCTGAAACAGTTACTGAGATAGGTGCTGAGGCGTTCATAAATTGTGATTCTCTAACAGTTCATGGAAAGAAAAATTCATATGCATACTATTACTGTAAGATGAATGGTATTCCTTTTGTAAGTGAGGGAACTGCTTCAAAACCAGAAACAAATCGTCCGTATATAAAATCTGTTGATTCAGATATAGTAAACAAACAAATCTATGTTACAATTGATTTGAGCGGAAAAGTAAAGAATGCAGATGGATATCAATATCAAATATATGATGGTACTAAGGTATTAGCTAATAAAAATTCTGCAAACACAACCTGTATATTAAAAAAAGTGCCGACTATGGGATTTGCCAGAGTCCGTTCTTATACTGTTCAAAATGGTAAAAAAAGTTATAGCAGGTGGTCTAATGAAATGCGTATGCCTCCTGTTAAACTAAATAAAGATAATATAAAATTAATAAAAATTACCGGGAAAAAGAAAACAGTAACCGCACAGTTTGGAAATTTAAAATACAGTGATGGGTTTGATTGCGTACTTAAGAATGCAGATTCAGGAGAAAATATTGTATTAAAAAATCAAAAGAAAAATACAGTTACTTTTAAAAATATAAAACCGGGAGTTTACTATTTGAAAGCGCATGCATATACGTTGTTGAATGGTATTAAACAGTTTGGCGTATGGTCAGATAATAAAAAAGTTGTTGTTAAATAGAAAATTGGAATTATAAAAAGCAGGCGAAAAACTGCCTGCTTTTTATAATGGAAATTTATGCTGTTATTGATGTAGCGAAATCAAGCTGTAATAAATTCAAGCGTATTATACTGAAAGAAGCCGTCAGTGGATGCTAAACCACTGGTGTGGGTAGCATCTTTGACATTGACATTGCACACAGCGATTAATTTATTATTTTGATCCAGAGCCACTGATTCCAGTTCAAAACTGTTATATGTGCGGCCCTGAGCATCTTTAGCAGGAATATCTGTAACAAATCCGAAATCCGGATATAAAAGTTTGCTATCATCAAGTTTTTTCAGATTATAATGAAGCAAGGTGTTTTTTGTTGTGATTTTAGTCGTTACTCCACTTACAGTATGTGGATTACTGGTTCCGACAAAAAGCCCTAATTTATTGTGATAGAAAATATCCTGGGATGTAGGCTGACCGGCGTTTACCAGTGTACAAAGATAAGTGGCTTTTACATTTTTTTCATTTTCAAATGTACATTTATAGAGCTTTAATGTTCCGTCAACAACGGACAATAATAAAGCTGTATTTGCCTCATAAAAATAATTAATTGCTTTAAGAGCAAATGATTTATCGTTATCGTTGGGAGTTACTGTATATGTTATTTCCTCATCCTCTTTGTTACTGCTGATAGCAACCACTTTGTTATTTCCTGCGACAACAAAGAATTTTCCGTTAAAACAGCTCATACCGTTGGCATGACCTAATAAACCGTCAGTGAATGTTTTAAAGTGAGATACACCTGCGCTTGTATTCATATAATTTTTACAGTAGCCAAGAACAGCGACTTTATCTTGACTTTGTTTTATAAAATATGGAGTATTGTTTCCGTTAAAGGATACACATCCCAGATTAGTTGTTTCATAGTTGGGATCTACTTTGGTAGGTACACGGGCTCCTGCTTTAAAACCGCATGCAAAAGTATAGGTTTTACCGGAGTAGGTAATGCCTTCCAGCACAGAGAATTTATCTTCTGCGGTTCCATCAGATGTTATAACATTGGATGCAAGCACAAGGTGATTGGCTTTCATACAGATTGATTCAAGGTTGTACTGCTTATATTCACCTGTTTTATTTACATTGATGACCGAACATGGAGTGTATTTTTTACCTTTATCATCAGTAAGATGATAATCAACTACCAGAATACGGTTCTGAAGTGTTGAAAAAGTGTTATTTGTCAGGATAAATAATCCAAATGAAGTGTGATAGTAAATATCCTGAAGCCGTGTGGTATAACCAAAACCTGAGTTAGTAACTGTGAATGTACTTGCTGCTTCAGCAGCCTTCCAGTCTACAACACTGAAAGCTAATGTCCCAGCATTGCTCTTGTCAGCGTAATGCATAATGATAAATTTCTCGTTAGTTCCGTCAGCAGCAGTGATACCTAATGCGCCTTTTGGACAAATTTCATTGATACTGTACGTACCGAGCTGATTGCCTTTGGTATCCAGTTTTACGATGGTTGTAGAACCGCCGTAACCTTTATGGTCTTCTGCAAGCATATACAGATAATTTCCAATTTTGGTAAGTCCCAGAGCGAACCAGTTCAGATCTTTTTTTACGGCAGTTGCTTTTGTTGCCATGTAGTCAGTCGTTTTGAGTAATGTAGTTTTAAGACCGGTTGTCTTTACGCAATACATATCTGACCCCACAATGGCAATTCCCGCTACATTTGTTGCACTTTTATCGGGAATCAGTGCACCGTCTACGGGGGTAGCTGAAATAGTTAAAGTTGTTCCGTTAAATGTTCCTGGCATAATTTTTGCCTCCTTTAAATTTTTTGAATTTGCAAATTCACTATATAAAGATGCTGCTTTTGGTGATTTGTAAACCATAAGTGTGTATATGAGCATGATTTTTTTCTTTCATGCGGAAATCAGGTAAGAATAAAAATAAAGATTCGAGGTCAGATGATGTATGTTTAGTCCCACTTTTATATTTTCGTCATCAGCTTAATGTAAAATAATAACGGGTAAAGAAGATATAAGATGTTCTGGTACATACAATTAAGAAGAAAGGGGCATGTGCTGTGAATAGTCAAAATGATGAACCGCCTGAGATGATCAGGCGGTTTTGAAGTATCTGGATTTTTTATGAATATTTTATTTTTAATTACAGGTATAATGTGTTACAATAAATATAACCATTAAGACTACCAGGCAGGTCAGAATTTGACCTGCCTGTAAATGAATACAGAAATAAATCGGGGTCAAAAGAATCGTTAATAATTGTAACAAAATAAAATTACCGGTGTAGCAAAAATAAAATTACAGGGGAAATGCGGATGAGCGAGATGACAGATGCATATGTAAAACTGGATAAGGTTTCCAAGATATATGGAACCAAAGAAGTAAAGATCGTTGCAGTGGATGAGATCAGCTTTGAGATTGCCAAGGGAGAGTTCGTAGTGATCGTTGGTCCCAGCGGTGCGGGCAAGACAACAGTGCTGAATATTCTTGGGGGTATGGATCAGGCTACCAGCGGAGAGGTTCTGGTGGATGGCAGGAATATTGCCAGGTATAACAGCAGGCAGCTTACCGGCTATCGGAGAAATGATATTGGATTTGTATTCCAGTTCTATAATCTGGTGCCTAATCTTACAGCGCTGGAGAACGTAGAACTGGCATTGCAGATCTGTAAAAATCCGCTGGATGCCAGGGAGGTTCTGGAGGAAGTGGGACTGAAGGACAGACTGACCAATTTCCCGGCACAGCTTTCCGGTGGTGAGCAGCAGAGAGTTTCCATTGCCAGGGCACTGGCGAAGAATCCCAAGCTGTTGTTGTGTGATGAGCCTACAGGTGCACTGGACTACCAGACTGGTAAGGCAATCCTGAAGCTGTTGCAGGATATGTGCAGGGAGCGTGGAATGACAGTGATCGTCATTACCCATAACTCGGCGCTGACGCCTATGGCAGACCGTGTGATCAAGATCAAGAACGGAAAGGTTTCCAGGATGACGATGAATGACCATCCTACACCCATAGAGGAGATTGAATGGTAGGTGATGAATATGAAAGCAATGCATAAAGATTTCTGGATGGAGATACGCAAAAGTAAGGCCAGGTTTATTTCCATATTTATGATCGTTGCTTTGGGAGTTGCATTCTTTTCCGGAATACAGGCGTCGTCACCGGATATGCGCTTCTCAGGTGATGCCTATTATGATGAAACCAATCTTATGGATATCAAAGTAGTGGGATCTCTGGGACTGACGGAGGATGATGTAGCTGCCATCAGGAAGGTGGACGGAGTAGAGAATGCAGAGGGCGCCTATGGTACAGATGTAATGTGTGGAGAAGGCGAGAAGCAGAAGGTACTTCATGTGGAAGCTGTGGATCAAACCATGAACCGGATCTCAGTGACAGAGGGAAAAGCTCCGGAAAAAAGCGGAGAGATTTTCCTTGACTGTATTTTTGCTGAGAGCAATGGATATAAGGTGGGTGATCAGATTACCCTGAAAGAGGGCGGAGACAGCGAACTGCTGAAAAAGACAGATTACACAGTTGTAGGTTTAGGAGAGAGTCCTCTCTACATATCCTATAATCGCGGAAATTCCACTTTGGGTTCCGGTGAGGTTAATGGATTTGCCTATGTGCTCCCTGAGGATTTTGACCAGGAAGTGTATACGCAGATCTATGTGCAGGCTCATGGGGCACAGGATCTGATCAGCTATACAGATGCTTATGATTCCCTGATAGAGAGAGTGCAGGAGCAAGTGGAGGGGATTGAGGCAGAATGGTGTCAGGTCAGATATGATGAGATTGTAGAGGAAGCCAATGAGAAGCTTGCAGATGCCAGGCAGGAACTTGAAGATGGAAAGAAGGAGGCTGATGAGAAGCTTGCAGATGCCAGACAGGAACTGGAAGACGGCGAAAAGAAGTTAAAAGACGGCAAGAAGGAATATAAGGATGGCAAGAAAAAGCTTGCAGATGCCAGAAAGGAGCTGGAGGACGGAAAAGCCCGGCTTGCAGATGCAAAGAAGGAGTTAGAGGATGGCAGATCCCAGCTTGCCAGTGCGAAAGAGCAGATTGCCAGTGGCAGAGAGCAGATTGCATCTGCAAAGGAACAGCTGAATGCAGGATGGGCGGAGGTTTCAGAGAACCAGGCAAAGCTTGATGATGGAAAAGCACAGCTTGAGGATGGCAAGAATCAGTTAAGCGCCGGTGAGAAGCAGATTGCAGATGCAAAGGCGCAGCTTACCCAGAGCCAGCAGGAGCTTGACAATGGCAAGGCGCAGATTCAGTCAGGCAGAGAGCAGATTGCAGCAACCAGACAGGACTTAAATGCCAAAAAGGAAAGCTGCAATCAGGGACTTGCCCAGATTGAGCAGCAGGAGGCACAGCTTTCCGAAGGAGAGGCCCAGTTAGAGAGTGCCAGAAGTCAGCTTGCCGCGTTGCAGGAGCAGTATGAGCAGGCACAAGCTTCAGGCACATATTCCGAGGAAGACCTGGCGGCTCTGGCAGCACAGGTTTCCGCTTATCAGGAGCAGGTGGACAGTCAGGCTGCCCAGCTGGAAGCATCCAGAAACCAGATCGCAGCAGCGAGAAGTGAACTGGAGAGTGGTTTAAGCCAGGTGGAGAGCGGACTTGTCCAGCTTGATACAAAGGAAGCGGAATTAAACCAACAGGAGGCTGCACTTCCCGATGCTCAGGCAAAGATTGATGCAGGATGGAAAGAGGTGAAGGCTCAGGAGAAGAAGCTGGAGCCTGCCAGAAAAGAGATTCAGGAAAAAGAAGCCCAGCTTGAGTCAGCACAGGAACAGATCGATGCTGCAAAAGCAAAACTAAATTCCAGCCAGGCTCAGTTAGAGGAGAAAGAGGCAGAACTTGCTTCAGGAGAAGCACAGATCCGGGAGAATGAAGGGAAGCTTGCTTCCGGCGAGAAAGAGATTGCCGACAATGAACAGAAGCTGAGGGATGGAGAGAAGGAAATCTCAGAGAACGAACAGAAGCTGAAGGATTCCAGAAAGGACATCAAGAAAGCTGAGAAGGATCTGGAAGAAGGTAAAAAAGAATACGAAGACGGCAAGAGGGATGCAGAGAAAGAAATCGCAGACGGTGAGAAGAAGATTCAGGATGCCCAGGATGAGATCGATGATATCAGTATGCCGGAATGGATGGTAACGGACCGCAATGATCTGCCGGAATATTCAGATTATGGGGATAATGCAGACAGAATGAGAAGTATCGGACAGGTTTTCCCTGTTATCTTTTTCCTGGTGGCTGCACTGGTAAGTCTGACTACCATGACACGAATGGTGGAAGAACAGAGAACCCAGATCGGTACAATGAAGGCTCTGGGATACGGAAAGTATGCGATTGCATCCAAATATCTGCTGTATGCCTTTCTTGCCACTGTGGGAGGCAGTATTCTGGGAATTCTGATCGGAGAGAAGATCCTGCCTTTGGTTATTATTAATGGGTATGGCATTATGTACAAGGGCATGATGAACAATATCCAGATCCGTTATGAGTTTAAATTTGCAATGATAGCAGCAGGTGCGGCAACTGTGTGTACCGTCGGAGCCACCATTTTCTCCTGTTACAGGGCACTGGCGGAAACCCCGGCATCACTGATGCGTCCTCCTGCTCCTAAGGAGGGTAAGAGAATCCTGCTGGAACGGATCCCGCTTTTCTGGAAGCATCTGAATTTTACATGGAAATCTACACTGAGAAATCTTTTCCGATATAAAAAACGTTTCTTTATGACGATTTTCGGTATTTCGGGAAGTATGGCGCTGATGCTGGTAGGTTTTGGACTCAGGGATTCCATTATGGATATTGCCAGACGGCAGTATCAGGAGCTTCAGCATTATACAGGAACGATCATTGATGATGAGGAGGCAACGGATAAGGAGAGACAGGAGCTGGATGAGTTTTTGAAAAATAACAGTCAGATTGAGAGATATACTCATGTCCAGTTTACCAAGATGAGTGTTCCCAGAAATAAATCCAATATCAGCGTATATGTTTATGTGCCTGAGAATCTTGGGACCTTTAATAAGGATGTAACACTTCAGGACAGAAAGACAAAAGAGAAGTATAAGCTGACAGATGCAGGTACAGTGATCAGTGAGAAGACGGCAACCCTGACAGGACTGAAAGTGGGGGACACCATGACCATCACAAAGGATGGGAAAAATTATGAGACAAAGATCGCAGCAGTGACAGAGAATTACATGGGACATTATATTTATATGACAGGAAATGTCTATGAACAGACCTTCGGGGAGAAGCCGAACTATTCTGCAACTGTGTTCACGGTAAAAGAGGAGTACAAAGAATCAGAATCTGAGGTGGGAAATGAAATCCTGAAGCATCCGGCTGCGTTAAGTATCAGCTATACCAGCAGTCTGGAGGCCCAGCTTCACAGAATGCTGGGAGCATTGGATACGGTGATAATAGTGCTGATCATTTCTGCGGGAATGCTTGCTTTCGTGGTTCTGTATAATCTGAACAATGTCAATATCACGGAGCGCCAGAGAGAACTGGCAACTCTGAAGGTGCTGGGATTCTATGATACTGAGGTTTCTGCTTATGTATACAGGGAGAATGTTATTCTTACCTTCATAGGTGTGCTGGCAGGGGCTGTATTCGGAATCATTTTGCACAGGTATATTATCCGTACTGTGGAAGTGGATGCGGTTATGTTCGGAAGAAATATTAATCCTGTCAGTTTCCTGTACTGCGGACTGCTGACAATTGGATTCTCCATGATCGTAAATCTGTTTATGCATCAGAAATTAAAGAAGATTGATATGGTAGAATCCCTGAAAAGTGTGGAATAAACGATCTGTCGCTTTATTGCGGAAAAGAAGAAATTGTTTTTCTGTGGTTTTTAAATATGTAGTCAAACGGATAGAATGGATAAGAGGAAGAAAGGGGAATATTATCATGGGAACAGCAAATCAGATAGAGCAGGAATTAATGAGCTATATATCCGATCATAAAATCAGGAACACGCATTCACATCATCTGCCGGAACAGGCGATGGTGGATTTTGATCTGGATAAGCTGATAAATAATACGTATTTACAATGGCAGCAGGTAACTCCGGGAACAACAGCAGAAAGCAGAATTGCATATCTGGAAAAAACACGATATAAATCTTATTTTGTCTGGCTTCAAAAGGCTATCGGAGAGTTGTATGGAATATCGGAGCCGATCACAGCTCAGAACTGGGATCAGATTTCAGATCAGATCAGAAAAGCGCATCAAAATCCCGACTTTTACATGGATGTGCTGAAAAATAAGTGTAAGTATCAAAAAGTAATCGTAGATACCTACTGGAATCCGGGCTCTGACAATGGAAGACCGGAACTGTTTACGCCTGCTTTTCGACTGGATCTGTTCTTTTTGGGCTATAAAAAAGGACTTCGCAATCATGACGGTGTATCACTGGAAGAGAACTTCGGTGAGCTGCCGGACAATTTACAGGATTATGTGGAGTGGGTCAGAAAGTGGATCATACAAAAAAAGAGTGAGGGCTGTGTGGCCTTAAAAATAGCGATGGCCTATGAGCGTAGTCTTCATTTTGAAAAAGTGACGCGGGAGCAGGCTGAAAGGGTATTCCGTTTAAAAGAGTCGGATATAACCCAGGAAGATATCAGATGTTTTCAGGACTATTTGTTCTGGAAAATATGTGAAATTGCGGCGGAAGTGTCACTTCCATTGCAGTGCCATACAGGAATGGGACAAGTCATAGATACGAATATATTGCAGTTGAACAATGTGATAAAAAATAATCCGGAAACAAAATTCGTACTGCTGCATTGCGGCTTTCCATGGGTAGATGATCTCTTTTCCATAGTAGACGGATATCCGAATCTGTATCCGGATCTGACCTGGCTTCCAATCTTATCCTACACTGCATCAAAACGTGTAATGCATCAGCTGATCGAGATGTCCCAGATTGATAAAATCTGCTGGGGATGTGATACATGGACAGTAGAGGAAAGTTATGGCTCCCTTCTTGCATTCCGTTTTTCACTGTGTAGTGTTCTGAGAGAAAAAATAGAGGACGGATATCTTTCCGTAAATAATGCAAAGGATATTATCGATAAAATTTTGTTCGACAATGCGGGAAAAATATACGTATGACACCAGATAAATTTGTGAAATCCGGAGAAACGTTCTTGACAAGAAAGCCTTTTTTCATTATAGTAGAATCCAGAAAAAGGCTGTGAAAAAGAGGAGTAGGCGGTAATGCCCCACAGAGAGGGAAGCTTATAAGCTGGAAGGTTTCCCGGGAACAGAAGCGCTGAAGGTAGCTTTGGAGCCGGGAGGCTGAAGTGAGTGTGTATGAATCATATCAGAGTTATATACGCGCATGGTAGGTTTTCACGTATCCCGCGTTAAGGGAATGAGAGACAAACTAAGGTGGTACCGCGATCTATGTCGCCCTTTGCACGTATAATGCGTGTGAGGGGCGTTTTTTATCGAATAAGTTTATGACACAGTTATCTGGCTGGATGCGGAAAGCGAAGTCAGTATGCTTATTTGTTTGGTTGTCAGGGTGACTGCTTTATAACGGAGTAATCCGTAGATACTTTAGTTTCAGATATATAATTAGGAGGACATTATGAGCAAAGAACTTGCAAAAACCTACGATCCTAAGGGAATCGAAGAGCGTCTTTACACAAAATGGATGGACAATGGATATTTCCATGCAAAAGTAAATCCGGACAAGAAACCGTTTACCATTGTTATGCCGCCGCCAAACGTAACCGGCCAGCTTCACATGGGACATGCGCTGGATGAAACCATGCAGGATATCCTGATCCGTTTCAAGAGAATGCAGGGCTATGAAGCATTATGGCAGCCGGGAACTGACCATGCAGCTATCGCTACAGAGGTTAAGGTTATCGACAAGCTGAAAAAAGAAGGTATCGACAAACACGATATCGGCCGTGAGGAATTCTTAAAACATGCGTGGGCATGGAAAGAGGAGTACGGCGGAAAGATCATCAATCAGTTAAAGAAACTGGGTGCTTCCGCAGACTGGGAGAGAGAACGTTTCACAATGGATGAGGGATGTTCCAAAGCAGTACAGGAAGTATTTATCAAATTATATGAAAAAGGCTATATCTACAAAGGTTCCAGAATCATCAACTGGTGTCCTGTATGCCAGACTTCCATCTCTGATGCAGAGGTTGAGCATGAGGATCAGGACGGATTTTTCTGGCACATTAATTACCCGATCGTAGGGGAAGAGGGACGTTTCGTAGAGATTGCAACTACACGTCCGGAAACCCTGCTGGGTGATACTGCTGTTGCCGTAAATCCGGAAGATGAGCGCTACAAGGATCTCATCGGCAAGATGCTGAAGCTTCCTCTCACAGACAGAGAGATTCCGGTGATCGCCGATGAATATGTAGACAAAGAATTCGGAACAGGATGTGTAAAGATCACACCTGCCCATGACCCTAACGACTTTGAGGTTGGACGCCGTCACAATCTGGAAGAGATCAACATTATGAATGACGATGCGACCATCAACGAGCTTGGCGGAAAATACGCTGGTATGGATCGTTACGAAGCACGTAAGGCAATGGTAGCAGATTTGGAAGAACTTGGACTTCTGGTAAAAGTAGTTCCTCACAACCACAGCGTTGGAACTCATGACCGCTGCGGTACAACGGTAGAGCCTATGATCAAGCCACAGTGGTTTGTAAAGATGGACGAGATGGCAAAGGCTGCGATCAAAGCTCTGGATGACGGAGATCTGAAATTCGTTCCGTCCCGTTTTGACAAGACGTATCTTCACTGGCTTGAGAATATCCGCGACTGGTGTATTTCCAGACAGTTATGGTGGGGACACAGAATTCCGGCTTATTACTGTGATGAGTGCGGTGAAGTAGTTGTTGCAAGAGAAATGCCTGAGAAATGCCCGAAATGCGGATGTACACATCTTCATCAGGATGAGGATACACTGGATACCTGGTTCAGTTCTGCATTATGGCCATTCTCCACACTTGGCTGGCCGGAGAAAACACCGGAACTGGAATATTTCTATCCGACAGATGTACTTGTTACAGGATATGACATTATCTTCTTCTGGGTTATCCGTATGGTATTCTCTGCTCTGGAGCAGACTGATCAGGTTCCGTTCCATCATGTACTGATCCATGGTCTGGTACGTGACTCCCAGGGACGTAAGATGAGTAAGTCTCTTGGAAACGGTATCGATCCTCTGGAAGTTATTGATAAATACGGCGCAGATGCTCTTCGTCTTACTCTGATGACAGGTAATGCACCTGGAAATGATATGCGTTTCTACTGGGAAAAGGTAGAAGCAAGCCGTAACTTCGCAAACAAGATCTGGAATGCTTCCCGTTTCATCATGATGAACCTGGAAGGCAAGACAGTGACAGAGCCGGAGAACTTAAATAATCTCTGTGCAGAGGATAAATGGATTCTGTCTCACTTAAATACAGTGATCCGCGAAGCTACAGAGAACATGGAAAAATATGAACTTGGTATTGCAGTACAGAAGGTTTATGACTTCCTGTGGGATGAACTCTGCGACTGGTATATTGAGATGGCTAAGGTTCGTCTGTGGAAGGCAGAGGAAGATCCGAAGGCAGCAAATGATGCACTCTGGACATTAAGAACAGCGCTGACAGAAGGCCTGAAGCTTCTTCATCCGTATATGCCGTTTATCACAGAGGAAATCTACTGCACACTTCTTCCTGAAGAAGAGTCTATTATGATCTCCGAATGGCCTGTATACAGAGAAGAGAGAAACTTCCCGGATGCTGAGAAAGCAATCGAGGGCTTCAAAGAGGTTGTAAGAGGTATCCGTAATACCAGAACAGAGATGAATGTTCCGAATAACCGCAAGACAAGCCTGCATATTGTGGCAAAGGATGCTGAAACAGCAGCAATGTATGAGAACAGCAAGAAATCCTTTGTAAATCTTGCATTTGCAAAAGAGATTCTGGTACAGACAGACAAGAACGGAATCAGTGAAGATGCAGTTTCAGTAGTTGTTTCCAATGCGGTTGTATATATGCCGTTGGAAGACCTGATTGACAAAGATAAAGAGATTGAACGTCTTACAAAAGAAACAGAACGTCTCACAAAAGAGATCGCAAGATGTGAAGGTATGCTGAATAATCCGAACTTCGTAAACAAGGCACCTGCTGCCAAGGTGGATGCGGAGAAAGACAAACTTGCGAAATATAAAGAAATGATGGATAAGGTTAAAGGACAGTTAGAGCAGCTTAAGAAATAAGGGAGTGTTTAGATGAAATTGTATAAGATTTGTAACAAAATCTCCCTTTTACTCCATGTACTTGCCAGCGCAGCGGGATATTTTGTTATGGAGGCAATCTGCCGTCACTCGTTTATAGAAGCCTGGAATTATATGACACAGAGACCTCTGGTTTTTGCATATAATGCGGCATTCATTTTTACCTCGTCACTAATTGTTTATCTGTTTCACAGGAGAGTATTCTGGAGAGTACTGGTTACGTTGTTCTGGCTGATACTGGCCATTATTAACGGTGTTCTCCTGCTCAACCGTGTTACACCGTTTACAGGACCGGATCTGCATCTGATCACAGATGCAATGAAGATTGCCAACAAATATCTGCCTGTTGCAGGCGTTGTGGCAGTCTGCATCCTGTTTGGGATTCTTGTTATTTTACTGCTGATGCTGCTTATTAAAGGACCGAAGTATCAGAAAAAGATTAAATATCGCTACAATATTCCTCTGATCTTGCTGGCTGTTGCTCTTTTTGCAGGAAGTACACAACTGGCACTGGAGAAGAGGGTGCTTTCCAATTACTTTGGAAATATTGCTTTTGCATATGAGGATTATGGATATCCTTACTGTCTGGCAACTACGATTTTTAATACGGGAATCAGCTGTCCGAGAGATTATTCTGAGAAAGAAATCAAAAGAATTGAGAAGACGGAAAAGAATCTCCCGGAAACGCAGGAAGAAAAGCGTCCGAATATTCTGTTTTTGCAGTTGGAATCATTCTTTGATCCTACGCTGGTTAATTACCTGAATATTTCAGAAGATCCGATTCCGACATTCCGTAAGCTGATGAAGGAATATTCTTCAGGATATTATAAGGTTCCCTCTGTCGGTGCAGGTACTGCCAATACAGAGTTTGAATCCATTACAGGAATGAGTATGCATTATTTTGGACCTGGGGAATATCCTTATAAGAGTATTCTGAGAGAGACTACCTGTGAGAGTGCACCTTATGTACTGAAGAAGCTGGGTTATACCACCCATGCAGTTCATAATAATGAGGCAAACTTCTATGGAAGAAGATCTATTTTCCCGAATCTCGGATTTGATACGTTTACTTCCGAAGAGTACATGGCAAGAGAGAACGAGAAGAATCCAAATGGCTGGGTAAAGGATGAGGTTCTGACAGATGAGATTCTGAAGTGTCTGGACTCCACTGAGGGGCCGGATTATGTATATACTATTTCTGTACAGGGACATGGTGCGTATCCGGATGAGCAGATCCTGGAGGATCCTGAGATCACAGTTTCTGGTGCACCGACTGAGGAAGAGAATAATAAATGGGAATATTACGTAAATGAGATCCATGAGATGGATAATTTTGTCAAAGAGCTTACAGACAGGCTTGAAGATTATCCGGAGGATGTTGTTCTTGTTATGTATGGAGATCATCTTCCTACTATGGGTCTGACTGTGGAGGATGTGGACAATAAATATCTTTTCCAGACACAGTATGTTATGTGGGACAACTTCGGTCTTGAGAAAAAAGACGTGAACCTTGCGGCTTATCAGATGGCGGCAGAGGTTCTGGACCGTGTGGGAATCCATGAGGGAACTGTTTTCCGTTATCACCAGGCAAGAAGAAATACAAAGAATTATCAGGTGGATCTGGAAACTCTTCAGTATGACCTGCTTTATGGGGAGCAGCATTCCTATGAGGGAGAAAATCCGTTCAAAAGGACAAAGATGCGTCTCGGACTTTATGATGTGACGCTGGACGGAGTTTCCCTGGTATCAGCCTGGGATCATACCTACCGGATCACGGGAACCAATTTTACGCCGTCCAGTCAGGTAAAACTGAATGGAGAATGGCACGATACCATTTATGTGAATCCCACAACACTGATGATCTCCGGCACAGAGCTGGAAGATTTCGACAGGCTTTCTGTGGTGCAGCGAAGCAACAGCTCAACCCGAAAGGCGCTGAGCAAGAGCTATGACCGTTCCTGCTATATGCTGTTTGATGAAAATAAATGGAAACTGCCGACGGAAGATAACTGATCCTGCCGAATAAAAGATTACGATTGGTACTGGACATATTTCACCACTCATATATAATGATATCGTAGCGGTATATCAGAGACAGCCTCTGATGCCGCTGCGAAAACATTAGATGAAGTGGTGAATTTTTTTATGAATTACGAAGAAGCGGTTGCTTATATTGAAGAAACT
>OGYI01001032.1_pt1 | contig 29995 bp, 28 predicted proteins | sample 1576521 | NCBI WGS metagenome assembly OGYI01 (sample SAMEA3541484, study PRJEB24748) | human gut metagenome | biome: human gut; feature: human-associated habitat; material: faeces | place: China | collected 2012
AACTTTTTGAGATGTGGGAAGCAATCAATAATTTTTTAGTTGCAGTGGATGACAAGGTCTGGGGCGTACCGCTTATGGTATTGATCATAGCCGGTGGCGTTCTTCTTACCAGCAGACTTGGGTTCCTTCAGGTACGTCGTCTTCCATTGGCGCTGAAATGGATGTTCAAGAATGAAGAAGAGGGAGATGGTGAGATCTCCAGTTTTGCGGCACTGTGTACAGCATTGAGTGCTACGATCGGTACCGGTAATATCGTAGGTGTAGCAACAGCAGTCTGTGCCGGTGGTCCGGGAGCACTTTTCTGGATGATCGTGGCAGCATTCTTTGGAATGGCAACAAAATTTTCTGAAGGTCTTCTGGCAGTTAAATACCGTGTGGTTGCAGAAGACGGACACAGCCTTGGCGGACCATTCTATTATATCGAAAAAGGTATGGGACCAAAATGGAAATGGCTTGGCAAGATCTTTGCATTCTTCGGTGTTTGTGTAGGTCTTTTCGGTATTGGTACATTCAGCCAGGTAAATGGTATTTCCAGTGCCGTACAGAACTTCTTTGATCCGGACAAGACAAACTGTATCAATATCCCGTTCCTGGGACAGTATTCTGTAGCAGTTGTTGTTTCTTCTCTGATTCTTGCATTCTGTGTAGCAGCGATTCTGATCGGTGGACTGAAACGAATTGCAACTGTCAGCCAGATTATCGTACCATTTATGGCAGTGATCTATATCGTGCTCAGTGTTACACTGATCATCTGCAACATTACAGAAATTCCGGCAGCAATTGTAACAGTTGTCAAAGCCGCATTTAACCCAAGTGCAGTAACCGGTGGTGTGGTTGGTTCCATGATCGTTGCAATGCAGAAAGGTGTTGCACGAGGAATCTTCTCCAATGAAGCAGGTCTTGGTAGTGCACCGATCGCAGCAGCAGCAGCACAGACAAAAGAGCCGGTACGTCAGGGGCTGGTCAGTATGACAGGTACTTTCATTGATACGATCATTATCTGTACTATGACAGGTCTTTCCATTGTTCTGACAGGTGCATGGCAGGTAGAGGGAATTGAAGGCGTGCAGGTTACTACATATGCATTCCAGAACGGACTTCCGCTTCCGCAGAAACTGACAGCATTTATCCTGATGCTCTGCCTGGTATTCTTCGCATTTACTACAATCCTTGGATGGGATTACTACAGTGAACGTTGTCTGGAATACCTGACAAACGGACATCAGAAAAAGATCATTGTATATCGTTGGTTATACATCCTTGCAGTATTTATCGGACCTTACATGACAGTAAGTGCGGTATGGACTATCGCAGATATCTTTAATGGTCTGATGGCAATTCCGAATATGATTGCGCTGTTTGCTCTGAGCGGAGTTGTTGCAAAAGAAACAAAAGATTTCTTTAAAGCAGAAAAACATAAGCTCTGATAAACGTAGATTTTAAAAAATGAATAAATCCTCCTGTTTTTCATACACTAGACTGTGAATATGAGAACAGGAGGAATTTTTTTGAAGAAAAAAACAAAGACATTGCTTACCTGCCTGGCTGTACCTCTGGGAGTCGGAGCGGTTTCAGGTTTTCTTACACAGGGAAGTATGAATACATTTGAAAAACTGAAACAGCCGCCCCTTACACCTCCCGGATGGGTGTTTCCAGTTGTATGGACCGGACTGTTTGCCATGATGGGAACGGCTTCTTATCTGGTTGCAATCACACCAAAAACTGAAGAGAGAAAGAAGGCACTGACTTTATACGGGATTCAGCTCGCTGTAAATTTTCTGTGGCCGGTATTTTTCTTTAACGCAGGATGGTATCTGTTTGCGTTTGCCTGGCTGTTGTTTTTGTGGTATCTGGTATATTTATGTACAAAAGCATTTTCTGAAATTTCGAGAACAGCTGGTTATCTGATGATTCCATATCTTGTCTGGCTGACTTTTGCAGGATATTTGAATTTCTTTATCTTTTTGTTGAACTGATATTGTTGAGCGGGGCATTGTCTGGTGGGGCGGTGCCCTGTGTGACTTACTTGAAACTGGTGCTTGACAATGCTGTGAAAATCACGTAATATAGATAAGGAATATGCTTAACGCTAAATAGGTTGAACATTTTTCCAACTGCCGTAATGAATGGAAATGACATGGATTGTCATGAGAAATTCTGCGACAGCTTTTTTTATGCACAGGAGATGATTCCGGTGCAGATGGATGAGGGATACAAAGAGGGAAATTATGCTATACTTATAAGGAGGAAAAAGCATGAACTATGATGTGATCATTATTGGTGCCGGTCCTGGAGGGATTTTTGCAGCATATGAATTAATGAAAGAAATGCCGGACTGTAAAGTGGCAGTTTTCGAAGAGGGATACTCCCTTGAAAAGAGAAAATGCCCGATCGACGGCAAGAAGATAAAGAACTGTATCAACTGTAAGAGATGTTCCATCATGTGCGGCTTCGGCGGTGCAGGTGCATTCTCTGATGGAAAATATAACATCACCAACGATTTCGGTGGAACTCTGTACGAACATATCGGCAAGAGCCAGGCAATCGAGCTGATGAAGTATGTTGACGATATCAACATGGAATATGGCGGTCAGGGAACGAAGCTTTATTCCACAGCGGGAACCAAATTCAAGAAACTCTGCCTGCAGAATAAACTGAATCTTCTGGATGCATCTGTTCGTCACCTGGGAACAGATATTAACTATGTCGTTCTTGAGAATCTGTACAATGCAATGAAAGATCACATAGATTTCTATTTTGATACACCGGTACAGAAACTGGAAGTTCTGGAAGACGGATATCGTGTGATCTGTGAAAAAGGTTCCTATGAGTGCAAGAAATGTATTGTCTCTGTAGGAAGAAGCGGAAGTAAATGGATGGAAACTGTCTGTAAAGAGCTGAAGATCCCAACCAAATCCAATCGTGTGGATATCGGTGTTCGTGTGGAACTTCCGGCAGTTATCTTCTCACATCTGACAGATGAACTGTACGAGAGCAAGATCGTCTACCGTACAGAGAAATTTGAAGATAACGTTCGTACTTTCTGTATGAACCCGAACGGAATCGTAGTAAACGAAAATACAAATGGAATCATTACCGTAAACGGCCACAGCTATGAGGGAGATGAGAAGAAAACAGACAATACCAACTTTGCACTTCTTGTTTCCAAACATTTCTCCGAGCCATTTAAGGACAGTAACGGATACGGCGAAAGCATCGCAAGACTTTCCAACATGCTTGGCGGCGGTGTTATCGTACAGCGTTTTGGAGATCTTGTACGTGGACGAAGAAGTACAGTGAAACGTGTGGAAGAGGGACTCGTAAGACCAACTCTTACCGCGACACCTGGAGATTTGAGTCTGGTACTTCCGAAGCGTATTCTGGATGGCATTATCGAGATGATCTATGCACTGGACAAAGTTGCACCGGGAACTGCAAATGATGATACTCTTCTGTATGGCGTTGAAGTCAAATTCTATAACATGGAAGTTGAAATTGATGACAATCTTGAAAGCTGTCATAAAGGTCTGTATGTGATCGGCGACGGAAGTGGTGTGACACATTCTCTGTCACACGCATCTGCAAGTGGTATTTATGTAGCAAGACATATCGCAGGACAGAAATAAATAAGTGGTATATGAAAGGCAGGCTCTTCGGAGTCTGTTTTTCTTTACAATTTTCTGATATACTGTAGGCATAAAATTACGTATGGAGGTATAGATTTTATGCATACACTTGAGAATGACCAGCTTTGTGTTACAATCAGTGATCACGGTGCAGAATTATCCGGAATTTTTGATAAAAAGAATGACAGAGAGATTCTGTGGAATGCAGATCCGTCACACTGGAAACGCCATGCTCCGGTTCTTTTTCCGAATGTAGGAAGATACTATGAAGATCATTGTCTGATTAATGGAAAAACTTACACTTCCGGACAGCATGGATTTGCCCGGGATATGGAATTCATCTGCGTGGAGGAAACGGAGAATTCGGTTACACATTTACTGGAATCCACGGATGAGACAAAGAAAGCATGGCCATATGAGTTTCAGCTGTATATTACACATACGCTGGAAGGTCGTGATCTGACAGTAGCCTGGAAAGTTGTGAACAAAGATCAGGAGATCATGTATTTTACGGTCGGCGCACATCCGGCATTTAATGTTCCGATACTTCCGGATACGAAACGAGAGGATTATCATCTGACTTTCAGCGGACAGAAAGAGCTGACGTATCATCTGCTGGATACACGTTATGGTACAGCTATCCCGGAAAAGTCCTATACACTTGCTCTTGAAAATGGAAGCTGTCAGATCGCAGAAGGAATGTTTGATAAAGATGCGCTGATTTTTGATGATGGGCAGATTACGAAGGCAGGCATTGCATTGCCGGATGGAACTCCGTATGTAGAAATTTCCTGTGAGGGATTTCCGAATTTTGGCATCTGGTCAGCCGGAGATGCACCATTTGTATGCCTGGAGCCATGGATGGGACGTTGCGATAATACCGGTTATGATAAAGAATTGTCTCAGAAACCGAATATCAATGTACTCGAGCCGGAAGGTATTTTTGATAAATCGTATGTGATATCTGTCAGATAAATCCAGAAAGCTTATTATTCCCTGGCCTTTCTTTTCTATATTATCCTTTATTAGTCTCTCAATGGTTGAAAAGGGTGAAAGAATATAGTACATTAGGTATATGAAGAGAAAGGAGACAGGGGTATGAAAAAATCATTAAAGAAAGTATTATGTGGGCTGATGGCAGGTCTGATGGTCGCTGTAACAGTTCCGGCAGCACTACCGGAGGCTGCGTATGTGACGGAAGTGCAGGCTACAGCCAGAGTAGCAACGCCAAAGCTGGTATCCGCCAAAGCTTCAGGAAAATCCAAAATCGTTTTTAAATGGAAAGCGGTAAAAGGTGCCAGTGGTTATACTGTTTTTCGTAAGGAAAAAGGTGGCAAATGGAAGAATGTGGCAGAAGTAAAAGGTGCAAAGAAAACAGCATTTTCTGACACAAAAGTAATAACGGGAACACAGTATACCTACAGTGTGAAAGCATTTAAAAACACAAAAGGTAAGAAGACATTCAGCAGTTATAACAAAAAAGGAGTTACCACGATCGCAGGACTGTATACGTTGAAACTGAACAGTTCCAGAATTACTTTGAACCCGGGCAAGTCATATACATTAAAAGTCAATGGTACAAAGCTTACACCGGCCTGGAGATCAAGTAATTCAAAGATTGTAACTGTAAATAAAAAAGGTCGGATCACAGCCAAGAAAGCAGGAACAGCTAAAATTACAGCGAGACTTGGCGGGAAAAAATTTGTATGTACAGTTACCGTAAAAAAAGCATCAGCCGCGGCAAACAAGCTGGCAAAGAATTATGCAAAAGTCAGAAACTATATTAATAAGAATGGCAGATACAGTGAGGATGGAAGCAAATATATTGAGGCTTCTATAGATGCAGAGACAACAGCTATTCTGTCTTATGATACAAAATCCGATAAGCTTGATATGGGACTGTCTTTGCAGATTAAAAAAGAGGGTATTATAAGTGCAATGGATATCCTTGTGAACTGTGCAAAATCAGATTCAGCAAGAGTTATTTCCGGAATATATGCAAGTGGAAACGCAGTCTATACAACAGCGACTATGAAAGCTTCCATATACAATGGAAAGCAGAATCTTGTATTTTATAATACAAATGGAAGCAGAGCACAGTCGGAAATTCAGGAAGCTGCAAATGCAACTCTTCAGGCGGCAATGGCAGGTACAGAATATCTGCTGAGATCAAAGCTGAATATGTCGTTAAAAGATCTTGGATTTAAAGCTTATAAATTATAAGTGAAAATTTAATTAAAATAAAAAAGAAAAGTGAACAGCCCGCGTGACTGCTCACTTTTCTTCTTATGTAAGTTTATTTATGTTCGTCAATTTTAAGACGACCCTTTAATGCTACACAGCAGGCAAGGTCTCCAATAACATTGACACAGGTTGCACCCATATCACACAGTGTATTGATACTGATATACACACCCATAACTCCGGCTGGAAGTCCTGCCATAGTTGCGAGTGCGGCGAAAGAGGCGATCGCACCACCAGGAACACCAGGAGTTCCAACTGAGAGGAGCACATTTGCCAGGAGAATGATAACCATCATAGAGATGCTGACATTAATTCCACATGCATTTGCAAAGAACATGATCATAAAGGACATCAGAATAGATACAGCGTCCATATTTACAGTTGCACCAAGAGGAATTGCAATACTGGTGATTTTATTAGAAACGCCCATTCCCTCTTCCATACACTGTTTGCTGATTGGAATAGTAGCAGAACTGGAACAGGTTCCAAAAGCATTCAGTGCGGCCGGCATAATTGTCTTGAAGAAGCGGAGCGGGCTTTCTTTACCAATTACTTTGACAGCAAGACCATATACGACAAACGCAAAGATAAAGAATGCCAGATACAGAATGATCAGCTGTGTTGCAAGTGAAATGATAGTTTCTGTACCGTTGGCCTGTACAACAGGAACGATTGTACAGAAGACACCGATCGGAGTAAAGTACATGATCGTGCTGATGATCTTCAGACAGACTTCGTTTAGGGAGTCGATCACTTTGAGAAGTGGATCACCCTTCTCGCCTACAGCAATCAGTGTAAATCCGATAATAACTGCAAAGACAAGAACCTGAAGCATGTTGCCCTGTGCAAAAGCAGATACAGGATTGGATGGAATCAGGTTTTTGATGGTATCCAGGATATTGCTCATATCTGTAGCTGCAATATCGGAAGTGGCCATTTCGAAGGAAACTCCTTCTCCAAGGTGAATCAGTCTTGGAATAATCAGACCGGCAAGGCTGGCGAGTGCAGTTGTACAAAGGAAAAATACCATGGAAGCACCGGTAATCTTACCGGTGGTTTTAATACTTCCGATGCTGCAGATTCCCATAACAACGGAACAGAATACAAGTGGAAAGATCATCATATTCAGGGCATTCATGTAGATGCCGCCGAGAAGACTGGTAACTGTCAGAACCGGTGCAAAACGGTCCGCAAGAAACAGTCCGGTCAGGATACCGAGAAGCAGGCCGATAAAGATCGCACCGGTAATATGCTTCTGATACCAGGCATAAAATTTTTTCATTTTTTCTCCTCCTCAAAAAAGTGGTATGTTTGGCAGAAATCCTCTTAAACATACAAAATATAACGAAAATTATAGCATGCACGCGCATTTGGTGTCAAGAAATCCTGCAATATTATAATATAGAAGGAATTTCTTTGGAAAAATTTATTTTATTTCATAAAAAAATATGATATAGTTACAAATATGGTTTTACATTAGAGGAACCTGACTGGAGGAATTCACGGTGAAGCAGACCATATTAGATAAAAATGAACTGGAATACTTTTTTGTAGAAGAATCCTATGGAGGCAATCAGGATCTGTTTCCAGATGTAACGATGCGTGATGGAGGATGCGGTGCAATAGCAGCTTGTGAAAGCTGTATTTATTTTGCCAGAACGAATGGAATAAAGAATCTTTATCCACATCAGTCGCAGGAAATCAGTTGGAAAGAATATCATGATTTTGCATATGTAATGAAACATTATCTTTGTCCGAGACCGAATGGAATCGATACGCTGGAACTTTTTATGGAAGGGTTTGGTGAATATCTTGCAGATGCGCATGATGACAGATTGCAGATGGAAGCTTTTCATGGAACACATACATATGAGGAAGCTGTTGAAGCTGTATGCAGACAGATTGACAATGCCTGTCTGATCCCGTATCTGATGCTGAAACATAAAAATGAGAAGGGCCCACTGGAGGATTATATCTGGCACTGGTTTATCCTTGCCGGATATGAAAAAAAAGAGGATGATCTTCTGGTCAAAGCTATTTCGTATGGGGAACATAAATGGTTTTCTCTGAAAGAAATGTGGGATACCGGATATGATAAAAAAGGTGGAATGATTTTGTATCATATATAGTAAGGAACGGGAGGGTGTGATGAGCATGCTCCCTTGCTTTTAGGAGGTGCAGTTTTGGAAACCAGAGAGATACTGACCAGATTTAAAAATGGTGAACTGTCTATGGAAGAGACGGAGCATTATTTTCGAAAAGAACCGTTTGAAGAAATGGATGATTATGCAAAACTGGATTCCCACAGAGAAATACGATCCGGCTTTCCGGAAGTGATCTTCTGCAGCGGTAAGGCAGATCAGCATTTTGTTCATATTTTCAAGAAACTTTATGAGGATAACGGAGAAGTATTTGGTACAAGGGCATCCAGACATCAGTATGAACTTGTGAAAGATCTTCTTCCAGGGGTGGAATACGACGAATTATCTCACATTATTAAAATTGAAAAGAAAGAAAAAGAGCATATCGGTAAAATCGCGATATGTACAGCAGGAACTGCGGATATTGCGGTTGCTGAAGAGGCGGCACAGACCGCAGAGTATTTTGGCTCTCATGTGGAACGCATTTTTGATGTAGGTGTGAGTGGTATTCACAGATTGTTTTCCAGACTGAATGTGATCCAGGATGCGAATTGTGTGATTGCAGTTGCCGGAATGGAGGGGGCGCTTGCAAGTGTACTTGGCGGTCTTGTGGATAAACCGGTTATTGCAGTGCCGACATCGGTTGGGTATGGAGCGAGCATGAATGGACTGTCTGCACTTCTTACTATGATCAATTCCTGTGCAAATGGAATTGCAGTGGTAAACATTGATAATGGATATGGAGCAGGATACATTGCAACGCAGATCAACCGACTAGCAGAGAGGGACTACTATGAGTAAAACATTATATTTGGAATGCTATTCGGGAATCAGTGGAGATATGACAGTTGCAGCACTTCTGGATCTGGGAGCTGACAGGGAGGTATTAAAGGAATCGCTGAAGAGTCTTCCGGTAGATGGATTTCGGACAGAAATCACCAGGGTAAAAAAATCCGGATTAGATGCATGTGATTTCTCAGTTATTCTGGAACAGGATAATCACGATCATGATATGGAATATCTGCATGGAAGTGAGAAATCATATACAGGGCATCATGAACACAGTCATGAGGTGAATCATGAACATCATCATGGACATACGCATAGTCATGAGCATCCTCATGAACATCGTGGAATGAAAGAAATCACAGAGATCATTCAGAAGTCGGAAATGACTGTAAGAGCAAAGAAAATGGCAATGCGTGTATTTGGTATATTGGCGCAGGCAGAATCCAAAGCGCATGGAGTTCCGGTCGAAGAAGTTCATTTTCATGAAGTTGGTGCTGTAGATTCCATTGTAGATATTGCTGCAATAGCGATATGTATGGATAATCTGGATATTTCGAATGTGATCGTACCGGTGCTGTATGAAGGAACCGGTTTTATTCGTTGTCAGCACGGGCAGATTCCGGTACCGGTACCAGCCGTAACACATATTGCAGAAACACATAAATTAAAATTAAAAATCACAGACATACAGGGAGAACTGGTGACGCCGACAGGGGCAGCGGTGGTGGCTGCATTTCGTACATCAGACAGATTACCGGAAGATTTTACTATGTTGAAAACCGGCATTGGAGCCGGTAAACGCCAGTATCGTTGTCCGGGGATCCTGCGAGCCATGTTGATCCGGGAGACAACGGATCTACAGATAAAAGATATAATCTGGAAACTGGAGACGGATATGGATGACTGTGGTGGAGAAATGATGGGGCATGTTATGAATCTTCTTATGGCAAATGGAGCAAGAGAGGTGCATTATACACCGATTTATACGAAGAAGAACAGACCGGCCTATACGCTGACGGTAATCTGTAAAGAGAGTGAAAGAGAAAAGTTGGAAAATCTGATTTTTTCAGAGACAACAACGATCGGTATTCGAAGAGTGGAAATGGAACGTACGATTCTGCAAAGAGAAATTCAAAAGAAGGATACACCGGTCGGAACAGCAATTGTAAAAGCGTGCACATTACCGGATGGAAATATAAGATATTATCCGGAATATGAGAATGTGGCAGAACTGGCGGAAAGAAATCAGCTTAGTTTCCGTGAAACATATGACAGAATCAGGAGTTATTGGACAACAGAGAGGTGAGACAGAAGATGAAAACAGGACTTGTTTTGGAAGGCGGCGCAATGCGTGGAATCTATACAGCCGGAGTACTGGATGTTTTTTTGGAACAGGGGATACATTTTGACGGAGTGAACGGTGTTTCTGCCGGAGCACTGCATGGATGCTCTTTTGTATCCGGTCAGAAAGGAAGAAGCCTTCGTTATATCAAAAAATATCGTAACGATAAACATTTTATGAGCTGGTGGAGTTTTCTGCATACAGGAGAAGTAGTAGGAAGACAATTTTGTTATCATGATATTCCGGAACGCCTGGATCCGTTTGACTATGAAGCATTTATCGAGTCAGATACAGCGTTTTATGCGACCTGCACAAATGTAGAAACAGGAAAGGCAGAATATATCAAGATCACAGATATGATGACACAGATTGATGCGATGCGTGCATCTGCATCGATGCCGTATGTATCTAAAATTGTAAATTATAAAGGAATGAAGCTTCTTGACGGAGGATGTGCGGACAGCATTCCCGTGGAGGCGTTTAAAAGGATGGGCTATGACCGGATCGTAGTTGTACTTACCAGAGAAACCGGTTTTGTTAAAAAACCGGAAAATACAAAAATGGCAGAAATACGCTATCACAAATATCCGGAATTTGTGCATACACTGCAGAACAGACATAACGTTTATAATCACAGTCTGGATGTTATTAAGGAACTTGAACGGAAGGGTGAGGTATTCGTAATCCAGCCGGATAAGAAACTGGATATCAGTCGAATGGAAAATAATCTGGAGGTCATTCAGCAGGCATATGATATGGGAGAAAAAGATGCCCACATCCGTATGAAAGCACTGAAAGACTGGATGAACTTGCCGGAAGTATAAATAGAAGCAGAAAAACAGGAGATGCTCATGTCAGAAGTATACGAAATGAAGGTTATTGCAAGGATTCATAATGATTTTCCGACTAAATTTGGGATACCACATCAGAGTAACCGTTTGGAAACACTGAAGGCAACGATTGTTTTTGAACCGGAATATCGAGTAGCAGAAGCTTTTCGCGGATTGGAAGAATACAGTTATATCTGGCTGATCTGGCAGTTTTCGGAAGCGGTAAGAGATACCTGGTCGCCGACGGTAAGACCGCCGCGACTTGGTGGAAATACCAGGATGGGAGTATTTGCAACACGATCTCCGTTTCGTCCGAATAATCTGGGGCTTTCTTCTGTGAAACTGGAAAAGATAGAATTTGATCAGGAACTTGGACCAATTCTGCATATATCAGGTGCGGATCTGATGAATGGAACACCGATTTATGATATCAAACCATATCTTCCTTATGCAGACAGTCATCCGGATGCAAAGGGAGGATTTACGGATCATATCAGAGATTATCGGCTACAGGTGGAATTTCCGGAAGAACTGATAAAAGAAATTCCAACGGGACAGAGAGAGGCACTTCTTGAGGTACTGGCGAATGATCCACGTCCACGTTATCAGAACAGACCGGATAAAGTGTATGGACTGGCATATGGACATAAGGATATTCATTTTCAGGTGAGAGATGATATACTGACGGTTTGTGATGTGACAGAATTTTCATCGCAAAAATCCTTTGACAAACAAAACAATGTATGATAATATTTTTATATACAGTTAGCATATACTAACACAAAGCTTATTAAGCGGATCTATGGTCCGCTTTACTTTTAAAACGCAAGTTAGTTTAGAATAACAAAAGGAGAGGTGATGATATGAGCATCGTGATCGTAGGTGGTAATGAACGTATGGTATGTCAGTATGAGGATATCTGTAAAGGATATGGGTGTAAAGCAAAGGTATTTGCGAAAGAAAAAGGCGCTATGAAGAAAAAAATCGGGGCACCGGATCTTATGATTCTGTTTACAGGCACTGTTTCTCATAAGATGGTGAACTGTGCGGTAGAAGAAGCAAAGAAAAAGTCTATCCCAGTCTGCAGATGTCATACAAGCAGTGCGTCTGCTCTTGAAAGCATTCTCCGTGAATATTGTGCATAAAAATTAGTTTTTTATAAAGAAATACTTGCAAATCCCTGTGTTTTTCAATACAATAAAAGACAGATTTTCTGACTGAAAAGAAAAAACTGCTGTGAGGGAATGTGACAGCGGTAGGAAAACAGAAGGGTGAGAAGTATTATTATGAAAAAGGTTGTAAAATTTGGAGGAAGCTCTCTGGCCAATGCGGAACAGTTTCAGAAGGTTGGAGACATTATCAGAAGCGAGGAGAGCAGACGTTATGTGGTACCGTCCGCACCGGGTAAAAGATTTTCCGCAGATACAAAGGTAACAGATCTTTTATATGCATGTTATGATAAAGCAGAAGCAGGTGAAGATTTCAGCGATATTCTTACAGAAATCAAAAGCCGCTTTTATGAAATCATTAAAGGACTGAATCTGGATCTTTCTCTTGAAGAGGAATTCAGGCAGATTGAAGCAGATTTTAAGGCACATGCAGGAAATGAGTATGCTGCATCCCGTGGAGAATTTCTCAATGGTAAAGTAATGGCTGCATACCTTGGATATGAGTTTATTGATTCTGCGACAGTTATTCGATTTGACAAAAACGGAAATTTCGATGCCGATAAGACTGACAAACTTCTTGCCAAACGACTTCAGAAATGCGAAAGAGCTGTTATTCCAGGATTTTATGGTGGAATGGAAGATGGAACTGTTAAGACGTTTTCAAGAGGCGGTTCTGATGTTACAGGTTCTCTGGTGGCAAAAGCAATTCATGCAGATATTTATGAAAACTGGACAGATGTTTCCGGATTCCTGGTAACAGATCCGAGAATCGTTGAGAACCCGGCAGTGATCGAGACTATCACATATCGGGAGCTTCGAGAGCTTTCTTATATGGGAGCAACTGTTCTTCATGAAGATGCAATCTTCCCGGTTCGTAAAGAAGGTATTCCGATCAATATCCGTAACACAAACCGTCCGGAAGACAAGGGAACGTTTATTGTAGAGAGTACCTGCCGCAAGCCGAAATATGTGATTACAGGTATTGCAGGCAAAAAAGGTTTCTGTTCGATCAATATTGAAAAGTCCATGATGAACAGTGAAGTTGGTTTTGGAAGAAAAGTTCTTCAGGTATTTGAAGATCAGGGAATCAGCTTTGAACATGTTCCATCCGGAATCGATACGATGACGATATATGTTCATCAGGATGAGTTTGAAGAAAAAGAACAGCAGGTAATCGCAGGTATTCATCGTGCGGTACAGCCAGATTTTGTGGAAATGGAGTCCGATCTTGCGCTGATCGCGGTGGTAGGACGTGGAATGAAATCTCAGAGAGGTACTGCAGGACGTGTATTTTCTGCGCTGGCACATGCACATGTTAATGTTAAGATGATCGATCAGGGATCCAGTGAGCTGAATATTATTATTGGTGTGGAAAACAGAGATTTCGAAACAGCTGTAAAAGCAATTTATGATATTTTTGTTCTGACACAGATGTAAATAAGAAAAATCGGAATAAAAAGAAAGATCCGGCGCCGAACCGGATCTTTTTCTCTTTCAAATTTTGTTCAAATATGATAGAATTCCACTAGAAAAAATCACAAAAATTTGTGCTATAGAAATTCAAAATTATGAAATTTATTGAAAAATATGAATAAAATTTTAAGTCTGTTGACAAATTCTCCTCGTAGTGACAAAATACGCCTAAAGTCTGATACAGGAGGATAAGCATATGGTTGAAAGACATATTAGATTAAATGCGACGGAAGATGTAAAGGAATTTGTAAATGAAGCCACCAAATGCGATTTTGATATCGACATTTCCTATAATAGAATTATTATTGATGCCAAATCCCTTTTAGGTATTCTGAGCATGGATCTTACCAGAGAACTTACAGTAAGATGCTATGGTGAGAGTCAGAGATTTAATGAAGTAATGGCAAAATTTGCTGTAGCATAATAGGTGAACAGTAAACAGGGGCGCGTATTCCGGGAACGGGTATGCGCCTTTTTGTGTAATAAGATACTGAGCTGGCTTTAGGAATGGCAGCATTTTTATAGAAGGCAGGAGAATGATGGAAAAACCGGTAATCCGTATTTCGGTTCGTAACCTGGTAGAGTTTATATTAAGAAATGGTGATCTGGAAAGTGGCGGCACAGCAGGCGATAAAGAAGCAATGCTGAAAGGAAGCCGCCTGCACCGAAAAATCCAGAAGCAGATGGGAAGCCACTATCAGGCCGAAGTTTCACTGAAAAAAGACACAGAATATGAGGATTTGATCCTGCGGGTGGAAGGACGTGCAGACGGAATTTTTACGCAGAACGAGAAAATCTGCATTGATGAGATCAAAGGTGTGTACAAGAATCTGGAACTGCTTGCGGAACCGGTCCTGGTACATCGTGCACAGGCACTCTGCTATGCATGGATCTATCTGGATGATCATGGATTGGAAGAGATTGATGTTCAGATGACGTATGTACATTTGGATACGGAGATGATCAAGCGTTTCAGGGAAACGATGACAAGGGAAGAACTGGAGAGCTGGTACCAGAGACTGTTGGATTCTTATCACAAATGGCTTTCTTATCAGATGAAATGGCGAGAGGAACGAAATCGGTCGATGGAAAAACTGGAATTTCCATTTATTTATCGAAAAGGACAGAAAGAGATGGTTGCGGGGATTTACCATGCAATTTCCAGAAAAGAACAGATTTTTATTCAGGCGCCGACTGGTGTTGGTAAAACGATGTCAGCTGTTTTTCCGGCGGTCCGTTCAATTGGAGAGGGAAAAGCGGAAACACTTTTTTATTTGACGGCCAGGACGATTACAAGGACTGTTGCACAGGATGCATTTGAAATTCTGAGAAAGAACGGGTTACTTTTTAAGACAGTTACGATCATAGCGAAAGAGAAGCTTTGCTTCTGCGAAAAACCAGAATGCAATCCAGAGACATGTCCCTATGCGAAGGGGCATTATGACAGAATCAACGATGCAGTATATGAATTGTGGACAAACGAGCAGTCGTTTGACAGGGAAACGATTCTTCGACAGGCAGAAAAATGGCAGGTATGTCCGTTTGAAATGAGTCTGGATCTGTCTGTCTGGATGGATGCAGTTATCTGCGATTATAATTATGTGTTTGATCCGAATGTATATCTGAAAAGATTTTTCGGAGAAAATATATCTGGTAAATACCTGTTTCTGATAGACGAGGCCCATAATCTTGTAGAAAGAGGTCGTGAGATGTACAGTGCATCAATCTGCCTTGAAGATACAATACAAATACGAAAATTTATAAAACCCTACAGTCAGAAACTGTGGAAGAAGCTTGGAAAAGTGGTCAGTCAGCTTAAAGAATTGCAGAATGGATGTGATTCCTGGAAGGTACAGGAAAATGCGGGGGTACTTCCGATCAGTCTTCTGTCTGTACAGGGAGAGATGGATCAGCTTTTGGAAGAACCGCCGACACAGGAAGTGACGGATGGGATTCTTGATTTTTATTTCACAGTGCGGGATTTTTTGAATATATCAGAACTGGTGGATGAAAATTATGTAGTCTATACGGCATTCGGAGAAGATGGCAGATTTTATATGAAGCTGTTTTGCGTCAATCCTGCGGGAAATCTGCAGAAATGTCTGGATAAAGGAATCAGCACGGTATTTTTTTCTGCGACTTTGCTGCCGCTCAAATATTACAGCAGGATGTTGAGTACCAGGAAAGAAAATTTTGGAATGTATGTGGAATCTCCGTTTGAGCAGAAAAACAGATGCCTTTTGATCTGCAGGGATGTGAGCAGTCGGTATACCAGAAGAGGATATGAGGAATACCGAAAGATTGCGGAATATATTGCAAGAATGAGCTGGCAGAAAAAAGGAAATTATATGGTGTTTTTTCCATCTTATAAGCTGATGGATGATGTATGGCAGGTTTATCAGGAGGAATTTTCCTCGGGATGGGTGAGATGTATCTGTCAGCATGCTTCAATGACGGAAAGAGAAAGAGAGGAATTTCTTGAAGAATTTACAGAAGAAAGTGCAGATACGCTTGTAGGTTTCTGCGTGATGGGAGGGATTTTTTCAGAAGGAATCGACCTGATCGGAAATCGTCTGATTGGAGCGGCTGTCATTGGAACTGGTCTGCCACAGGTGAGTTGTGAGCGCGAAATCCTGAAAGAATATTATGATGCAAAAGGAGAGCAGGGGTTTGATTATGCGTATCGTTATCCCGGAATGAACAAAGTATTACAGGCAGCAGGCAGAGTCATACGGACCAGAAAAGACAGGGGGACGATTCTTCTGATGGATGAAAGATTTACAGGTCGGGACTACAGGATGCTGTTTCCCCGAGAATGGAATGATGCGGCTGTCTGCATTCTGGAAAATGTAGAACAGCAGCTTGGAGCTTTCTGGAAAATGGAAGAAAAGAAATAAACTGGTAGAAAGAAGATGCCGGGAATCTGACAAAATATGTTTGCTTGACAGAAAGAAAATATCAGGTATACTATGTTCAATTACTATTGAAAAGAAGATGCAGAAGAGATTGAAAATACTGTGAACAAAGCATCAGAAAGAATATACAAAAAAGGAGAAATACATGAAAACTGGAAACAGTTTGAGAAGATGGAAATTTTTGACAGCTGGACTGACTGTAATGACATTGGGAATGTCCGGGATACTGCCAGTATCGGCAAGCAGCATGCTTTCAGTAACGGATGAAGCACAGATTCGTCCGATCAATGATGGTTCGGAAAAGTATCTGATGAAAAGTGATGGATTTTACTGTCTGAAAGATGATGGAAGTAAGGATGATACAGCAGCAGTTCATTATTTTGATCATGTCAAAATAGATGGAACCGTTTTGGATGGCTTTTATTATCATGATGAAAGTGGCTGCTTTCAGGCTGGCAGTTCACATATGGTGAAGCTCACAAAACTCAGCTGCTCAGAAAATCCAGATAATGCAGAAGAGCCAGTGGAATTTGACGGCTATTATATGGTCAATAATCTGGGTAAACTGACGGCAGCACCGCAGGTGCGCTATATCAGTAATTATACGGTCGATAAAACAACCTATGACGGTTATTATTATTTTGACGAAAATGGCAAAATGGTCACGGAACCGGGAACACATGAATTGGAAATGACTTCGAACGGACAGAAGTTTTCCGGGCTTTATTATTTTGGAGGAACAAATGGAGTGCTGGTGCAGGAAGCCGGCATGACAGAAGATGGATTTCCGGTAGATGAGACTGGCAAGGTGACCGGTCTGGAAAATCTTGGTATCGATACATTGAAACCACAGCTGGAAGCCATGATTTCCGGATATGACGGGAAATGGAGTGTTTATGTAAAAGATCTTGAGAGTAATGAAGATTTTGCACTGAATGATAAACCATTATACTCGGCAAGTCTGATCAAAGCATTTGTTATGGCAAAAACATATCAGGATATGGATGATGTTCTGAAAAATGAAGCTGCACAGATGAAAACAACAGTGGATAATACAAAAGTACAGGACAAAGTGAATACACTTCTGTGGAACATGATCACGGTCAGCGATAATGAATCCTGCAATGAACTGGGAAGATTGCAGTCAGATACATATGATTTTATAGATGGGGCAAAACAGGTAAATAAATATCTGAAAAAAGAGGGATATACGAAGACCAGTTATCAGAGCACACTGCATCCGTCAGCATCGAAACTCATTACACTTGGTGGGCATAATCAGACAACAGTTACAGACTGTGGAAAACTTCTTGAACGGATCTACAGAGGAGAATGTGTGAGCAAAGAGGCATCAGAAGAGATGTTGGATCTCCTGAAAAATCAGCAGAATACATCTAAGATTCCGGAAGGACTTGGTGTAGACGTTCCAACTGCTAATAAGACCGGTGAGACGGATGAAGACCAGCATGATATCGCAATTGTATATGGAACAAAAACAACATATATTCTGTGTGTGATGTCGGAGAATGCGTCCAATGCAATCGCCAACATTCGAAACATATCCAGAGTTGTCTATAATTATCTGAATCTGTAGTTGCTGTGTACGATGGCTTTCGTTGATTTTTTCCGGAAAATCATGTATAATAATAGATTGTAATAAAATAGGTTTTTTGTCTGCTGACATGACAGTGCTGAATGATGGCAGATGACAGTAAATACAGGAGGAGAGAAATAAATGCGAGTCGATGCAGATGACTTTGCCCGACCTTGCGGGGACGGGAAAATGCACCATGAAATAAAGGAAATACTGATTGAACCAGGAGCTGTAAATGCGCTTGAAGAAGCTATGTCAGAGGGATTTCTTAAAGAATATATATCTCCGCTTCTGATCTGTGACACAAATACGTGTAAGGCAACGGAGAAACTTATGGAAGATATTTTTGACCGATGTCAGGTTCTGGTTCTGGATGCGGATGATCTTCAGGCAGATCAGCATGCAATCGAAATTGTTGAGAACTATATGGATGAGGATATTGATCTGATTCTGGCTGTTGGTTCGGGTACTGTGCACGATATCAGCAGGTATGTGGCTTTTCAATATAAAATTCCTTTTATTTCCGTCCCCACAGCAGCAAGTGCTGAAGGTTTTGTATCTACAGAAGCAGAGATGGTCTGGAATGGTCAGAAAAAATTGATAGCCGCGGAAGCACCAATTGCCGTATATGCAGATACGGATATTTTTGCAAACGCACCGACAGAACTGAACCTTTCCGGAGCGATAAGAGTGAACAGCAGTGATACATATCTGACCGAAAGAAAGATATCAGAGACACAGATCAAAGAAGGAGATCCGGATACCTGTGAGAAACTGATGTATGCATTGCTACGGTCTGGTGTTGCCGGTCAGGCAGAAGGAGAATGATTATGAGAGTTGGAATGGGTTATGACGTTCATAAACTGACGGAAGGACGGAAACTGATCCTGGGTGGAGTAGATATTCCGTGGGAAAAGGGACTCCTTGGACATTCTGATGCAGATGTATTGATTCATGCAGTTATGGATGCATTGCTTGGAGCCGCTGCACTTGGAGACATCGGCAAACATTTTCCGGATATAGATCCGGCTTATAAGGGAATTTCCAGTATTAAACTGCTGGTTCATGTGGCGGAACTGCTTAGAAAACAGGGATATGCAGTAGGAAACATTGATGCAACAGTGATTGCACAGAAGCCGAAAATGGCACCACATATTCCGCAGATGCGCAAAAATATGGCAGATGCACTTGGAATTCCGGAATCAAAGATCAATATAAAGGCAACGACAGAAGAAGGACTCGGATTTACCGGAAGAGGAGAAGGGATTGCTTCTCAGGCAATCTGCCTTCTTATCGAGAAACAGGACTGAGCTGCAGGGAACAGTTTTCTGGGATTCTGTTAAGAAGTAATATATCGGAGGAAAGAGACATGAAACTTTTTAATACAATGTCACGAAGAAAAGAAGAATTTGTACCTCTGGAAGAGGGAAAGGTACGTATGTATGTGTGCGGACCGACAGTGTATAATCTGATCCATATCGGAAATGCAAGACCGATGATTATTTTTGATACGGTACGCCGTTATCTGGAATATAAAGGATATGAGGTGAATTATGTATCCAACTTTACAGATGTAGATGACAAAATCATCAAAAAAGCAATTGAAGAAGGTGTGAGTGCAGAGGAAATCTCACAGCGTTATATTGCCGAATGCAAGAAGGATATGGCTGGAATGAATGTAAAACCGGCAACGACACATCCGCTTGCAACACAGGAGATTGACGGAATGATCGATATGATCCAGACACTGATCGACAAAGAATATGCATATCCGGTAGCCGATGGTACTGTATACTTCCGTGTAAAGAAATTTAAAGAATACGGTAAACTTTCACATAAAAATCTGGATGATCTGCAGTCAGGATTCCGTTCCCTGCAGGTATCCGGTGAAGATCAGAAAGAAGATCCGCTTGACTTCGTACTCTGGAAACCAAAGAAAGAAGGGGAACCGTTCTGGAAATCTCCATGGTGCGACGGAAGACCGGGATGGCATATTGAATGCTCCGTTATGTCCAAGAAATACCTGGGCGAGGAGATCGATATTCATGCCGGTGGTGAGGACCTTGTATTCCCTCATCATGAGAATGAGATTGCACAGAGTGAATGCTGCAATGGAGTTCCATTTGCAAAATACTGGATGCACAATGCATTCCTGAATATCGATAACCGTAAGATGTCAAAATCTCTCGGAAACTTCCGTACAGTTCGCGAGATCGGAGAGCAGTATGATCTGCAGGTGCTTCGTTTCTTCATGCTGAATGCACATTACAGAAGTCCGCTGAATTTCAGTGCAGATCTGATGGAATCATCAAAAAATGCGCTTGAGAGAATTACAGAAGCAGCAGCAAGACTTCGTGACCGTCAGGCAGCAGCAACCGTACAGGAAGCAACAGAGGACGAGAAGAAACTGATGCAGGAAGAAGCTGCATTTGTAACAAAATTTGAAGAATCCATGGATGATGATTTCAATACAGCAGATGCACTTGCAGCAGTATTTGAGCTTGTTAAATTTGCAAATACCAATGTACAGGAAGGCAGCTCAAAAGAATTTGCAGGACATACACTTGAAGTTATGACAAAACTCTGTGATGTTCTCGGACTGACTCTTGAGAAGAAAGAAGAAATCCTTGATGAAGAGATCGAAAACCTGATCGCAGAGCGTCAGGCTGCCAGAAAGGCTAAAGATTTTGCAAGAGCTGACGAGATCAGAGGTCTGCTCCTGGATAAGGGGATTGAGCTGAAAGACACTCGCGAGGGCGTAAAATGGAAACGAATCTGATACAGCTGAAGGAACTGTTTCATTTGGAAGACCAGGATCTGCGGAGTTATTCTCCGCTGACACTGGCATATATCGGAGATGGAGTTTATGAACTTATTATTCGGACAATACTTGTTAAGAAGGGAAATTGTCCGGTAAACCGTCTTCACAAAAAAGCGAGCAGTCTCGTAAAGGCTGGAGCACAGTCTGCGATCATGGAAGTCATTGAAGAGGAACTGACACCGGAAGAACTGAGTGTTTATCGGAGAGGGCGTAATGCACATTCTCCGACAATGGCGAAACATGCGACGATGGCAGATTATCGCAGAGCAACAGGATTTGAGGCTCTGATGGGATATTTATATTTGAAAGAGGATTACACACGGATGCTCACTTTGGTCCGTATGGGAATCGGAGAGGACATATTATGAGTGAACAGATAGAAGGACGTAATGCGGTGCTGGAAGCTTTCCGTTCTGGCAAATGCGTAGACAAGCTTTTTATTCTGGATGGCTGTCAGGATGGTCCGGTAAGAACGATCGCGAGAGAGGCACGAAAGACAGACACCATTATTAACTATGTAAGCAAAGAGAGACTTGATCAGCTCAGTGAGACGCATGCACATCAGGGCGTGATTGCGCAGGTTGCTGCTTATGATTATAGTACCGTGGATGAAATTCTTGCAAGAGCAGAGGAAAAAGGTGAGGCACCGTTCCTTATTATTCTGGATAATGTGGAAGATCCGCATAATCTTGGAGCAATTATCCGTACCGCAAATCTTGCAGGAGCGCATGGAGTGATCATTCCAAAAAGACGTGCAGTGGGACTGACTTCTACAGTAGCAAAGACTTCCGCCGGTGCGATCAATTATACACCAGTTGCCAAGGTGACAAATATTGTAAGAACAATTGAAGAACTTAAAGAAAAAGGCATCTGGTTTGTTTGTGCGGATATGGGTGGTGAGACTATGTATGACCTTGATCTGACAGGACCAATGGGACTTGTGATCGGAAATGAAGGAGAAGGTGTCAGCCGTCTGGTAAGAGAAGCATGTGATTTTACTGCATCCATACCAATGAAAGGTGATATAGATTCTCTGAATGCTTCTGTGGCAGCAGGGGTCCTTGCATATGAGATTGTAAGACAGCGACTGGCAAAAGCAGGTAAATAAAGGGGAAACTTATATGGGCCGTTATGACCAGTACAGTGATGAGGAACTGATTGTCAGGCTGCGAGAAGGAGAGACAGAAATCTCGGATTACCTGATGGAAAAATATAAAGAATTTGTCCGCAAAAAGGCAAGAGCCATGTTCCTGATTGGGGGAGAGACAGATGACCTGATTCAGGAGGGCATGATCGGTCTTTTTAAGGCAATTCAGAATTATCAGGCAGATAAAGAAACTTCTTTTCGTACGTTTGCGAGTCTGTGTATTGACCGGCAGCTTTACAGTGCAGTTCAAAATTCCAACAGACAAAAGCATCAGCCGCTGAATTCGTATGTTTCATTGAGTGATGAGAATGAGTCTGATCATCTCGAGGGGGCCTGGTCAGAAGATCCGGAAGCACTTATTATTGATCAGGAAAGTACAAGAACTCTGGAACGCGAGATCACGAAAGTTTTAAGTCCGATGGAGAATAAAGTCCTGGATTATTATCTCCGGGGATACGGGTATGTGAAGATTGCAGAGATTATGGGAAAAACACCGAAATCAATTGATAATGCGCTGCAGCGTATCCGTGGAAAAATACGCAATTTTTCTGCACCTGTACAAAAGTGATGTTCTGTTATGCGCAGAAACACTTTTCCCTTTCCTTTTTTGGATAAAAGTAGTAATATTATAACAATATCACATTGGAATATCAAAGAGAGTTCTCTTGGATATGAAAGTATGAAAGGAGAAGCATAATATGGCAAAGATCAATAAATATTGGGGATATGTAGCAGTTGGAGCGGTAGCTGCCGCTGCGGCAGGAGTTATCGCAGCACTTGTACTGAAGAAAGATCCGTTAGATGATTTTGATGACTTCGATGATGATTTCGAAGATGAGACAGGCGAAAAAGAAACTGCTGAGAAAGAAGAAAAGAAAGAAACAAGCGAAGATTTTGCATCCTGGGATGAAGCAGAAGAAGCTGTAGAGAAAGCAGTAGAAGAAACTGCTGATACAGCAGATGCAGAAGAGGCTGTTGAAGAAGTGATCAAAGAAGAAAAAGAAGACGAAGATACAGAAGAGGAATAAATAATCCTTCATGGATAAGTAGAACTGCTGTTTTATGAATGCACTGCATTTGTAGGACGGCAGTTTTTTATGTTAAAAAGAGAGACAGACCTTTATGGTCTGCCTCTCTTGAAATAGTTGTGTTTATTTAGGAAGTCTGAAAGAACTCTTCAGAGATACGATACGGTTAAATACCGGAGCACCTTCTTTAGAATCATGAATATCTGCACAGTAGAATCCGTTTCTTACAAACTGGAAACTGTCATAGCCTTTTGCTTCCATAAGAGCCGGCTCAACATAAGCAGTGACAGTTGTAAGAGAGTTTGGATTTACGTTCAGAGAACCATCTTCTTTGTTGTATACACCTTTTTCTTCGTCTACAATGTTTTCGTAAAGACGTACAGTTGCTTCTTTGGCATTTGTAGCTTCTACCCAGTGAATCGTTCCTTTTACTTTACGTCCGTCCGGAGCGTTTCCGCCTTTTGTTGCCGGATCATAAGTACAATGTACAACTCGTACTGTACCGTCATCATCTGCTTCATATCCTGTACAGGTTACAAAATAAGCATTCATCAGACGTACTTCTGTACCAACGAAAAGTCTCTTATATTTACGTGGTGGATCGATCATGAAGTCATCGCGTTCAATATATAATTCACCGCTGAATGGAATCTTACGGGTTCCAAGTGCTTCGTTTTCCATGTTATTCGGAGCATCGAGATATTCAACCTGTCCTTCCGGATAGTTGTCGATCACGAGCTTGATTGGATCCATAACTGCCATCATACGAGGGCGTTTTAATTTCAGGTCTTCACGGATACAGTACTCAAGCATTGCATAGTCTACGGAGCTGTTTGCTTTGGAGACACCGCAGAGATCTACGAACATTTTGATGGATTCCGGTGTAAAGCCTCTTCTGCGAAGAGCTGCGATGGAAACAAGACGTGGATCATCCCATCCGTCTACGATTCCGTCTTCAACCAGTTTCTTAATATAACGTTTACCTGTTACGACGTTGGTCAGATACAGTTTCGCAAATTCAATCTGTTTCGGCGGATGTGGGTATTCCAGCTCACGAACGACCCAGTCATAAAGCGGACGATGGTCTTCGAATTCCAGTGTACAGATGGAGTGTGTGATTCCCTCGATAGCATCCTCGATCGGATGAGCAAAGTCATACATTGGATAAATGCACCAGGTGTCGCCGGTTCTGTGGTGGGTCATATGAGCAACACGGTAGATGACCGGATCACGCATGTTCATGTTAGGAGATGCCATATCGATCTTGGCACGAAGAACTTTTTCTCCATCGGCATATTTGCCTTCTTTCATTTCTTCAAAAAGCTGGAGATTTTCTTCAACAGAACGGTTACGGTACGGGCTCTCTTTTCCAGGATCTGTCAGAGTTCCACGGTACTGGCGGATCTCATCGGCAGTCAGGTCACAGACATAAGCTTTTCCTTTTTTGATCAGTTTGATGGCTGCTTCATACATCTGTCCAAAGTAATCAGAAGCAAAGAAAAGTCTGTCCTCCCAGTCAGCACCAAGCCATTTGATATCAGCTTTAATAGATTCTACAAATTCACTTTTTTCTTTTGTAGGGTTTGTATCATCAAAACGCATATTAAACTTGCCGTTGTATTCCTGGGCAAGTCCGTAATTCAAAAGAATGGATTTGGCATGTCCGATATGGAGGTATCCATTAGGCTCCGGTGGGAAGCGGGTGTGTACGGTATCATAAACACCCTCTGCAAGGTCTTTATCAATGATGTTTTCAATAAAATTTTTAGAAACGGTTTCGTTTTCCATCTCTTTCCCTCCTGAATGTTTCTTTAAAGGTTAATCATATCATAAAAATGTGGAATTTAAAAGATTTCCTGCGAAAAATATAGAAAAGAAAAAATATTTTTATAAAAAAGAAAAGCATTTGTAGAAGAAAGTATTTTTATATGGCGTTTTATATGAATATTGGTTGACAATGTGTGGGGGGGAGCATAATTGATATATAAAATATGCTTTTATGCAGGAAGGAGAAAAGAGTAAATGAAAGCAAAAAAAATAGCGGCACTGGGTCTTTCTCTTATGATGACCATGAGCTTATGCGGAGATGTCCTTGCGGCGGACATACCGGTGCAGGAGGAGCCTGCAACAATTTCTGTAGAAGACATTGCCGGAGAAACGGAAGATGAGGAGATCACTTTTGCGGAATCAGCGGATGAAGGAACGGGCGAAAATGTCGGAGATACTGAAACTGATGAGGAAATCGCAATCGAGAGTGAAGACCGAGAAGAAAGCGTTGAGGATGCATTTTCATCAGAAGAAAACACGGCTGCACTTGAAGGCGAAGACATTGAGGCTTATCGGGAACTGGACGGAGATAACGGAGATGAGATTTTTTCCTGGCATGAGACGGAAGATGGTACCGTAACGATCACAGCATACTGGGGAGAAGAAAACGTAGTGACGATACCGTCAGAACTGAAGGGACATGCAGTTACGACACTGGATGGAATTTTTAGCAATAGCGCTGGCTCTGCTGTTACAGAGATTATAATTCCGGATTCTGTACAGACAATTAAAGGAAGTTTTATGAGCTGTCAAAATCTTACAAAGATTACATTGGGAAGAGGTGTGACATCGATTGATAAATATACGTTTTTTGAGTGTCCTAAGTTAAAGAATGTAATTGTAAGTGATAAAAACACTGCGTACAGCGCAGAGAGCAGTATACTTTACAACAAAGCAAAGACAAAGATCGAACATGTTTTTGAAGGGATTTCCGGTAATATTAAAATTTCAGATAAAATAGAAGAGATTGAAGATCATCAATTTGAGAATCGTCCGGGAATAACAGGCATTACTTTGCCGGGTGGATTGAAGCGTATTGGCTATGCCGCATTTAAAAACTGTACAGGTCTGACCAGTGTTGTGATTCCGGACAGTGTACAGGAAATTTATATGTGGGCATTTGATGGCTGTTCCAGCCTCAGCTCTGTCAGCATTGGAAGAGGTGTTAAGTCTATATATAGTTCGGCATTTGGAGACTGTGCATCCCTGAAGAGCCTTGTGATTCCGCCGGAAGTAACATATATGGAACAATATGCAGTGGGATATTATTATGACAGTGATGCTGGTAAAGATGTACAGGTCAGGAATTTTATAATATATGGAGAAAAAGGTTCAACAGCTGAAAAATTTGCAAATCAATATGGTTTCACTTTTGTAAGCAAGAGCTTTTCGGGCGGAACTTCATCTGATGCGCAGAACTACAATACGATTACTGCTTCCAATAAAACAATGACCGCCAGTGCCTCCAAGGCAAGGACATGGGCGATCAATGCAAAAGCAAAAGGCGGAGCAAAGCTGAGCTACAAGAGCAGTAATGCAAAGGTAAAAGTATCTTCAACCGGTAAAGTAACCATTCCGAAGAAGTTTGCTGGAACAGTAAAGATCACTATTACAGCATCCGCGACCAAAGCTTATGCCAAAACAAGCAAAGTTGTAACACTGACAGTAAAAAAAGCTGCCAACCCGATGAAAGTAACTACGAAGAATCAGAAGATCAAAGCTTCTGCAATAAAGAAAAAAGCCAAAACTTTTACAATCAAAGTTACTAAAGCACAGGGAAAAGTTACATACAAATCTTCTGCATCGAAATACATCAAAGTTGCCAAAAACGGAAAGGCAACTATCAGGAAACGCACACCAAAAGGAAAATACAAAATTACCGTGACTGCCGCAGGCAAAGGCATTTATGGTAAGAAATCAAAGGTTATTACCATTACAATCAAATAAAAACACTTAATAAAAAATGACGCAGATCTCGATGGAAAGAGATTTGCGTCATTTTTTATGAAAAGAGCAAAAAAATAAAGCTGCTGACGGGAATCGAACCCGTGACCTCCGCCTTACCAAGGCGACGCTCTACCGACTGAGCCACAGCAGCTTGTTTCGCGACGTTTATATCGCTCACAGTTGTTTATATTATCAGATGATTGTTATATTGTCAATACATTATTTTTATTTTTTTAAAAATTCATATTTTCATGATTATAGCACAAAAAATCCTGTGTGCTGTCGCTCACAGACACAGCACGCAGGATTCTCTTTTTACTCTTCTGTCTTTGTTTCTTCTGTTTCTGTCTCTTCTGTTTCTTCTGCTTCGGCCTCCGATTCATCATCAGCAGGTGTTTCCTCTTCTGCTTCTGTTGGTGCCTCTTCAGCATCCTCTGCCTCTTTGGAAACTTCTACAGTCTCAGATGCAGTCTTGTCCCAGTCCTGGAAGACTTCTTTCTCTTCTTTTTCTTCCTTCTTCTCGTCATCCTTGAAATCATCAAGATCTTCGAAATCATCCTCAAAGTCTTCTTCGCATACGGATCGTCTGGATACAAGTGCTGCGATAGCTCCTGCTGCTGCGGCGGTAAGCGCTCCTACTGCAACAAGTCCCCAGTATTTATTGATCTTTGCCATAATTTGGCCTCCTTTCTTATTCTGCTCCTTATGAGTATTATTTTAATACTTTTACATTCAAAAGGAAAGAGGTATTTACTCTTCTCAAAAATAGCTTTTAATTTTCCCACGGATCCTCCGCAGTGCATTATCAATGGATTTCGGTGTTTTTCCAAGGATCCGGGCAATATCCATATATCCATTTCCATCCAGATACAATTGCAGTACCCTGTTTTCCAGAGGGCTCAGACTCTTTTTTATTTCATTTTCGAGAGCCTCCACATTTTCCCGGTCGATCAGGATCGATTCCGGATTATCATACTCCACACAGGAATCTCTGAAACTTTCTTCCGCCTCTCCGTCGCTTAAAGACACATAAGTGTTCAGTGGCTGATGTTTCTGGCGGTTTGAACTTTTAATGGCAGTATAGATCTGTCTGTCAATACATATATTTGCAAAAGACTGAAAAGATGCCTCCCTGTCCGGCTGGTAATCACGGACTGCCTTAAAAAGTCCGATCATCCCCTCCTGTATCAGATCATCCGTGTCTCCGCCTATCAGAAACATGGCACGAGCCTTTTTTCTGACCAGACCTTTATACTTTTCCATCAGATAATCTGCAATTGCAGATTCCCCTGCACGAAGTCTTTCGATAAGAGCTTCATCCGTCATCTCATTATATCGGCACATTTTTTCTCCGAACAGCTATGGCTGTATTTGATGTATTTATTTTGACAGTCTCTGTCTCACGATCTCAAAAGCAAGCACCCCTGCTGCTACAGAAGCGTTAAGGGAATCGATATCCCCCTTCATCGGGATCGCGGTAGTAAAATCACATTTCTCTTTTACAAGGCGGCTTACACCATTTCCCTCATTTCCGATCACAAGGCCAATAGGTCCTGTCAGATTCTGACGGTACATCACCTCTCCGTCCATATCTGCACATACGAACCAGATGCCTTTTTCTTTCAGTTCATCAATAGTCTGTCCCAGATTAGCAACCTTGGCAACCGGTGTATAATTCAGTGCGCCTGCCGACGTCTTGGCAACCGTAGCAGTCAGTCCTACTGCTCTGTGTTTGGGAATGATCACACCATGAGCACCTGCAAGATTTGCGGTACGGATGATAGCTCCCAGATTATGAGGATCCTCAATATTATCAAGAAGAATGATAAACGGAGGCTCTCCTTTATCTTCTGCTTTCTTTAAGATATCCTCTACTGTGGAATAATCATAAGCCGCAACCTGTGCGATCACTCCCTGATGCGCACCTGTCTCGCTCATGGAATCCAATCGTTCCTTTGGAACAAATTTTACAATGGTATCATGTTTTCTGGCTTCTCTTGCGATGGTGCGGACCGGTCCGTCCTGACAGCCATCCAGAATAAACAGTTTATCAACACATTTACCGGAACGAAATGCCTCAAGTACCGCATTTCTTCCTTCTATCATTTCAGTCAATTTAAATTTCCTCCTTCTCAAGTCCTGCATGGACCAGTTCCAGTATCCTTGAAAAATCCTCTTTCAGGTAAAGATATCCCATCAGCGCCTCAAAACCTGTAGCACGCCGATAATCCGCCATGGTGGCATGTTTGGCCATGGTAGCGGAATGGGCATTTCTTCCTCTTCGATATACACTTTTTTCTTCTTCTGTCAAAAGTGGTTCGAGGATCTCCATCATACCCGACTGTGCAGATGCTTTTACAAGGCTGCTGGCTTTTTTGTGGAGACGATTTACCGGACAGTTCGCTTTTTTCACAAGAATAGTACGGATCACCAGCTCATAAACACCATCCCCGATATAGGCCAGTGTCAGCGGCGAATAAGTCCGAAGGTCTGCGTCTTTCAGATCAAACAGCTCTTTAAGTTTCTTTAAGCTCTCTGCCATTTCACACCTTCTCTTGTATCTTTGAGGATGATACCTTTTTTCAGGAGCTCATCACGGATCTCATCTGCTCTCTTGAAATCCTTTGCCTTTCTTGCAGCCTGGCGCTCCTGGATCAGATTCTCGATCTCTTTGTCAAGAATCTCTTCTTTTTTCTCAATTTTCAGTCCCAGCACATCACTGAGCTTAAAAAGTTCCTCATAAAGGCCACCGGCAAACTCTTTTGAGCTGTTCTCATCTACGTTTGTGTTGGCAAATTTAACAAGCTCAAAAATTGCCGCAAGCGCATCTGCGGTATTAAAATCATCATCCATGGCCGCTTCAAATTTGGTAACAAAACCTTCTGCCTCTTTGAGAAGCGCAAGCTCTTCCTCTGTGATATTCTCTGCCGCCCCATTGTCTTTACGGTCACTGAGCTTTCCTGCCGCCTCTAGGATACGCTCCAGAGAGTTCTTTGCTGCTTCCATAAGATCTGCGCTGAAGTTCAGCGGACTTCTGTAATGTGCGTTCAGCATGAAGAAACGAAGCACCTGAAGATCATACTGTTCACCGATCTGACGAAC
>OGYI01001041.1_pt1 | contig 29865 bp, 27 predicted proteins | sample 1576521 | NCBI WGS metagenome assembly OGYI01 (sample SAMEA3541484, study PRJEB24748) | human gut metagenome | biome: human gut; feature: human-associated habitat; material: faeces | place: China | collected 2012
GGCGGCTGTCAATTCGACATAATTTTCTTGTGATACTTTACCGTACATGAGCATTGGACGCGGGGTTATCGCCGCCGTAGCCTTCCATGAGGTTGATGACGCCCCAGATGCCGACCACGCCGCCGATCGCCGTGACCATCGTAGAGAGTGCGGAAACCGCAGAGCTGAAAAATTCCATAAAACTGTCCTCCTATGTTTTGAAAATGTGGATATATGAAAAACTGCCTGCCGATCATGCCGAATAGGTAGATCAGCGGGCAGGTCATACCGCTTCGTCAGCGGCCTCCCCAAGGTCATAGACCTCGTAGGTTTCGTCCGGCTGCAAGTGCAGCCGGTGCGATAGATATTGCTTGACATTCAAGGTGTATTTCTTGTTGGCATCCGCCGTATAGCGGTACATGGGATGCTTCGTCAAGTCGTACTTCTTGGAGTAGAACGGACGCACACCCTGTAACTGCATGATGCACCGGCTCGACGGCATGACCGCCAATTCGTCAACGCTCATCAGCTCTTTTCCGAGTTTCTGATAGTTCAGTCCGTAGCTGCGCTGACTGCCGCGGGTGTCGCTGGTATTCATTGCGTCGATGGTTTCCTTGCCAAGCATAGTAGACACCATTTTCAGGCTGCTTTCCTCCTTGCCGCCCAGAAAGAGCATCGTGGAACAGCATCCGGCAATGGTTTCGGCGTTATCCTTATACATTCCCTTGAGTTGACTGTATGTCTGCAACACAATATGTGCCGATATATTGCGGGAACGAATGACACTGACCAGATGCTCCCAGTTCGGGATCTTCTGGTTCGCAAATTCATCGAAAAGGCAAGTCACATGGACCGGCAAACGCCCGTGATAGACCTTCAATGCACGGTCGCACAGCACATTGAACATCTGGGAATACAGCATCGCGGAGAGAAAATTGAAGGTCGGGTCCACATCGGACACGATGCAGAACAGTGCAATTTTTTCATCGCCCAGCTTTTCCAGTTCCATTTCGTCATACGCCATCATGTCACGCACCTCCTGAATGTCGAAGGGAGCCAGCGCCGCACTACACGAAATCAAGATAGATTTTAGAGTTTTGCCGGCGGCTTGGCGGAACTTGGTATACTGTTTCACTGCGAAGTGATCCGGCTCGCGTTTCGCCAGCTTATCAAAAAGCAGGTCTACGGGAGATTTGAAATTCTCATCCCCCTCGCGGCACTCGCAGGCATTGAGCATATCCAGCAGCATCGCAAAGTTTTTTTCTTCCTCCGGCGCTTCATAGTAAATATAGGCGATCAGCGCTTGGAGCAGCAGTGCCGTTGCCTGCTGCCAGAAATCATCGCCGCCCTTTTCCTTGCTCTGGGTGTTCGCCATGATGACTGTGACCAGCGAAAGTATATCGGTTTCACTGTGTAGATAATGGAAGGGGTTATAGTGCATGGATGCGCTGAAATCAATGGTATTCAGGATCTTCAGCTTGTAATGTCCTTTCTTGATGAGAACTTGTCCCACTTCTTCCACGACCGTACCTTTCGGGTCCGAGCATACATACGATGCGTTCATCTGCAAAAGGTTCGGCTTGATATGATAGCGGGTCTTACCGGAGCCGGAGCCACCCAGAACCAGTACATTCAGATTCACATTCCGCTTTTCTGGGTCCGCGATCTGCCCCAATGTCAGGCGCTCGGTGTCTGTGAGCAAAAGATTTTGGGAGAAATCCGCATTGATGAACGGCGCGATGTCCTTGGGACCGCCCCAGCGGGCGGTGCCGTACTCGGCACCGTGGCGAAACTTCTTTGCGTTCTTCTTTCGGTAATACACCGTCAGCCACAGCAAAACACCGCAGCACATACCGACCAATAGGTCAAACGGGTGCAGGCTCGGCAGCGGATGCTCCATCACGCGCCCCAGCACCATGACCGTATTCATCAGACGGTCGATGATGTCCGCGCCGGTCGCCAATCGGTATGCCTGCCCCAGCTTGGTCGCAAGCAGACCGATCATGCCATACGGCAGCAGTGCTTTGATAGTGGCGACATCTGGCTTTGAGATTTTCCTCACAGCGACACCTCCTTGTCCTTGGTTTTCGCCGGAGCCGCTTCCTTGTCCAGCACTGCGATCCGCAGCTTGGCAAGCTGTTCCCGAACAGACGGTTTCTTCTCACGCTGCACGACCTTTGCCGTATATTCCTGAAAGGCAGCAGTCATCGCATCAGCGTCCCGTGCCTTGAAGAAGATGAGATAGCGCGGCTTTTCCGCCGCGCTATCCTTTCTGACCGCAAAATCCACGCCGTATTTTCGCGCAACACGCTCAAAGGTACGGATACTGGCACTGGACACCTCAATGGTGGATGCACCGCTGCCTTGCTGCAACAGGTGCTTTACTGACTGCTTACCTCGGTAGACTTTCGGGTTCTGCGTTTGGCGCTGCATTTCTGCCAGCGCCTTGCGGATCAGACTTTTCAGCAGCCTTTCCGTCAGCTTTGCGCCGGTCGTGATCACAACCACTGTCTTTTTCTCCAGTTCCTCCTGCATGGTGCATCACCATCCTTTCAGTGCAGGGGAAACCGAAAATCACTTGCTCCAGCTTTCGCTCTCGCCCAGCACAGCGGTATGGGCGTTGGCGGCTTCCATGACGGCGTAATACGCCCAATGCTTGCGGCTCACATCCGGGAAGGTGTTGAGCTTGCGGAGATTGTCCGCGATGTAGTCCTCATCCGCTTCGCGGCCCAGCAGACGATTGACGATGGTCACGACCTCCGCGCGGTTGATCTCATCGTCAGCGCGGAAGGAGCCGTCGCCATAGCCGTTGATCCAGCCATGCTTGGCGGCATAGCGGATGTATTCCGCCGCCCAATAGCCGGAGGAAACATCGTTGAAGCCCCCGAACTGCTCCATGATTTCCTTGGAACCATCTCCATAGACCTCGAAGAAGCGGACTGCCATCGCGGTAAACTCGGCACGGGTAATGGCATCGTTGGGGGCAAAGATGGTCTTGCTCTTACCGTAGGTGATGCCATTGTTGGCGAGGTACTTCACATAGCCAGAGTACCACGCATTACGGGGAACATCCGTAAACTTAGTGTTTGCCGCAGTGGAAATGGTGTCACCGTTCTTCTCCGCCAGCAGGCGGGCAAAGATTGCGGCGGCTTCACTGCGGGTCATGCTGCGGGAGGGACCAAAGGTGCCGTCTGTATAGCCGACGATGTAAACGCCGTGTCGCTCGGTCTCCTCGATCTCCGGAACGGTAAGCTCGCCGTTCTTGTCGGTCTTGCCTTTTTCCGTCTGATTCAGATCGCCCTTGACTGTGATATTCTTGTTTTCCTGGGGGTTCTTCTTGTGGTCGGTCACGATGACGGTAATACGATGGTTCTTATCCATATCCGTACCATCGGGCAGTTTCACGGTGATGTTGCCGGTCTTTCCGATGGAAACATCACTGCCGGAGATGGGACGCTTCGTGTCCGTGCGGATGACCTTGACGGTCAGCGTCCAGCGGTCGCCGTCCGCATCCTCATAGCCGCCGGTGACCTTACCGTCCTCGTTGGTCTTACCGCTGCCGGTGGGAACGGTGATCTGGCCTGCCTTGTTCGTCTTATCGGCAGCATAGTTGTCGTTCTTGTCCGTGACAGCGATGCTCATGTCCGGCACAGCGGACTTGTCCTTGACGAGCTGCACGGTGACGGTGGTCTGATCTGCGTAGTCCAGCAGGCGACTATTGGGCAGGCGGATGGAAATGCTGCTGTCCTTGTGGAGTGCGACGGCGGCGTTTGCGATGGGATTCTTAGTGTCGGTATCCGTGACGGTCACAAGATAGCCGCCCACAACGGCTTCACCCTTGCTGTCCGTGGTGCCGCTGTTGTAGATTTTCTCGATCTCTGCCGTTTCCAGCTTCTCGCCACAGTTCTCGCATTCCTTGTGCTTGCTGCCCGCAGAATCGGTAGTCGGCTCCTTGTCGATGATCCAATCACCCGGCTTATGACCGGCAGGCTCGGTGTAGTCGCTCTTGTTGCTGTCACCACAGCGGGTGCAGGTGTTGGTGGTGTAACCCATCTTGGTGCAGGTGGGAGCCGTTACTTCGCTCTTGTAGTCGTGACCAAGCGCCTTTGTCAGCACAGCGCCGCACTTGGTGCAAAGCTGGGGTTCTGTGCAAGTCGCAGGCGTACCGGGCACATGACCTGCCGCCTCGTTACCCTCGATGCGGTGATAGCCGCAGCGGGTGCAGCGGTATTCCATCACGCCCTCGCCGGTGCAGGTGGCGTTAGTGACGAGGGTACCCTTGTCCCAGCTATGCCCCAGAGGAGAGGTATAGTCCGTCACGAAGCTGCTGCCGCAGCCGTCACAGCGATGGATGGTCTTACCGCCGTTCTCGCAGGTAGCGGCAATGATATGGGATTCGTAATCGTGGGGCAGCGCCGCCGTGATGTCCTCAATGTGACGATCTCCGCAGACGGAGCACTCGCGGACGGTATAGCCGGGATTTGTGCAGGTGGCCGCTACGGAATAGGTGCGGTATTTGTGTTCGCCTTTGGGCGTTGCCGTCTGCTTCATCTCACCGCAGCGGGAGCACAGCTCCAGCTGCTTGCCGTCTGCTTCGCAGGTGGCGTCACGGATGACGATGCTCTGCCATGCGTGGCCCAGAGAGTCCACATAGTCACGCTTTTCGATCTTGCCGCACTCCGTACAGAGGTAGCGATCATAGCCGAGGGTGGTGCAGCCGGCCTTGGTGCTGCCCAGCAGAATATACTTGTGGTTTTCACCGCAACCCTTGTCGGCACAGCAATTTCCGTTGCAATTCTTGTTTTGGCAGCCGCAGTTTAGATTTCCGCAGCCGCAGGCACAAGAGCCGTCATCCTTGGTGGATTCGTCACGGAGCCAGACCTTTGCAACGCCGTTCTCGGTCATTTCCTTGCCCTTGTAGCTGTAGGTGATCTCGTAGTAGATCATGTACTGACCGGCTTCTGTATAATTGGGTGCAGAGGTCATGGTGCAGCTGTCTGCGCTATTGCCATAGCGGATAGCGGTGTGGACGCCTGCTTCTGAGAGGTCGCTGACCGTAATCGTGTGCGACTTGCCGTCTGCGATGCCGTAATAGTCCGCGATGACCGCCTTCGCAGCCGTGTAGTCATAGCGGGCGTAATCGCACAGGCTACACTTCTCCACCACTGCAAAGCGGCCATTCGCCGGCTGGGGCAGCACTTCTGTTACCATGCTGTGACGCTCCAGTTTACTGCTTTCGGTGTGGTTCGTGCCGTAGCAGAACGCGCAATAGGTGCCGCCCTTGGTGGTGACAGTATGGTAAGTGTCGTCTGCGTACTCGTAGGTCACGGTTTCGTCGAGTTTCTGCGTGAACTCGGCAGCACAGTCATACAGCCAGTACACATTTTTCAGATAGCCGTAGTCCGTCGTTGCCATATTGGTGTTGATACCGCCGCAGGTTTCGCAGACGGCTTTCGTGTAGTGATACCCGGTATAGGTCGCATTCTTGCCGGGAACGCCGTCCATCGTGTCGCCCTTGCCGTTGCCGCCGACCATAGTACCGTCCGAGTATTTCACATTGCGGCTGAGTGCAGACTGACCGTTTTTCGTGTACTCCGGCACACGAAACGCAAGAAATGAGGTCTGCTTGCCGCACTCATGGCAGGTAAAGGTTTCATGAGTTATAACACTATTAGCATCCAACTCATTCGTGCGACCGGATGCCTGCATCCAGTGTTCCGCAGGGTCATGGTAGCTGTTCTGCTGTGCCGCAAAGGCGGTAGGAAGCATGGAGAACATCAGAGTCAGAGCAAGAAGCCCTGCCAAAATCGACCTCGACCGATGGGGATTGGAATGAAGTTTCATAAAATTACCTCCGTTTTTTGAAATTTGATCGTGAGCCGGGTACTCCAGGGTGGCACGGCAATCCGACGCAGGATGCAAAACAGTCTGCGTCGCTGGTCATCGTTCTGCGTCATTCAGTGTCCTTTCTCAGCGTAATGCCGCCGGCACCGCAGAAACAGAAAACGCGCACCGGGCGCGTTTCTGCCACGGTGCGCGTTAGATTTTGACGGTAGATCTACCGCCGCTTATGAAAAAAGCAGCTACCGATCACCATACAGGTCATGATTGACCAATGCGGTGTAGTAGCTGCTGAGTGTAGTAGGTGCATTATAAAGCGCTGTGAGCAAGTACGCTCGGATATTTCGGACTTTGGTGGTGTTTTGGAGCAAGCTGTCCAACACATACTCGACATGGCTTGCATCCAGTTTGAGCAGTCGGCTTCGCACAACTTCGGTTGGCAAGTCCTCACCGCCGATCCTGATGGTGGACCTTTTGCTCGTCACGGTGTCAGTAAGCAGATCCATGATTTCATCCAGTAGGTCATCCTCTGCGTGACCGTTGTGCCGAAGATATTCGAGGTCGATATTTTCCTCAAGAAGTTCTCTGTACTCATCCATCGCATCTATCTGCTCCGGTTGCTCCTCCGGCTCCGTGACTTCCAGTTGTTCTGGATAGATGGATGGATCAGTATCACTGATGTAAGTATTATTCTTGTAGTTCTTATTATTACGCTCCGCTGAGGGGAAGTCATCATACTCACTAACAGGCGTTGCGGGTACTTCCTTTTTGGGGCGCTGACTTCCGGTTTTAGGAATAAAGTTCTTGACATAAATTTTAGCAGGTCTGCCCATGCCTTGCTTCTTGCGCTCGATAAGACCGACCTTCTCCAATTCGGCATACAGGGCGATTGCCTTGTTGTGACCGCAGCCAAGAGCGCTCATGATCTCGCTCATGCGAAAGTAAATGAACACACGCCCGTCCTCGTCCATCCAGCGGTTACGGGCAGACAAGCTCATACGGTCCAGCATAAGCGCGTACAGCATCTTTGCCGACACGCTGAGCGTCTTGTAGGTGGGACTGAAAAGGATTTTGGGGATGCGGAAGAAAGTGTACTGCTCAGCTTCCAGACCGTAGTAGTAATCCGAAGTGATAAGTTCTGACATTATGATTGCCCTCCATTTCTGCGACAGCGTAGGGCAATCCGGGCAGCAAAAAACGGCACCGTTCTAAAACAGTGCCGTTTTTTGCTTATTTTGTTGTAACCCAAGCCTTTTCAGCCGTCTTTTGTGTGATTTGATTTCTTTCCTATTCACACCTCGACTAATGCTCTGTCCCCTGTTCTATATGCGTATTTTTAGAAGTCGAGGTTTACCATAACGTCGGAAACATCCGGCTTCTCTGCAATCAGGCCCTGATCGTACATCCAGTCAATATTTTCCTGCCAGCACTGCTCGGTCTGAGAGAGGAACTTCGCGTCCTCGGTCTCCATGAGCGGCAGCAGCGTCTCACAGGACTTCTTCTCTACATCCGGGTCGAGTGCAAAGTTTGCCTCATCCTGATTGTCGAGCAGAACCTGCAGAACATCGTCGGTGTTGCTCTTGAAGTCCTCAAAGCCCTTGCTGCAAGCGCGCAGGAAGCCCTTCAGCGTATCGGAATTGTTCGCAATCATATCATCGCTTGCGAGGAAAATACCTTCGTAATACTTCGGCACACCGTAATCATCCGGGAAGAAGTAATTGACCTCGAAGCCTTCCTTCTCCATCTGCGGTACCTCGTGGTTGACCAGACAGCCGATGGTTGCATCAACATTGCCGGTGGTCATCGAGCTCATCAGGTCGAAGCCAACGTCAACCATGTTCACGCTGTTCGGATCGGCGCCGTTGGACTGCATAATGCTGCGGACCAGTGCCTCGGAAAGCTCGGTGCCTGCATAGCCGACCGTTTTGCCCTCGAGATCCTGCGGCTTGGTGATGTTCTTGTCCTTGAGCGACAGGATGATGTTCAGCGGACCCTGAACCACTGCACCGATGGACTTGATCGGCACATCCTGCTCAGCACGAGCCTGAATGACATCCTGCTGATAATACAGACCAATGTCTGCCTTGCCGGCGGCAACCATGCTCATGGCATCGTTTACACCTGCCGGAGACTGGATATCCACATCCAGACCTTCCTCTGCGAAGTACCCCTTCTCCTGTGCTTCGTACAGGAATGCATGCAGGGCATTCGGATACCAGTCAAGCACAACGGTCAGGTGCTGCAGGTCATCGCTGCCGCTGTTTGCCGCATCAGACTGTGCGGCGTTCTGTGCGCCGCAGCCGGTCAGCAGCATGGTGCCTGCTGCCAGAAGTGCAAGAATACGCTTTTTCATATATGATTTTCTCCTTATGTTAGAACAAAAATTTCGTTTTTCTTAAAATTGTGTTATCAAGTTTATAAGCTGCTGCGCCAGGTGATAATTTTCTTTTCCAGCCAGCTTACAATACCTACTGCGATCATCGCAACCACGCTCAGCAGTACGATCGGTGCAAACACGCCTGCGCCGTCCAGCTGCGTCATCATGCGGCGGCTGAAATAGCCAAGACCCGCCTGTGCGCCCAGCCACTCGCCGATAGCAGCGCCGATGATCGACATCGGGATCGCCATTTTGAGCGCCGAGAAAAAGTACGGCAGCGCTGCCGGAATCTTCAGCTTGAGGAAAATTTCCTTCTTGCCTGCACCGAAGGTCTTGAGCATATCGACCATATCGGTCTTCGCTGAGCGGAAGCCGTCAAACACGGTCATTGCGATCGGGAAGAACGTGATGAGCACGGTGACGAGCACCTTGCTCCAGATCGTGTAGCCGAACCAGAGCACAAACAGCGGCGCAAGTGCGGTTGTCGGAATGGTCTGTGAAGCGACGATGAGCGGGTACAGCATTTTCTCCGCCGACGGACTCGCGTCCATTACGATGGCGAGCAGCAGACCGAGCGCGATCGAGATCGCAAGGCCGACTCCGGTACACAGCATGGTGGCCGGCAGATGTGCGGTGAACAGCGGTTTGCGCAGCTCCCACAGGCGCACAAGCACCTGTGTCGGCGACGGCAGAATGTAGGCCGCATTCATGCCCATGGCTATGCACTGCCAGACGATGAGCAGCGCGAACATAAAGATCAGTGCGGGCAGATTTGCATTCTTTTTCATGCCTGCACCTCTTTTCTGAGCAGAGAAATCAGATTTTCTCTCAGCTCAAGCATCTTCGGGTCGGTCAGGCACGCACGCGTGCGCGGATACGGTGCAGGCACCTCAAACGAGTGCAGCTTGCGGATTGGTGTATCCTCCACGACCAGAACACGGCCGGACAGGAAAATAGCCTCCTCTACATCGTGAGTGATGAACAGGACGGTCTTGCTGTCCTGCTCCCACTGATCGAGCAGCCACTCCTGCATCGTGATGCGCGTGAGAAAGTCGAGCGCGGAAAAAGGTTCATCGAGCAGCAGCAGTTCCGAGCCGGTCAGCAGCGTACGCGCGAATGCCGCACGCTGACGCATGCCGCCGGAAAGCTCCTCCGGGCGCTTGTCGCCCCAGCCAGCCAAACCGACGTGCTCGAGCGTTTCCGCCACACGCTTGTCCATCTCCGCGCGGGAAATGCCGCCGCGAATCTCCATCGGCAGACGCAGGTTTTCGTTCACCGTGCGCCACGGAAACAGCAGGTCGCGCTGCGGCATGTAGCCGCAGTAGCCGCGCCGTCCGTCGATGCTCTTGCCGTCCACCAGAATTTCACCGCTCTTGCGCGGCAGAAGCTGGTTGGTCAGGCGAAAAATCGTGGATTTGCCGCAGCCGGACGGCCCGATGACCGACACAAATTCTCCCTTCTCAAGATGGAAGGACAGACCGTCAATGATGTTAAAATCCTCACTGTCGTACTGAAAAACGACGTTGCGAAACTCCAGCATGGCTTACATCGCCTCGTTCCAGGCCATGTCCCAGAACATGCTCTCGTAGCGCGAGCACGCGACGAAAATATCGGTCAGACGCGCAAGCTGCGACTCGGTATAGCCCTCACTCAGGCGCTCCATATAAGCGACCAGCTTGCGGTTTTCTGCCGCATAGTCCTCGGATGCGTAGCCCTGCACCCATTCACCGTAGAACTCATGCTGATCGGCGTTCGGGTAGTTGGCGACGATCCACTTGGCGATGTATTCATAGCTGAGTGCACACGAAAGCACAGCCGCCATGATCTCCGCCGGACCTTCCTCGGCTGCAACAGCGCGCATATATGAGGTGTAGGACTCGTTATTCAGCGATGGCTTGACGCGCTCGGCATCCTCCTCGGTGATGCCGAGACGGCCCATGTAGCCGCGGTGAATGTTCATCTCGCCGCCGAGAATATTCGCCACCGAGGTTGCGAACACGCGCATGATCTCGGGATCGCGGGACTTGACAACGCCCTGCGCGAACACCTTTGCGTAATCAAACAGGTAAACATAATCCTGCAGAAGATAAAAACGAAATTTTTGAATGTCGAGGCTGCCGTCGGCAATACCGTGGACAAACGGATGGTTCAGATAGCCTTCCCAGATGTCCTGCGTTGCGGCAAGCAGTCTTTCGGTGGTTTTGTTGTTCAAGGTGGTACCCCCAATGAAAGTATGTTGATGATTTTCCTAAGACTGACGGCAAAATTCTGCCGGCAGCACTTTTCTGCTTACAGAATCTGCAAACAGAGGTTCGGCGTCAGCTCGTCCGCATTCAGCAGACTTACTGCGTCGATCAGGCGCGTACGAAAGGAAGCGGTGCCCTCCATCTCTTTACGCACACGCGCCTCGGCTGTTTCTCCGCAATGCTTCATCACCTCCGATGCCGTGACTGCGGCTTCTAACAATATATCTGGATTCGCACCGCAGTACACGCCGGTCAGCGAGGTGAGCATACAGCCTGCGCCGGTGATCCGCCGCAGATACGCACTGCCACCGCGTACCACTGCGGTACGGGTTCCATCGGTAATTACATCCATCGCGCCGGTGAGCATGACGACAGCTCCGGTCCGGCGGCTGAACGACCGCAGCCACGCTGCGGATTCCTGTAAATTGTCCTCGGTCACGCTGTCGAGCGCACTGGCTTCCACGCCGGTCTCCTGCTCGGCTCCTGCGGCGAGCGCCCGCACCTCGGATGCATTGCCGCGAATGACCGAAACAAGATTTTCGCTCAACAGGCGGGAACACATTTCACGCCGGAGCGTGCTGGCACCGGCGGCTACCGGATCGAGCACGACCGGTCGGCCGTTGCGCTTTGCAATCTTGGCTGCACGCAGCATGGCCTCCTGTGCGCGGACAGCGCCCATGTTGATTACAAGTGCCTGTGCGTGCGAGGTAATCTCCTCGACCTCACGCTCATCCTGTGCCATGATGGCCGTGCCGCCTGCCGCAAGGATGATATTCGCGCAGTCGTTGATGGTAACATTATTGGTGATGGAATGCACCATCGGTGTGCGGTTCTGCGTGTTTTCGAGAACGGTTTTAATGGTTTCGATCAATGCTTAGCACCTTCCAGTGCGCTGAGAACATGCGTGCGCTTGAGGGCGCTCAGCACCAGAACCGAAATCGCCGCACCTACCGCAGTGGACACGAGGAAGGACGGCACAAAGGTGAACAGAGCTGCCTTGGTATTGCCCATCACGAATGCGGCAATCGGGTAGGAAGCCAGACCGCCGAGAATGCCGGTGCCGAATACCTCACCAACGTAAGCGACCGGCAGCTTCGGGCAGGCCTTGTAGGCCAGACCGCACAGCAGCGCACCGATCATCGAGCCGGGGAACGCCAGCAGACTTCCCAAGCCGAGCACATTGCGAATCAGTGCTGCTGCAAAGCCCATGCCAAGTGCGTACCACGGTCCAAGCAGAACAGCGCCGAGCACATTCACCATGTGCTGCACCGGCGAGCACTTCGCGCCGAGCACCGGAATGGAAAACAGGCTGCCAACGACCGCAACTGCGACGAGAACGCCTGCAATGGTCAGTTTACGGATAGAATTCTTTTTCATTGTCTTTCACTCCTCCGAAAAAATACGGCAAAAATGGTTAAGCGGACCGCAGCCATGCCCCAGACCGGGTGCATGACGGATAGCGTCGGTGACGTACTCTTTAGACAGCTTTACCGCCTCGGGTACACTGTGGCCGAGCGCCAGATTGGATGCGATCGCAGAGGACAGCGTGCAGCCCGTGCCGTGCGTGCTGGTGGTGTCGATCTGCTCAATCTCAATGCGGTGACAGGTCTCGCCGTCAAACAGTACATCCACCGCACCTGCGATGTTCTTGCCGCCCTTGACGAGCACGTTCCTGCAGCCCTTGGCATAGATGCGGCGTGCCGCCTCCTCCATGTCCTCGGGCGTGCGGATTTCCATATCTGCCAGATACTGCGCCTCCGGTACGTTCGGAGTCAGCACCTCGGCAAACGGCAGCACGGTCTCAATAAGTGTGCCGACAGACGCCGGATCCATCAGCGGATCACCGTTTTTGGCGAACATCACCGGATCAATCACGATGTGCGCCGGCTTGTACTGTGCCAGCTTGCCAGCTACCGCCTTCATGCACTCCGGCGAGGACAGCATGCCGATTTTAACCGCATCCGGCACGATGTCTTCAAACACCGCGTCAATCTGCTCCTCGATCATCCGGGGACTGATGTCCTGAATGTCGATCACGCGTGCAGTGTTTTCCGCTACGACTGATACGATAACGCTCATGCCGAACACGCCGTGTGCCGCCATGGTTTTCAAATCGGCCTGTACACCTGCACCACCGGAGCAGTCCGAACCGGCAATGGTAAGCACTGTTTTCATTCCTGTTCCCTCCAATTTTATCATCGCTGCCGGGAAAATAAAAAACGCCTCGTTTTCACCCTGCGGCAAAACCGAAGCACTCAATCCCAGCAATGCGACAGCTTCCCTACAATGGCATTAACCAACAGGTTCAAAAGGTTGGGTTTCTCGCCCTCTCAGCCGCTCATCACAGCACCCTTGCTTGTCTTTTATATGATATCAGTATAAGCCGTGTAAAATACATTTGTCAAGTATAGAATCTTGCTGTATCTGATACGCCGTTAAAAAATAAACAAATTTTTGTTTATCAATACTGCCGGATTTGCAGGTGTTGCCAAAATTGCATTTTTCGTCTCCTGTCCGGTTGACAAACGGCAAAAAGAGGTCTATCATACGAATCGTTCAGTAGCCAAATGCTTTGAACAGGACATGACGTATCCGTATCACCGTTCACAGAAAGCCGTCGGTCGTGCAAGACGGCAGCAAGGCACGGGTTCGCTATCCCCTGCGAGCAGCTCCGATCAAAGGCAATGCCGAGTAGTCGAGGCCGGATATCCACCGTTAACAGGAAAAGCCCTCCGGAAGAATGCGGTACCGGGCGGCAATGAGAGGTCGGCAGCGTACTGTCGGCAAGCAAAGTGGTAACGCGGAAGTAAATACAGCAATGTATATGCCTTCGTCTTTGCAGGATCATCTTCGTGATCCTCCTGCATGGACGAAGGCTTTTTTGCATACCTTTGGCTGCGGAATCGCAAATCATTTCAAGAAAGAGACGAAAAAACATGAACACACTTGTAATTGTGCTGATCGCGGCTGTTGTTCTGTTCGGCGCGTACGTTTTCTACGGACGCTGGCTGGCGAACAAATGGGGTATCGACCCGAAAGCCAAGACGCCTGCCGTTGAATTTAATGACGGCAAGGACTTTGTGCCGACCAACGGCTGGACGGTATTCAGTCACCAGTTCTCCTCCATCGCGGGCGCAGGCCCTGTAACCGGCGCAATTCAGGCTGCGGCGTTCGGCTGGCTGCCGGTACTGCTGTGGGTGCTGATCGGCGGCGTATTCTTCGGCGCGGTAGCCGACTTCGGCGCGCTGTACGCTTCGGTTAAGAATAAGGGCAAGTCGATGGGTATGCTGATTGAGAAGTACATCGGCAAAACCGGCCGCAAGCTGTTCCTGATTTTCTCGTGGATTTTCTGCTGCATCGTTGTTGCGGCATTCGCAGATATGGTTGCGGGCACATTCAACGCCTACACTGTCACTGACGCAGGCGTTACCGAGCTGGCTGCTGCCGCAACCACCAACGGTGCGGCAGGCATGATCTCCATCATGTTTATGGTATTCGCGGTTGTGCTCGGCCTTATCCAGAAAAAGTTTAACCTGACCGGCTGGAAGGAAGCCGTTGTCGGCATTGTGTGCATCGTTGCCTCCTTTGCAATCGGCATGAACTGCCCGCTTATCTTCGGCAAGGCAGCATGGAGCTATATCACCTTCGTTTATATCTTCTTTGCCGCTGTCCTTCCGATGTGGCTGCTCAAGCAGCCGCGCGACTACATGACCACCTTCATGTTCATCTGCATGATCGCAGGCGCAGTCGTCGGTCTGGTTGTTGCACATCCGACTATGAACCTGCCGGTATTCACCGGTTTTACCAATGAGAAGCTCGGCACGATGTTCCCGATCCTGTTTGTAACCGTTGCATGCGGTGCGGTTTCCGGTTTCCACAGTCTGGTTTCCTCGGGTACGTCCTCCAAGACCATCGAGAACGAAAAGGACATGCCCAAGGTTGGCTATGGCGCAATGGTGCTGGAAAGTCTGCTGGCTGTTCTGGCACTGTGCGTTGCCGGTGCTGCTGCAGCAGCTGACGGTACGCCGGCAGCGGGCACGCCGTTCCAGGTATTCAGCAGCGGTGTCGCAGGCTTCTTCGAGATGTTCGGCGTTCCGGTTTATGTTGCTACTGCATTTATGACCATGTGTGTTTCCGCACTGGCGCTGACCAGTCTGGACGCAGTTGCGCGTATCGGCCGCATGAGCTTTCAGGAGTTGTTCTCCATCGATGACATGGAGCATGCCGAGGGCTGGCGCAAGCTGTTCTGCAACGTATATTTCTCCACGATTATCACGCTGGCATTTGGCTTTCTGCTCACCAAGATCGGCTATGCCAATATCTGGCCGCTGTTCGGTTCGGCCAACCAGCTGCTGAGCGCTCTGGTGCTCATCACGCTCTGCGTATTCCTCAAGGTTACCGGCCGCAGCAACAAGATGATCTTCCCGCCGCTGATCATCATGCTGTGTGTTACCTTCACCGCGCTGGTGCAGCGTTTCCTCGCTATGGTAAAGGCGATCTCTGCTGCCGCCTCAACGGCTATTCCGGCCGGTGAGACCACTTGGGGCGCGGTATTCATCGCAAACGGTCTGCAGCTTATCCTTGCGGTACTGCTGATCGTACTCGGTCTGACGATCGTTATCCACTCGTTCAAGAGCTATGCCAAGAGCGAGAGAAACAGTGAGAACGCGTAAAGCCGATTCTCCATATAACAAAAACGGCTTCGAAAAACGAAGCCGCAAGACTATCGAAAAACCCGGTTGCAGCCTAATGCAACCGGGTTTCTTGATAGGAAAAATAATTACAAATTACTCATTCCTGATTATTCTTAAAGCTGTTCGCGGATCAGTGCACCCATCTCGGAGGTGGACAGCACCTTCTCACCCTTTGCGGCGATGTCCGCGGTGCGGTGACCTGCGTTGAGGACATTCTCAACAGCGGTTTCGATGGCGTCTGCCTCGTCCTTGAGGCCGAACGAGTAGCGCAGCATCATCGCGCACGACAGGATGGTAGCAATCGGGTTTGCAATGCCCTTGCCTGCAATATCCGGTGCGGAGCCGTGGATCGGCTCATACATGCCCTTGCCGCTCTCGTTCATAGAAGCGGACGGCAGCATGCCGATGGAGCCGGTGATCATGGAAGCCTCGTCAGACAGGATATCACCGAACAGGTTGCCGGTTACGATAACGTCAAACTGACCCGGATTGCGGACAAGCTGCATCGCGCAGTTGTCAACATACATATCGGTGTACTCGACCTCCGGGTACTCGTCCTTGATGCGGTGCATGGTTTCGCGCCATACGCGGCTGGTTTCGAGCACGTTTGCCTTGTCTACCGAGCAGACCTTCTTATTGCGCTTCATCGCCATCTCAAAAGCACGGCGGCCGATGCGCTCTACCTCATAAACCGAGTAGTTCATGTCGTCCGCGCCGGTCTCGCCCCAACCCTTGTCGCTCTCGCGACGGTAGTGCTTGCCGAAGTAAACGTCGCCGGTCAGCTCACGGCAAACGAGAATGTCGAAGCCGTCACCAATAATCTCAGGCTTGATCGGGCACGCATCCGCAAGTGCCTTGTGCATCTGCGCCGGGCGCAGGTTGACGAACAGACCCAGTGCGGCGCGCAGACCGAGCAGTGCCTTCTCCGGACGCTTTGCACTCGGCACATCGTCCCACTTCGGACCGCCGACTGCACCGAGCAGAACGGAATCCGCGTTCTTGCAGATCTCGATGGTCTCATCGGTCAGCGGGATGCCATTCTTGTCGATCGAGCAGCCGCCTGCGAGGACCTCCTGGAAACCAAACTTGTGGCCGAACTTCTCGCCGACCTTATCGAGCACGAGCATAGCCTCGGATACGATCTCCGGGCCGATGCCGTCACCCTTGACAACAGCAATATTGTATTCCATGGGATTATGCCTCTCTCTCCTTGAGCGACTTGAGCAGGCCGCCTGCCTTGATGATGTTCTGGATAAACGGCGGGAATGCAGCTGCCTGCCAGCTCTCGCCCTTGGTAACGTCGGTGATCACACCGGTGTCGAAGTCTACTTCTACCTCGTCGCCTGCATCAATGCCGTTGGCCGCCGCCTCGCACTCGAGGATGGGCAGACCGATGTTGATGGCGTTGCGGTAGAAGATACGCGCGAACGAGGACGCGATAACGCAGGAAACGCCGTTCTCACGGAGAACGAGCGGTGCGTGCTCACGGGAGGAGCCGCAGCCGAAGTTGCGGGTCGCAACAACGATGTCGCCCGGGTGCATATTCTTCACGAAATCCGCGTCGATGTCCTCCATTGCGTGGGTGGACAGCTCCTTTGAGTCTGCGATATTCAGATAACGTGCGGGGATGATAACATCGGTATCGACATTATCGCCGTACTTGAAAACCTTGCCTTTTGCGTTCATGGTATGTGTTTCCTCCCTTACTTCAGGTCGTCCGGTGCACAGATATAGCCTGCTACCGCACTTGCGGCAGCGACGGCCGGGCTTGCCAGATAAATTTCCGAGGTGATATGACCCATACGGCCTACAAAGTTGCGGTTGGTGGTGGAAACCGCCTTCTCACCGTGCGCCAGGATACCCATATGACCGCCGAGGCACGGACCGCAGGTCGGCGTGGAAACGATAGCGCCGGCCTGAATGAAGATCTTGGTCAGACCCTCCTCGATGCACTGCAGGTAAACTTCCTGTGTTGCGGGGATGATGATGGTGCGCACATTCGGATTTACCTTGCGGCCCTTGAGGATTTCGGCTGCAACGCGCATATCGTCGATGCGGCCGTTGGTGCAGGAGCCGATGACCGACTGCTGAACCTCAATATGGCCGAGGTCGTCAATGGTCTTGGTGTTCTCCGGCAGGTGCGGGCACGCAATGGTCGGACGGAGTGCAGACAGGTCGATTTCGATAGTCTGCTCGTACTCGGCATCGGCATCGGCCTCAAATGCGGTAACGTCACGGTTTACGCGACCTTTGATGTAATTCATCGTCTTGTCGTCTACCGGGAAGATGCCGTTCTTCGCACCGGCCTCGATGGCCATGTTGCAGATGGTGAAGCGGTCATCCATGGACAGCGCGTGTGCGCCCTCGCCGACAAACTCCATCGACTTGTACAGCGCGCCGTCCACGCCGATCTTGCCGATGATGTGCAGGATAACGTCCTTGCCGGATACCCACGGGCTCAGCTTGCCGGTGAGCACAAACTTGATGGCGCTCGGCACCTTGAACCACGCCTTGCCGGTCGCCATGCCCGCCGCGAGATCGGTAGAACCGACGCCGGTGGAGAATGCGCCCAGTGCGCCGTAGGTGCAGGTGTGGCTGTCCGCGCCGATGATGAGCTCACCGGGAGCGGTCAGACCTTTTTCCGGCAGCAGCGCGTGCTCGATACCCATTGCGCCAACGTCGAAGAAGTTTACGATGTTGTACTTCTTGGAGAACTCGCGGCATTCGAGGCACTGCTCTGCGGACTTAATATCCTTGTTCGGTGCAAAGTGGTCCATTACGAGCGCGATCTTGGTGTTGTCGAACACCTTGTCGAAGCCCGCCTTCTCCATCTCTCGGATGGCAACCGGACCGGTGATATCGTTTGCCAGCGTGAGATCTACGTTTGCCTCGATCAGCTGACCTGCCGTTACGCTTTCCAGACCCGCGTGCTTCGCGAGGATCTTCTGCGTCATTGTCATACCCATAACAGCGTTCCTCCTGCTGAATTAGTCGTTAAAATACTTGTTGATGCCATTGATGTACGCCTTGATGGACGCCTCCATAACGTCAACCGATACGCCGCGGCCGGTAACAACCTCGTTGCTGCCGTCTACGCGGATCTTGACAATAGCCTCGCTCTGTGCGTCCTCGCCGTCGGTCAGTGCACGCAGCGAGTAGTCCTCCAGAACGATTTCCTTGCCGATGATCTTGTCGATTGCATGGAACGATGCGTTGATCGGGCCGTCGGAAGCGGCAGCGCGCTCAAACATCTCGTCGCCCTTCTTGACGCGGATAACAGCGGTAGAGGTAATGGTGTTGCCAGAGTTGATGACAAAGCGGTCGAGCGTGTAGCGCTCTTCGCCGGAAACCGGAACAGCACCGATCAGACCCTCGAGGTCGCGGTCCTTGATGACCTTCTTCTTGTCAGCCAGAATCTTGAACTTCTCGAATGCCTTCTCGAGCTTCTCGTGATCGAGCGTGTAGCCCAGCTCATGCAGGCGCTCCTCGAACGCATGGCGGCCGGAATGCTTGCCGAGCACGATCGCGTTCTTCGGGATGCCGACGGATTCCGGAGTCATGATCTCGTAGGTTTCCTTGTTGGCCATCACGCCGTGCTGGTGGATGCCCGCCTCGTGTGCGAACGCATTCGCGCCGACGATCGGCTTGGTCGGTGCAACAGCAACGCCGGTAATGGTCTGGATCATGCGGCTTGCACGGTAGATCTGGGTGGTCTCGATGTTGCAGCCGATGCCGAAGTGGTCGGCACGGGTCTTGAGCGCCATAACGCACTCCTCCATCGAGGCGTTGCCTGCGCGCTCGCCGATGCCGTTGATGGTGCACTCGATCTGGTCAATACCGGCTTCAACGCCTGCCAGAGAGTTTGCAACTGCCATGCCGAGGTCGTTGTGCATGTGGCAGGACAGGATTACGTTCTCGATACCCTCGGTGTGCTCACGCAGATACTTGATGCGGGATGCGTACTCCTGCGGGATCATGTAGCCGACGGTATCCGGAATGTTGATGGTAGTAGCACCGGCCTTGATGGCGGTTTCAACGACGCGGCACAGGAAGTCGAGGTCGGAGCGGGTTGCGTCCTCAGCGGAGAACTCGATGTCCGAACAGAACTTCTTGGCGAAGGCCACGTTATGCGCTACGGACTCCAGCACCTCGTCCGGCGTCATCTTCAGCTTGTACTCCATGTGTACCGGGCTGGTTGCCAGGAAGGTGTGAATGCGGGCAGACTCTGCACGGCGGATGGAGTTCCATGCCGCCTCGATGTCCTGCTCACGGCAGCGTGCCAGCGAGCAGATGGTAGCGCCGCGTACAGTATCAGCGATTGCTGCGATGGCAGCAGCATCACCGGGAGAAGCAGCCGCAAAGCCTGCTTCAATGATATCTACCTTGAGGGCTTCGAGCTGCTTTGCAACCTCGATCTTCTCATTCAGGTTCATGCTGCAGCCGGGAGACTGCTCACCGTCACGCAGCGTCGTATCAAAAATCTTAACTGTTCTTCCCATGGTATCTTGTCCTCTCCTATTCAGAATTTTACCGGGTTTACAGGGACAAAAAAAGCTCCGTCCCTTAATCCAATCATTAAGAGACGAAGCGAAAGCTCCGCGGTACCACTCTTGTTGCCGCAGTATGGTGCGACCCCTCTATGCACATCTGACAATGCGCTCCCCCTGTAACGGTGGGTATCCGTTCCCTCCTACCGGTCCGAAGGACTTTCAGCGGACAGCTCCCGGGCGAGTTTCACTGCTTCCTGACGCTGCCTTACACCAACCGGCAGCTCTCTGCGGACAGGGGTGACAATTACTTTACCCGTTCATCACCTTTATCAATATGTTTTTATATTAGACCTCTGAGCCGCTGTTGTCAAGACTTTTTTTAAGGCAGCGCCGGGCATACTGCACCGCAAACAGATTTGACAAACCTTCTCCAATATAGTAAAATAACACTGTATACAGGAAAACGCTGTTTTCCTGAGCACATCTGTTAAAAGCTGTGAAGAGAAGAGTACGCAGTGAAGTACGTCAAAGCGAGTTCCGGGCGGTGAAAGCGGAACGCGGAGGGCACTGCCGAACATGGTCTTGGAGCTTCGCACCGAACTTACTTTGTAATAGTATGCAAGGCTGCGACGGCAAAGTCCTGCCGTTATCAAGGACGATGGGTAGCATCCTACCCGCTGAGGCGCCTTTCCGCGAGGAAGGCGTAAAGCAAGGTGGTAACACGGAAGGTTTGTCCTCCGTCCTTGCAGTGGCAAAATACAGGCCATTGCAGGAACGGAGGATTTTTTGTTCCCTGTTCCCTGCTGTCACGCACAAAACATATTTATATATGTAAGGAGAGAATACACGAATGGACAAGAAACCCTATTATATCTCAACGGCGATCGCCTATACCTCGGCGAAGCCGCACATCGGCAACACCTACGAGATCGTGCTGGCCGACGCTATCGCACGCTACAAGCGCATGACCGGTTACGACGTTTATTTCCAGACCGGCACGGACGAGCATGGTCAGAAGATTCAGGAGAAGGCCGAGGCAGCCGGCATCACGCCGCAGCAGCACGTTGACAAGATTGCCGGTGAGGTTAAGACCATCTGGGATCTGATGAACACCACCTATGACAAGTTCATCCGCACCACCGACCCGATGCACGAGAAAAAGGTGCAGAAGATCTTCAAAAAGCTGTATGATCAGGGCGATATTTACAAGGGTGCGTACAAGGGCAAATACTGCAAGCCGTGTGAGTCCTTCTGGACCGAGAGCCAGCTCAAGGACGGCTGCTGCCCGGACTGCGGCCGCCCGTGTGTAGACGCTGAGGAGGAAGCATACTTCTTCCGCATGAGCAAGTACGCCGACCGCCTGATGAAGCACATCGAGGAGCACCCCGAGTTCATCCAGCCGGAGAGCCGCAAGAACGAGATGGTAAACAACTTCCTCAAGCCGGGTCTGCAGGACCTGTGCGTTTCCCGCACCTCGTTCAGCTGGGGCATTCCGGTAGACTTTGACCCGGGCCACGTTGTTTATGTTTGGCTGGATGCGCTTACCAACTATATCACGTTCTGCGGCTACGATCCGGACGGCAACCACGATGAGCACTACAAGAAGTTCTGGCCGGCTGATGTGCACCTGATCGGCAAGGATATCATCCGCTTCCACACCATCTACTGGCCGATCTTCCTGATGGCGCTCGGCGAGCCGCTGCCGAAGCAGGTATTCGGCCACCCGTGGCTGCTTGTCGGCGACGGCAAGATGTCCAAGTCGCTCGGCAACGTTATCTACGCGGACGATCTGGTTCGCTTGTTCGGTGTGGATGCCATCCGCTACTACGTTCTGCACGAGATGCCGTTCGCAAATGACGGTGTACTCTCCTACGAGCTGATCTGCGAGCGCATTAACTCTGATCTGGCAAATGTGCTCGGCAATCTGGTCAACCGCACGATTGCCATGACCAAGAAGTATTTCGGCGGCATTGTTCCGGCGCCGACCGCACCGGAAGCACTTGATGACGAACTGAAGGCAGTCGCACTCGGTCTGCCGGCAGCTGTTGAGAAAAAGATGGACACCCTGCACGTTGCAGACGCCATCGACGAGGTATTTGCACTGCTGCGCCGCTCCAACAAGTATATCGACGAGACCATGCCGTGGGCACTCGCCAAGGACGAGAGCAAGCAGGCGCGTCTGGGCACGGTGCTGTACAACCTGCTCGAAGCGATCCGCTTTGCCGCTGTTGAACTGAAGCCGTATCTGCCGGACACCGCCGACAAGATTTTCGCACAGCTGGGTGTTGAAAACAAGGGCGTTGAGAGCCTGACCTCGTTTGACGGCATGCAGCCGGGTCAGCCGGTCGGCGAAGCCTCCATCCTGTTCGAGCGCATCGACATTCCGAAGAAGCTCGCTGAGATCGAGGAGGAAAAGAAGGCTGCCGAGGCAGAGCAGAAGCCTGCAGTTGAGTTCCTGCCGGATATCCCGTTTGACGATTTCTGCAAGGTCGATATGACCGTGTGCAAGGTCCTCGCGTGCGAGAACGTCAAGAAGAGCAATAAGCTGCTCAAGTTCCAGCTGGATGACGGCTCGGGCACGCCGCGTCAGATTCTGTCCGGTATTGCCAAGTATTACAAGCCAGAGGAGCTGGTCGGCAAGACGGTCGTCGCCGTTACCAACCTGCCGCCGCGCAAGATGATGGGTCAGGAGTCCAACGGCATGCTGCTCTCCGCCGAGAAGGACGAAAAGCTCAATCTGCTGATGCTGGACGACAGCATTCCGGCTGGCGCGAAGCTGTGCTAAAATAAACACACTTTACAACGGATTCCGCAGAGCGGGGTGCCCTCACCCCGCCGCACATAAACAGGAGCACTCGGTTGCAACGGCGGGCTGAGGGCAGCCCGCCCTACGAATGGGTTAACAGATGTGTTATCCCATATATAATTTCGCACGCACTACAATCAACAATTTAGGAAGCGAAAATTATGACAAGAGGGCGAAATTCAATGTGGATCATTTATGCGCTGCTCTCTGCGGTATTTGCCGCACTGACAACGATTTTAGCCAAAATCGGCGTGGAAAACGTGGACAGCACGCTTGCTACTGCTATCCGAACCGCTGTGGTGCTCGTGATGGCATGGGGCATGGTCTTCCTGCTGGGAAAACAGGGCGGCGTAAGCGCAATCGGCGCCAAAAGCTGGGTATTTCTTACCCTGTCCGGACTGGCGACCGGTGGTTCGTGGCTGTTTTACTACAAGGCCCTGCAGATGGGCGAGGCCAGCCGTGTGGCTCCGATCGACAAGCTGAGCGTTGTTATCACGATGATTCTGGCGTTTGTTGTCCTGCACGAGACCGTGACGGTCAAGGGCGTGATCGGCGGCATTCTGATTGCGGCAGGCACGCTGTTTATGATTCTGTGATATATTTTAAGCAAAAGAGTTAAGAACAGAGTGGAGAGTGAAGAGTGGAGAGTGGAGATTTATGTTTTCTGCACTCTCCACTCTTCACTCTGTTATTGAGGGTTTTACATGCACAAAAAATACTTCTTTTTTGATATTGACGGCACGCTTTCCACCGGCCTCACCACCATGATGCCGGAAAGCGCAGTAAAGGCACTGGCGCAGCTTCGTGCGAACGGCCACTTTACCGCCATTGCGACCGGACGGCTGCAGGCATCTGCGGCAGCCGTTGCCGCGCGCTACGGCTTCACGGACATTGTAGCGGACGGCGGCTGGAGCGTAACGCACAACGGCGAAATTGTCGAGATGGAGTCGCTGCCGACGGCCGACTGCATTGCGCTGATCGAGCGGCTCGAGCAGGCCGGTATTCCGTGGGCGGTGTCGCCGGAGAATGAGAAACTATGCGTAACAACGGATAAAAATTATCTTCCGTATGCACCGGAGAACTACTTCCCTGTTCTGTGGGACCCGCATTTTGATTATCACAGACTGGAGCATCTGTACAAGGTTTACTACGTCTGCACGCCTGATGAGGAGAATCATATTGACGCGGGCGGTCTGCCGCTTGTGCGGTACAATCCTCATGTGATTTTCGTTGAGCCGAAGGAAAAACAGCGAGGTATTCGCTATTTTCAGCAGCTTTTATCCATTCCAGATGAGGATATTGTGGTGTTTGGCGACGGCATGAACGACATCTGCATGTTCGGTCAGGGATGGCTGTCGATTGCGATGGGCAATGCCCGCGCCGCGCTCAAGGAGAAGGCGGATTACATCACGACAGACGTAGATAAGGACGGACTTTGGAACGCCTGCAGGCATTTCGACTGGATTTGAGGAAGGTTTACTATGCTTTTTGATACACATGCACACTATGACGATGAACGGTTCGACGAGGACCGCGATACGCTGCTGGCTTCCATGCCCGAGAACAATGTCGGCCTGATTCTCAATCCCGGCTGTGATGTGGAAAGCTCGCGCAAGGCGGTCAGCTACGCGAATAAATATCCATTTGTATATGCGGCGGTCGGCATTCACCCGGAGAACATCGAGGACGGCTGGGAGGCTGATCTGGAGACCATCCGCGCACTGGCACAGAACGAAAGCAAGGTTCGCGCCATCGGTGAAATTGGTCTTGACTATTACTGGGAAAAAGATGAGCGTGCGCGTGCGCGGCAGCAGGTTGTATTTGCCCGCCAAATGGAGCTGGCGCGTGCACTGCACCTCCCTGTCATCGTGCATGACCGCGATGCGCACGCCGACAGCATGGAGATCACCCGTCGGTATCCGGATGTGATCGGCGTGTACCACTGCTATGCCGGTCACGTCGAAATGGCACGCGAACTGCTGAAACTCGGCTATTATCTGTCGTTTACCGGTGTTATCACATTCAAAAATGCCAAAAAGGCGAAGGAAGTCATTCGTGAAGTACCGATGGAGCGACTGATGATCGAGACCGATTCGCCCTACATGGCACCCGAGCCGTTTCGCGGCCGCCGTAATTCCTCGCTGTATGTGCATCGCATGGCTGAGACTATCGCGGAGATCAAGGGCATCAGTGCCGCAGAGGTTGAACGGATTACAACCGAAAACGGCAGACAGCTGTTTGGTATTTCCGGGTAAGATAGAACAAAACAGGGACAAGAGGTAAAATCTCTTGTCCCTGTTTTGTATGGTGGAGACGGTGGGGATCGAACCCATGACCTCTTGACTGCCAGTCAAACGCTCTCCCAGCTGAGCTACGCCCCCGATTCGGCTAATAAACTTTACACAAAAATTATAACGCAACGGATTGGTTAATGTCAAGCACAGAGTATCTGGCAGTATCACCGAAATCGCAAAGTAAAAATTGGTAGTGCTGCCGAAAATTTAGGCGGAACTGCCAAGTTTTATCCTCTCCTGTTAGCTTTGCAAACCACTGTACTTTTTCTTCAATATTTATATATATTGCATTCTCATAACAGCATAGTGCAGCAATCCCAGCCTCTCAACCGAATATTTGCATCATATCGTTTTTCTGTTATACTGTTTGCATAAGGAAGTGACAGCCATGTATTTCGCGTACGGACAGACCGAAACCGATTATCTCAAGGCCAAAGACAGCAGACTTGCCGCTGTCATCGACCGGCTCGGCCATATTGACCGAACAGTGGACACCGACCTGTTTTCCTCGGTCGTGCACCATATCATCGGGCAGCAGATTTCCACAAAAGCACAGGCGACCATCTGGCAGCGCATGCAGGACGCGCTCGGCACGGTAACCGCCGACAGCATCGCCGCAGCCGGTGTTCCCCTGCTGCAGTCGCTCGGCATGACCTTCCGCAAGGCGGAATACATCACGGATTTTGCCGAAAAGATACGCAGCGGCGCTTTCAATCTGGGAAGCGTGAAGCACATGAGCGACGCGGATGCAATCCGCGCACTCAGTTCGCTTAAGGGTATCGGCGTATGGACTGCCGAGATGATCCTGCTGTTCTGCCTGCAGCGGCCGAACGTGTTCAGCTACGATGATCTGGCGATCCAGCGCGGACTGCGCATGGTATATCACCACCGCAAAATTGACCGCAAACTGTTTGAGAAATATCATCGGCGATTCAGTCCGTACTGCAGCGTGGCCAGTCTGTATCTATGGGAAGTCTCCGGCGGTGCGATACCGGGTATGCGCGATTATGCGCTTGTAAACAAATAAAAATCCGTTCCGGCTGCTTCTTCACGGAACGGATTCATCAGAAAATGGAGTGTTGACAGACACCTGCTTTTCCGTTGTCTGCACATATATAGTAGCGATATTTTCCGCGTTTGTCAACCTTTTCAGCGTTTTTTGTGCAACGTTTTAACTCGATTCGTCAAAATTCGCAATTCATCGACCGAATCAGCAAATTTTCGGTTAAAAATACCGTATAGAGAAAGTCCCGGACAGCCTTCCGTTGCCCGAGACTTGGGGTGACTTTATGTTTCTTGGTAAACGAATTATTCCCACTCGCTCCCCAGAAGCAAATACTAAACAGATAAGCTATGACGATTTGTTCTGTGGTATCGTGAGTGTTTTAGTTATCCAAGAATTATGGTGCATCATAATTTCTGTTGTCATGTGGTTGTCGCGAGTGATAGATTGACGCAAAACCAAACTGTATTGATATTATAGCGCAGTGCTTTTTAAATTACAATATACTTTCAAAAAATACACGCATTATTATGCAAAAGCGTGCGATGTGGATTTTTTGCTCAGAGAGACACCCAATGCACCAGAACAGCTTAAGCAATATTGAAAGATATCATTGCCGCCGACACTGACAAAGTAGGTACGATCCACATCGTAATGTTCGAGGATAGTCGTCAGCACAGAGTTGACCGCTGCTGTGAAGTCATCGTTCATGACAAGGTTTTCAATACAGTCAAGCAGCTTCTTTTCCACTGACAGATCGTTCCGTGCGCTATCCAGTTCTGTGGCCTGATTCAAGTTTTTGTGAATATCCATATCTGCAATTTCCTTTGTCTATCTCTGTATCAATCAGTAAATCTTTCTTTGCGCGGAATATATGGTATCATTCTGAGAACCTTCTCCAAGCGCTCCACCAGTGGTCAAGCGCTTGGAGAAGGCTGGGGCAAATGCCCCAGCTTTCCGTGAAAAATAGGAATCGTTCGCAACATCCTTAACTCTGGCTGTGTCTTGAACGGGGAAAAACAACTCTACTCTCACTATGCCGCAAGCATGGTGAATGTATAGATATTTGCCGTCTTGGAGCAGCAGAGTGAACTGCACCCCATTTGTTAGACAGTATGGTATACTATCTAACAAGTGGGGTGTTTTGCTATGCCAAAAGGAGTACCAAACAAACGATATACGCCGGAATTCAAAAAACTGGTGATCGAAACCATGCAGGAAGAGAAATTGAGTTACAGCGAAACCTGCCGACGATTTGATGTAAACAGCAGAGATCAGATCAAATCATGGGAGCGAATCTATCTGGAGGAAGGGCCGGAAGGCTTTGCCGTTGAACGGCGCGGCCGCAGCAGTAAGGGCCGTCCGCCAAAGCGGCTGCCGAAGGAGGTAACGGAAGATCTGCTGGCAGAGGTTCAGCGGCTGCGTGCGGAGGTAGACTACCTAAAAAATTTGCAAGCCTTGGTTTTGGAAGACGAGCGACGCCAGCACAAAAAACGCTGGTAGTTCAAAAGCTAAGGCAAAAACACGCACTCAGTATACTGCTCTCAATCGCTCAACTGCCCCGTGCAACTTTCTACTATCATTTGAAGCAGATGCAGAGAGAAGACAAATATGCATCTGTTAAGCCTGCAAATAAAAAGTCAAGCCCTCAAGCGGACTTGACAAAAGAAAATATCGCAGGCAGCGGGCGGAGAAAAGCACAACACCAAAAGGCCGCCGCGAATGCGCCGACCTGCAGAGCCTGATTACAGCTGTTTATTTCGTGTGATGCAAGCCTGTGGAATCCATATCTACAGGCGGCAGATCTTCCAATGCAGCGAAGTATGCCATCCCACCTCGCACCTTCGGCACATCAATATGAGCCATGTCGTTCACCTCCAATCTTTCATTTTGCGTAAATTTGTGATACACCACTCTTGCCGTTTTGTAAATACGTTATGCGAAAGTTTTTTTACGCGAAACGCATTTTTGCTTGCACAACGTATTTGCCTGTGATATAGTTAACTTATCATAAGAGGGAGGTACTCATTATGGGGAATATATCATCTGTCTTGAAAGCAAAGCGCAAAGAATTAGGACTTACACTCGCACAGATTGCCGAAAAAATCGGCGTAACCGAAGCTACTGTGCAGCGTTGGGAAAGTGGAAATATTAAATCGTTACGGCATGAACGCATTGCCAAACTGGCTGACATTCTCGGCGTTACACCTTCTGTATTGATGGGCTGGGACGAACCCACCGCACCAACTCTCCCCTCCCCCACCATCACCGAGGACACAGTGACATTTCCGGTCATCACCAGCGTAGCGGCGCACTACGACGGCGTATCCATCGACGAGAGCGCGGCCGGCGAGAAGATCGAAGTGCCGCGCGCCTACCTCAAAGGCCGGAAAGCCGAGGACTTCTGTGCTATGCGCGTGCGCGGCGACAGTATGTATCCGGCGTTCCAGAACGGCGACATCGTGCTGGTACTGCGTCAGTCCACCATGAACCACTCCGGCGAGATCGGCGTGATCAGCTACGGTGATGACGAAATGACCATCAAACGCATCAACTATGTGGACGGCGAAGACTGGCTCAAGCTTGTGCCGCTCAATCCCGCGTACCCGCCCCGCCGCATTGAAGGCGTAGACCTCGAAAGCTGCCATATCATCGGCATCCCGCAGGTGCTAATACGGGAATATTAAGAAAAGGAGCTATCCCGCATGAATGACCTGAAACCTGCTCTTGCACAGCTTGCGAAGGACTGCGGTGCACGCAAACTCGTCCTGTTCGGCTCCCGCGCACGCGGCGATAACCGTCCGCGCAGTGATATTGACCTTGCGGTGTTCGGTATGCCGGAGGAGCAGCAGACGCGGTTCTGGTGCGGCATGGACGATCTGCCGACCCTGCTGAAATACGACGTTGTGTTTGTCGATGACTACACCTCGCCCGAACTGCTTGCTGAAATTGACCGAGATGGAGTGATACTGTATGAAAACCAAACGCGATAACTTTGTAAATGCTGCACATCGACTGGCGGAGGCGGTAACGGACTATCGGAACATCCGAAACGACACCGTCCGCGACGGCATGATCCAGCGGTTTGAATTTACCTTTGAGCTGGGCTGGAAGGCACTCAAGGAATATATGCTCGACGCTGGCATGCAGAATACCCTGCAATTCCCAAAGCAAGTGCTGCGTGAGGCGTACGCCGCCGAGCTGATCGACGATGAAAGCGTCTGGCTGGATATGCTGAATGCCCGCAACCAGACTTCGCATATCTACGATGACCATACTGCCGCTGTTATCGCAGCAAAAATCCAGAACGCCTATCTGCCCGAGTTGCAAAAGCTCGCCGCGCGGTGGGAGAAATAAAAAATCCCGCCCCGGTGCTACCAACACCAGAGCGGGACATTCACGGCAAGCCGCTGCGCAAGTCCTTTTACAGCACGGTGAGTCTGTTCGATGCGAAGAAGAAAGCCGAGGAGTACCGCGTAGCCTCCGAGGTGTCGGCTCGTACCGGTGAAGCCTTTGTGCCCTCCACCTACAAGCAGCCGTTCGTTGACGTCAACACCTATGAGCTGACCTATGTCAGTCTGGTCGAGGGTCATCTGATCCCCTATTTCGGGGCGGCGCGGTTGAGCGATATTCGTCCGGCGGACATACAGGCGTACTTCGCCACAAGGACGGAATGTTTGGAGAGCCGGCTGAAGAAATGAACTGCACCCCATTTGTTAGACAGTATGATATACTATCTAACAGATGGGGTGATTTATTATGTCAAGAGGAAAACCAAACAAACGATACACGCCAGAATTTAAGAAGCTGGTCGTGGAAACCATGATGGAAGAAAGGTTGAGTTACAGCGAAACCTGCCGTAGACTTGAGGTAAACAGCAGAGATCAGATCAAATCATGGGAACGAATCTATCTGGAAGAAGGGCCAGAAGGCTTGACGGGCGAACGGCGCGGCAGCGACTGCGTGCGGAGAACGATTACCTAAAAACTTGCAAGCCTTGGTTTTGGAAGACGAGCGACGCCAGCGCAGAAAGTGCAGGTAGTTCAAAAGCTGAGGCAAAGACATTCTCTGGATATTCTTCTCTCAATCGCTCAACTGCCCCGTGCAACTTTCTACTATCATTTGAAGCAGATGC
>OGYI01001044.1_pt1 | contig 29681 bp, 28 predicted proteins | sample 1576521 | NCBI WGS metagenome assembly OGYI01 (sample SAMEA3541484, study PRJEB24748) | human gut metagenome | biome: human gut; feature: human-associated habitat; material: faeces | place: China | collected 2012
CAATTGTATATTCTTATGTTGGCGGGATGTTGACAGGAAGTGTAAAAATGGTAGTCACAGCGTTATTATTAATTTTTGCATTGTCGGCATTTATAGCACTTGCGAAAAAGATGTACACAGATAAACATTCTAAATAAAATATTGATTTAATTTTAGAGAGAGAATCGTCAGTATCGCTAAAGTCGGTACTGACGATTTTTTTGCGTGCGCCTTGCGGCGCACGTCACTAATGGATGAAAGTTCCAAATCCGCCCTAGTAGTGGGAAGGATATAGCCAAGACCAAGGGTGTCCTATTCATGGCAATGTCTATGATTAAGGTGAGGGGAATCTGAAGGAAGGTGGAGGCAAATCTCTAGTTTGACGAACAGAAATCACATGAGGCTATAGTTAAGGATAAGATTGCGCAACAAATCAAAGTCCAATAACTACTCGGAATTAATTGTAGTAAATGTGGCAGATATATGGAGAGAAAGTGACGTGTGGTACCAAGGGAGGTCTCGTCAGCGGATGGAAACAGAGTATGAAATCCGTCAGTAACAACGAATGACGAGAAGTCAGCAGAAGCCATAGTAAACCGATGGTTGCAAACATCGGCGAAGGGCAGAACTTTAGGAGACACAAGCAATGAATGTAACTGAAAGTGGATTTAAGAACAGACAACTTCATATGGAAGACTATCTGCAAATGGTATCTGCGGAACAGAAAGAGTATGCAGAAGTGTTCGACTACTCTAAGATTACTGAAAAGAGCGGTGTCATCACAGACTATTGGACGAACAATCTTTTGGAATTGATTTTGCGCAAAGACAATCTTAATAATGCCTATAAACAAGTCAAGAAAAACAAAGGAAAGGGTGGAATTGATGGTATGCAGGTGGATGAACTTCTTCCCTTCCTTAAAGAAAACCAAGAATCCTTAATCCAAGAGATAAGGGAAGGAAAATATAAACCAAACCCGGTTCGAAGGGTAGAAATACCCAAGGAAACAAAAGGCGAGTTTCGAAAACTCGGAGTACCTACTGTTGTCGATAGAGTAATTCAACAGGAAATATCGCAGGAAATATCGCTAATCTACGAGGAGCAATTCTCAGAAAACAGTTTTGGTTTCAGACCAAGGCGAGGAGCGCATGATGCCCTCAGACAATGCCAAAAGAATGTAAATGATGGCTATGTATATGTGATAGATAGCATTTACGAAAAAGGATTAAAGAAAATGGCTAGATCATGACGTAATGCTGTAGAAAGAAGAATGTCGGAAAGCCGTGTGAGGGAGAACCTCATGCACGGTTTGATGAGGGGAAAGAGGGCGGATGCCCTCTAACCTACTCTACAAGACGTTTGGCGGTTTTTTCTTTATTTCCATGTTCTTCGGCAAGGAGCCATTGTATGTATGATTTGATGGTTTATTTCATCCAGCGTGGTTGACAGATTCAGTGTGGTCTGTGGGGCATTGCCGGATATTGCCGGTTCGGCATCAAGAATAGCCTTTGTGTCAGTGTAAGTGATATAAGGTGTCTGGGTGATCACAACCAGTTCTTTAATAACATGATGAAGCTGATCCAGGTTTCCGGGCCACGGAAAAGAATGCATAAGATCCATGGCTTCTGCTTCAAACCCAATAATCTGTTTTCCAATAGTGATATTCATCCGATGAATATAAAGAGCTGTAATGCTTGAAAGATCATTGATGCGTTCACGTAAAGGAGGAAGCCGTAAGGTAAGACAACTTAGCCTGTTTTCAAGATAAGAACGACACAGATCTTCCTGTCCCTTGGAAAAATTTTCAAGCGTTATAGAAAAAATCAGGCGGTTTCTTTTGGAAAGCCTTGAATTGTCTATATAGGAAAACAGGTTATCCAGTTGAGTTTTTGAAAGAGAAGCCAGACTTTTTATATATCTGAGAGAGATTGGTGATGAGACTTTAGAAGCAAGAAAACAATATCATCACTAGCTTTGCAAATATATATAAAACATACTTAACATACCGAATAACTTGGAATGTAATCTGATTCATAAAACCTATTAAACATACATGAAATATAGAAAATGAGGAATTGAGATGAGAAATTTAACAATAACAAGAAAGGACAAAAATATGATGATGTGTTGTTGTTGCTGTATGTCTGACAAAAAGAATAGAGCTTATTTTTCGTATGCAACAGATACTCCTGAAAGAATAGATAAAAACGCTCAGAACTGAGACTGATCACCAGGAAAGAACAATGACGACCGGATGGGTAGACAGGTGCTGTTGGATGCAGTAGCTGTTATTTTTTTGCCTTAATTTTGGAATTATTGCAATCGAATTGGCAACAGTGATCGGAGTATCGGCGGCAGGGTGCGGGAAAAAAGTATCAGCAGAAAAAGCAGATAATAAATCAGAAAAAGAAGTGACAATTACTGCGGCAACCGGAGGATGATAAATTTGAGAAGACGATAAATTTGAGAAGACGATAAATTAGAATCTTACAATCCTTTATTGAAAAACCCTCCTCATAGTGCTAAAGTATACTAAAAAAGTATGCTTTAGCGAGTGCATGAAAAACATGCATGAAGGAGGAAAATTCATGAGTGAATACAAGATAGGAACCAAATGTGTACAGGGAGGATATACTCCGGGAAACGGAGAACCAAGACAGATCCCGATCGTGCAGTCAACAACATTCAAATATGCAACCAGTGAAGATATGGGAAAATTATTTGACCTGGAAGCGTCAGGATATTTTTATTCCAGATTACAGAACCCGACAAATGATACGGTAGCAGCCAAGATCGCAGAGATGGAAGGCGGAACGGCAGCGATGCTGACTTCATCCGGACAGGCAGCCAACTTCTTCGCACTGTTCAATATCTGTGAATGTGGAGATCACATTGTAGCATCTTCATCCATTTACGGTGGAACATTTAACCTGATCGATGTAACGATGAGAAAGATGGGAATTGATGTAACATTTGTTTCACCGGATGCAACAGAAGAAGAGTTAAATGCAGCATTTAAGCCAAATACGAAAGTAATGTTCGGAGAGACGATTGCGAATCCGGCACTGACCGTACTGGATATCGAATTATTTGCCAAAGTGGCACATGCACATGGTGTGCCGCTTATCGTAGATAACACATTCCCGACACCGGTCAACTGCAGGCCGTTTGAATGGGGAGCAGATATCGTAACTCATTCGACTACAAAATATATGGACGGACACGGAGCGGCACTTGGCGGAGCAATCGTAGACAGCGGAAAGTTTGACTGGATGGCACACGCAGATAAATATCCGGGACTTTGCACACCGGATGAAAGCTATCATGGAATTACATATGCAGAGAAATTCGGCAAAGAAGGTGCATTCATTACCAAATGTACAGCACAGCTGATGCGTGACTTCGGATCGATCCAGTCACCGCAGAATGCATTTATCCTGAATCTTGGCCTGGAGTCACTGCATGTGCGTATGCCGAAGCACGTAGAGAATGGGCAGGCAGTTGCGGAATTCCTGGAAGCACATCCAAAGGTAGCATATGTGAACTATTCCGGACTTCCGTCTGATAAATATTATGAAAGAGCACAGAAATATCTTCCAAACGGAGGATGCGGTGTTGTATCGTTCGGATTAAAAGGTGGAAGGGAAGCTGCGTCTACATTCATGAAGACATTAAAGCTTGGTGCGATCGAGACGCATGTAGCAGATGCAAGAACCTGTTGCCTGAATCCGGCAACGTCTACACACAGACAGATGACGGATGAACAGTTAAAAGAGGCAGGAGTACCGGCTGAACTGATCCGTATCAGTCTTGGCCTGGAAGATAAAGAGGATCTGATCGCGGATATCTCTAATGCGTTGGATGCGATTTAAGGCAGGAGTGAAAGAGTAAGACAAAATTCCAGAATAATAAAAAATTCATATAAACATATTGATAATACCTATAAACAAACGCGCTTATAGGTATTATTGATTTGAAAAAAATTTATTCAAGTCTATAATATAAATTATAGATAAAATTTATTTATGGGAGGAACAAAAACTATGAAAAAGAAATTGATGTCTGTCCTTCTTGCGGCAGCCATGGTTGCATCAATGGCTGTAGGATGTGGATCAGACAAAAAGGCATCTTCTGACTCTGGGGATACAAAGAAGACAGAGAGCACAGAGAAGAAAACAGAGAGTAACCAGATATTATTTAACGGATCATCTACGTTAGCACCGGTTATCACATCGATTGCAACGGATTTCTTTGATACATATGGAACATGGGATGCATATGATTCATCACTTCCAAAAGAAGATATTGCAATCTATGTATCAGCAGGAGGATCCGGACAGGGAACCAAAGCGGTTATCGATGGAACCACAACATTTGGTATGGTCGCAAGAAGTGTAAAAGATGAAGAGAAAAAGGCAATTAAAAACGAAAAAGAGTATCAGGTAGGTATCGATGCATTAACAATTGCTGTTAATCCAAAGAACCCTGTAACAGGTGTATTGGATGATCTTTCTACTGATCAGATTGTTTCTTTATTCTCAGGCAAATATGCTACATGGAAAGATCTTGATCCTTCACTTCCGGATGAGAAGGTTGTAGTGATCACACGTGATATCAACGGTGGAGCACATGAAGTATTCCAGAAGAATATCATGGGAGATACAGAAGTGTCCAGTGATGCAATCCAGGCTTCTTCTATGGGAGAACTGGTACAGGATATTATTGATAACCAGTATGCAATCGGATATGCATCATTTGGTGTTGCAAATCAGAATGCAGGCAAGGTAGTTACCATGAAAGTTAATGGTGTAGAGCCGACAAAAGAAAATATTCTGAATGGTTCTTACATTATTCAGAGACCACTTCTTATTGTAGGATCTGGCAATCCGACAGATGTTCAGCAGGCATTTCTGGATGTTATCCTTGGAGAGACAGGACAGAAGACTGTAGAAGATATGGGATTCATTCCAATGAAATAGAAAAATAGGAAAAAGGGTGTGTCGCATAGATACATCCTTTTTTTACTAATGTATGCAAGAGAAGTTGCAGGTGGCAGGTTCTCGGTATACCAAAGTATGTAAGAAAGGACTTTGTTATGTACAGAAAAATAGCGAATACATTTTGTAAAGTCTTGGTATATGTGATTACTTTTGTGGTAGCGGCACTGATGGGGATTATGTTGATACATATTTTGAAGGAAAGTATTCCGGCCTTAAGGGAAGTGGGAATCAAAATGTTTCTGCCATCATCAGAATGGCGTCCGGTAAGTGCGACTCCACAGTATGGTCTCCTGCCGGCTATTACAGGTACTTTGTATGTGTCCGGATTGGCGGTACTGTTTGCGATGATTTTGGGAGTGGCATGTGCCTGCTTTCTTACTTTTTTTATGCCCAGGAAACTGGCATCGGTCTGCCTGGCTTTCATAGATCTGGTGGCAGGGATTCCATCGGTAATCTTCGGGTTTATCGGATTGACTGTACTGGTAAAAGCATTTACAAAATATTTGAAGATGGCAGCGGGGCAGTGTGTACTGGTGGCAGGTATTGTACTGGGAATCATGCTTCTGCCGTATGTTGTATCGACATGTCAGGAATCACTAGTAAATGCAAAACGGACATATGAAAAATCCGGACTGGCACTTGGCTTATCAAGAGAATATGTGTTGATCAAAGTGATACTTCCGGCAATCCGGCCGGGAATTGTAGCAAGTGCGATGATGGCATTCGGACGTGCGCTTGGGGAGACGATGGCAGTAATGATGGTGATCGGTAATTCTGCAATTTTCCCGAAGCTGTTGGGACGCGGGCAGACGCTTCCGGCGCTGACAGCTCTTGAGATGGGAAGCATTGAATACGGAAGTATACATCTGTCGGTGCTTTATGTGGCAAATCTTGTGCTGCTTGTGATACTTGTTGTAGTGATCCTGGCAGGGCAGTTGTTGAAGAGGAGGTTTGCAGAACATGAAAAATAAACTGACAAAGTATGTGATACGCATCCTGGCAGGGCTCCTTGGAATTCTTACAATTGCAGTGACGTTGTTCTTATTCCTGTATATCTTCTGGAAGGGAAAGAATGTGATGAGTCTTTCGTTTATTCTGGATAAGCCGGCGGGGGTACCGCTTGGAACAGCAGGTGGAATCTATCCTGCACTGATGGGATCGATCTATCTTGGAGCACTTTCGGCACTCATGGGGGGAATCATCGGAATCGGTGTGGCTGTTTATCTTGTGTTTTATACAAGGAAAAGTATATTTTACCATGTAATCAGTGCCTGCATTACAGGACTGTCCGGAATTCCTTCTATTTTGTTCGGACTGGTCGGCTATACGTTGCTGATCTATCAGTTTGGTCTGGGAAGAAGTCTCTTATGTTCAGCTATTTGTGTGGCTGTTATGATCGTGCCGTTTATTGCAATCCGTGCAGAAAAGATACTGAAAGAAAAGGGAACAGAATACATGAAGAATTCACTGGCACTTGGAATGTCCAGAGAATATGCGGTCATACGATTAATTCTTCCGGTCTGTGCAGTGGAATTGCTTGGAACGGTGGCGCTTGGAATGGCATACGGAATGGGAGCGGTTGCACCGATTTTGTATACGGGTGCGGTTATGGTCGCAGATGTTCCGGGAAAACTTACGGATCCATTTATGTCATTGCCGTATCATCTGTATATGCTGGTAAATAATGGATTTTCTCTGGATTATGCATATGGAACGGCGTTCGTACTGATGTTATTCTTACTGCTCATACAGATCATATGTAAATGTATTACTTATATACGAAAGGATTACTGATATGTTAACGATAGAACAGATAAGTTGTGGATTTGGCAGACAGGAGATATTGCATGATATCAGTCTTACGATACCGGAAGGAAAGATTACGGCAATCGTAGGACAATCCGGTTGTGGAAAAACAACATTTTTAAAGACATTAAACCGAATGATAGAAGAGGAGGGCGGCTTTTATAAAGGAAAGATCATTCTTGACGGCGAAGACATTAAAGGACTTTCAACGGAAGTATTAAGAACCAGAATCGGAATGGTATTTCAACAGCCGATCGCATTTCCGTACAGTATAGAGAAGAATCTGTCATACGTCCTGAAATATCATGGAATTAGAGAAGCCGGAGAAATAGAGCGGATCACCAGAGAGTGTCTGCAGAAAGCAAGACTATATGATGAAATAAAAGACCAACTGAAGAAGTCTGCAAAAAAATTATCCGGTGGACAGAAACAGCGTCTTGCCATAGCAAGAAGTTTGTGTGTGAATCCGGAAATTCTGCTGTTGGATGAGCCGTGTTCTGCGCTTGATATGAAGAATACCATTGCGATAGAAGAGACACTTCTGGAATTAAAGGGAAAATATACATTTGTGATCGTAACACATAATCTGGCACAGGCAAAAAGAATTGCAGATCAGATTATCTTTATGGATCAGGGAAGAGTACTGGAAGTGACAGACACAAAGACATTCTTTGAACATCCGTCATCCGAACCTGCAAGAGAGCAGATACAGTATATGTAAGAGTAAAGGAGAACGTATGAGAATAGAAATTCCCGGATATAAAACGATGGATCTGAAATATCTGATTCTGGATTATAACGGAACTATTGCGAAAGATGGCATAATACCCGAAAGTGTAAAGGAACGGCTGAAAAAGCTGAGTGGAATATATGAGATTTATGTTCTGACAGCAGATACACATGGAACTGCGAGAAAGATATGTGAAGGACTACCGTTAAAGATACAGACATTCCCTGGTAATGCTGCAACAGAAGAAAAAAGAAAAATCATAGAGCAACTGGGTGGGAAACGGTGTATTGCAGTAGGAAACGGACGGAATGACCTGCCTATGTGCAGGATAGCAGAACTCAGTGTTGGAATTATAGAGGCGGAAGGTGCGTATGGAAGACTGATTGCAAATGTTGATATCTGTACCAGATCGATAGAGGAAGCACTGGATGTGCTTGCAATGCCGAAAAGGATGGTAGCGACACTAAGGGGATAAGTTTATATCCCCTTTTTTTTGACGTTTTTATAGCAATCATGCTAAAATAGAGAAATCTACCATGTGTATGGAATATTTTGAGCCGGCAGGGACAGTAAAAAGACCAAAAACCCCGTCCCCAATGGCTGGAGAGGGAAAATTATGAATAAAAGAGAATCATTTAGCAGCAGATGGGGATTTATCTGTGCCTGTATCGGTTCAGCGGTCGGTATGGGAAATATCTGGATGTTCCCAACAAGAGTATCATTGTATGGAGGCGGTTCATTTCTGATACCATATTTTATATTTGTAATACTGATCGGTTCGACGGGAGTGATCGGGGAGATGAGCTTTGGGCGTGCGGCAAAGGCCGGTCCAATCGATGCATTTGGAATTGCCTGTGAGAAAAAAGGAAAGAGAAAAGTCGGAGAAGCACTGGGGATGATCCCTGTATTCGGATCACTTGCCATGGCGATCGGATATACGGTTGTAATGGGTTGGATCCTGAGATATGCTGTCGGAACATTTACAGGAGCAACACTTTCGCCTGAAAATGTGGATGAATTCGGGGCGGCATTTGGTAAGATGGCGTCAGCATTTGGTAATAATATATGGCAGATACTTGCGCTTGTGGCCTGTATGCTGATTCTGATGTTAGGTGTCGGAAGCGGCATTGAAAAAGCAAATAAGATCATGATGCCGATATTTTTCGCATTGTTCGTGATTCTGGGAATCTATGTCGGATTCCAGCCGGGAGCAAGTGAAGGATACCGTTATATTTTCAGAGTAGATCCAGAGGCATTCAAAGATCCGGCAACGTGGATCTTTGCACTTGGTCAGGCATTCTTTTCCCTGTCGGTAGCAGGAAATGGAACATTGATCTATGGATCTTATCTTTCGGATGAAGAGGACATTCCGGCTTCTGCAGGAAGAGTTGCATTATTCGATACGATTGCAGCAATTCTTGCCGCACTCGTTATCATTCCGGCGATGGCAACAACGGGAGCGCAGTTGGATCAGGGAGGTCCCGGACTATTGTTCATCTTTCTACCGAATCTGATCAAAGGAATGCCGGGAGGATGGCTGATCGCAATCATCTTCTTTGTTGCGGTATTACTTGCGGGTATGACATCGTTGATCAACTTGTATGAGGCTCCGATCGCTACGGTGCAGGAAAAATTCAAGCTTGGAAGAGTGCCGGCATGTGCATTTACGGGAATTGTGGGAGTGATCGTGTCCCTGCTGATCCAGGGCATCGTGTCAGACTGGATGGATGTGCTGTCTATCTATATCTGTCCGCTTGGAGCCGGGCTTGCAGGAATCATGTTCTTCTGGGTATGCGGTAAGGAATTCGTGGAAAAGCAGGTTAATACAGGAAGAGAGACACCATTTACGAAACAGTATTATACAATATGTAAATATTTTTATGTACCGGTATGTTTTATTGTGCTGATCCTTGGAATTGTTCTCGGAGGAATCGGTTAGAAGAAAAAAGGAATGAGAGGATAAAGAAGAATGAAAAAAGGAAATGTGGCAGCATTACTGCCGATAGGCGTATTTTTGTGTATCTATCTGGGGCTTGGAATCGCATTTGAATATGTAATGAAGATTCCGATGGGATTCTATAATGTTCCGATCATAATCGCATTTCTTGCAGCGATTCTGGTGGCATGCCTGCAGAACCGCAAGATAAGTTTTGACGGAAAGCTGGAAATCATGGCGCAGGGGCTTGCTGATAAGAATATTATTACAATGCTTCTGATCTTCCTGACGGCTGGGGCGTTTGTCGGAGTGGTAGGAAGAAGCAGTGCAGAAAGTGTGGCATATTTCATGTTGTCACTGATTCCGGCAAGATTTTCAGTTGCGGTATTATTTGTGGTAGCCTGTTTTGTGTCGGTTGCCATGGGAACGTCGGTTGGGACAATTACATTGATCACGCCGATCGCAGTGTCCGTATCCAAGGCTTCGGGATTTGACATGGCACTTTGCATCGGTTCGGTTATGGGAGGATCAATGTTCGGAGATAACCTTTCTTTTATTTCAGATACAACGATCGCAGCATGTAACGGACAGGGATGTCAGATGAAGGATAAATTCCGGGAGAACTTTGGAATTGCACTTCCGGCAGCTATTGCAACGCTGGTATTGATCCTGGTTCTTTCATTTCAGACGGATATTGCAGGACGGGTAAGTAAGAGTTATAACTTAGTGCAGATTATTCCATATGTACTGGTTCTCATAGGAGGAATTATAGGGATCAATGTATTTGTGGTACTTCTGATCGGGATTGTATCTGGTTCTATTATTATGCTGGCCGGCGGTCACATTGCGGCGACAGATCTGCTTGCCAATATGGGTTCCGGGGCTTCCGGAATGTTTGAGACAAGTATGGTCGCAATTCTGGTAGCAGCGATGTGTGCACTGATCCGTGAATATGGAGGTTTTGATGCATTGCTGGCAGGAATCCACAAAGTATTCAAAGGCCGCAAAGGCGGTCAGCTTGGCATGGGACTCCTGGTCGGAGCGATGGACATTGCGACTGCGAACAACACCGTAGCGATTGTCATGGCGAATCCGATTGCAAAGGATATGGCAAAAGAATACGGGATCACACCGAAAAAGACAGCTTCGATACTGGATACATTTTCCTGTATTTTTCAGGGGATTATTCCTTACGGAGCGCAGATGTTGGTAGCGATTTCGGCGGCAAGTGAACTGGGATATCGTGTGTCGGCATTTCAGATCATGCCGAAGCTCTTTTATCCATTTTTGTTGTTTGTGAGTTCTATGATATTTATATTTTTGATACCGTCTAAGAAGGAGAGGTAAATCATGACAGAAGAGATCAGACAGAAACTGACAGGTGCAGTCATCGGACTTGCAAGAACCTGTGAGAATAACGAAAAGACAGAGAACACTAACCGGGTATTCCTAGAAGCACTGACGGTGGCCGGAGACTGGTCGGCAAGTATCTTTGATATGAGTGAGATGTTAGAAAAGGTAAGAAATGAAAAATATACAGTCTCACCGGGATGTGTAACATGTGCAGCGCCATGTGGCAATACGGATGACTATGATATGGAGAATCTGTGGAAAGAATCCGAAGAAATCGGAGCTTTCAAGAATACAATCCTGATGGTGATCTGTCAGACAGCAGCAAAATTGTATCATGCAGATCAGACAGAAGAATCTGAGACGGTGAAGTTATTATTCCGTGCGTTACGTATGATCAGTTTTGAGGGCTGGGATGTTGCAGGGCTTATACCGGTGATGCTGGAGCTTGGAAAAGCCGGACGGATATAAAAATAAATAGAATAATATTAGCAAAAAAGACTTTAAAAGGGATTCGGAAAAATCTATTCCAAAGTCTTTTTTTGTTATCCATTCAAAAGAAGTATTACTTATGAAAGATAAGAAAAATTATCTGATTTGATAGAAGATTAATGATAAGAAATGCGTTATAATAACAATACACTGTATATATCAAGGAGGAACAAAAACATGACAGTACCAGAAAGACTTTCCGCACTTCGAAAGTGCATGGAAGAAAAGAACATTGATGTGTATGTAGTACCGACTGCCGACTTTCATCAGAGTGAATATGTTGGGGAACATTTCAAAGCGAGAAAGTTCATTACAGGGTTCTCCGGATCAGCAGGAACCGCTGTGATCACAAAGACAGAAGCAAGACTCTGGACAGACGGACGTTACTTCATCCAGGCAGCAGCACAGTTGGAGGGGACAACTGTAGAACTCATGAAAATGGGTGAGCCTGGTGTGCCGGAGATGAATGCATACATTGAAGAGGTATTAAAAGAAGGAGAGACTCTCGGATTCGACGGAAGAGTCGTATCCGTTGGCGAAGGAGAAGGCTATGCAGCCATCGCCCGGAAGAAGAATGCGAAAGTAAATTACCAGGTAGACTTAATTGATGAGATCTGGGAAGACCGTCCGGTATTATCTGAAGAGCCTGCATTTGACCTGGATGTAAAGTATGCTGGAGAGACTGTTGCAAGCAAACTTGCAAGAATCCGTGAAGAAATGAAACAAGCAGGAACCAATGTGCACGTTGTATCTACGATCGATGACATCTGCTGGACATTAAATATCCGTGGAAATGATATCGACTTCTTCCCACTGGTATTATCTTACGGAATCATTACCATGGACAGTTTCGAATTGTACATTGATGAGAGAAAGTTAGATGACGAGTTAAAGGCCAAACTTGCAAAAGATGGCGTAAACTTACACCCATACAACGACATTTACGAAGACGTGAAGAAATTTGGCAGTGATGTGGTTGCAATGATCGATCCTGGAAAACTGAATTATGCATTATTCAATAATATTCCGGAAAATGTAAAGACAATAGAAAAGAGAAATCCGGCGATTCTTATGAAAGCAATTAAGAACCCAGTTGAGATCGAGAACATCCGCAAAGCACAGATCAAAGACAGTGTTGCGCATGTAAGATTCATGAAATGGCTGAAAGAAAATGTCGGCAAGATGAAGATCACAGAGATGAGTGCCTCTGACAAACTGGATGAGTTCCGTGCTGAGATGGGAAACTTCATCCGTCCAAGCTTCGAGCCAATCTCTTCATTTGGAGAGCATGGTGCAATCGTACACTACACATCTTCTCCGGAGACAGATGTAGAGTTAAAAGAAGGACAGTTATTCTTAACGGATACAGGAGCTGGATTCTATGAAGGTTCCACAGATGTAACCAGAACTTACGCACTCGGCGAAGTTCCGCAGATCATGAAAGATCACTTCACATTGGTTGCGATTAGTAACTTACAGCTTGGCAGTGCAAAATTCCTGGAAGGTTCTACCGGTATGATTCTTGACATCCTTGCAAGAAAACCATTCTGGGACAGAGACTTAAACTTCAACCATGGTACAGGACACGGAGTCGGATACCTTCTGAACATCCACGAAGGACCTGCAGGTTTCCGCTGGAAATATCGTAAGGGTGAGACAGAAGTATTACAGGAAGGCATGGTCATCACAGATGAGCCTGGAATCTATATTGAAGGATCTCACGGAATCCGCCTGGAGAACGAACTGTTGACCTGCAAAGGAACATTGAATGAATATGGTCAGTTCATGTACTTCGAAGCAATCACCCTGATTCCAATGGATCTGGATGCGATCAATCCGGATATTATGACACAGGAAGACAAGAAACTGCTGAATGATTATCATGCAAAAGTATACGAAGTGATTGCTCCTTACCTGAACGAGGAAGAGCAGGAGTGGCTGAAGAAATATACAAGAGCTGTCTAAGCAGCGAGATTGAACGGAAGTTTTGAATCTCTGCTTCTAAATGAGAAATGATATTCATATAATGAATTGACAAAGAAATAATACTAAGTAGAATCTAGGTTAGCTGTAACTAACCTAGATTCTTTTTAGTAAAGGAGTTCTTTATATATGAAGAAAAAATTCCGAAATCAATCAAAGAATAAGACATTTGATTTTTTACGTTATCTGGGACCGGGCCTTTTGGTAACAGTAGGATTCATAGACCCTGGAAACTGGGCTTCGAATATTGCGGCGGGCTCCGGATTCGGATATGAGCTATTGTGCATGGTGACGTTATCGACCATCATGCTGATCATATTGCAGCACAATGCAGCACATTTAGGAATTGCAACGGGACTTTGCCTTTCGGAGGCGGCAAGCAGATATATCCAAAGGCTGTTAAAGAATATTATTCTTCTGTCGGCAATGCTTGCGGCAGTAGCAACTGCGATGGCAGAGATGCTAGGTGGTGCAATCGCATTGCAGATGCTGTTTCGGATACCAATAAAAATAGGGAGTATGCTGATTCTTGCAGTTTCTCTTTTATGTGCATTTACGAATGCTTATAAAAGGATTGAGAAGCTGATCATCATATTTGTATCGCTGATTGGATTTTCTTTCTTATTTGAAATAGGAATTGCGAAGATCGACTGGGGAGCAGCCGCAGTCGGATGGGTGAAACCTTCGTTTCCAGCGGGAAGTATGCCGGTGATCTTAAGTGTATTAGGAGCGGTGGTAATGCCGCACAATCTGTTCTTACATTCGGAGATCATCCAGAGCAGACAGTGGAACCTGGAAGATGATTCCGTGATCAAACAGCAGCTGAAATATGAATTTAAAGATACATTATTTTCCATGATCATAGGATGGGCGATTAACAGTGCCATGATTCTGATGGCAGCAGCTACGCTTTATCAGGGCGGAAATGGGAGGCAGATTGATGATTTGACAGTTGCAGGAAAGATGTTGTCGCCTTTGATGGGAAATGCGGCGACGGTAGTCTTTGCACTGGCACTGTTATTGGCCGGTATCTCATCGAGTATCACTGCTGGAATGGCAGGTGGAACGATTTTTTCCGGGATCTTTAATCAGCCATATGACACGAAGACAAAAGAGACGAAAGCTGGCATTTTATTGACGATGATTCTGGCAGCGGTTGTCATCCTGTTTATCAGCCAGCCGTTTAAAGGTCTGATATATTCCCAGATGCTGCTTGCGATTCAGCTTCCGATTACAATATTTACACAGATATATCTGACCTCATCTGAAAAAGTAATGGGAAAATATGTGAACAGCAGACGTTTGAATTTTTTGCTTCTGGTGATTGCTGTGATTGTAACAGGGCTGAATATAGCATTGCTTTTTGTATAGACAGGAAGAACAGAATAAGAAGAAAGAAAAACCGGGCACTGTATAGAAACAGGCTCGGTTTTTTTGTATCAATTATTCGGTTACAGCGGAAGCGGCAACGTTTTCTTTCTCAGGAAACATCTTTCTGAAGATCAGACGGATGAATGGTCCGCAGTAGAAGATCTGCCAGAAGAAAGCAACCGGGAAGTTCATGAATGTTGTCTGACACCAGGTGGCGATTACATTGCTTCCTGCCTTCTTGAACAGGATTGTTGCAACAAGACTCATGCAAGGGCACATGATACATACGATCATGGAAGAGATTGCAAGAGTGATGAAGATTGGTCTGTCCTGTGGTGTAACGATACGGAATGCAAGCATATGTGCAAGTTTGTCAACAAAGACAAATTCCAGAACGAAAGCAACCGGCCACATGATCTTCAGTTCGCCGAAAGCCATCAGGAATACTTCATTGCTCATTCCGCCCACATTCAGGCAGATATTGTAACAAATCATAACGTAAACCATCAGAAAAGACATCATCAGTGTAAAAATAACATTTTGAAATAAAGTTTTTGGCATAATTTTTGTTCTCCTTTTTATGAAATGTTTAAAAATGGGTACAAAAAAGACACTTGTGTTGTTCGTTAATCAAGCATACACTTGTGTCGTTTCCAATTAAACCAAAATTATCTTATTTTTTTGTCCGAATATGAATTATACCGAATGAAAAGCTAAAAATCAAGCATTTATTAAAGAAAGGGCAATTGATCAAAATTCAATTGCCCTTTTAACGGCCTCAATATCTCCCGTAAATAAGATGCTCTCCATTCCAAGTTCTTTACTTGCAATGACATTTTCCACCGTATCATCGATGAAGAAGCATTCACTTGGTAGAAGGTCATATTTATTGAACAGATGGTAATAAATATCGTGTCCCGGCTTTGCCATCTTTAGAGGTGCAGAGAAGACGATGCCATCGAATTCTTTCAGGATCGGATAATCTTCCGGTGCACGTTCTGCAAACCTGGTAGAAGCGTTGGAAAGCAGATAGATCGGAACTCCCCGGGCTTTTAACTCTTTGATGAATTCCCATGTTTCAGGAAGTGGATCGACATACTGGAACCAGTTCTCGAAAAAATCGCGGGCAGTATCTTTCAGACGGTCCGGAAGTTCTGCAATCGTATCTTCGGCATTCTGGTCATAGTCGATAGTTCCGGCATCTAAAGCTACCCAGTTTTTAAAAATGGCATCAGCAAGAATATTATAATCTTCCGGTGTAGAAGCAAATTTCCCCAGGATATAGTCTCCTTTAAATTTTCCGATTACATTTCCAAAATCAAAAATAATATTCTTGTATCTCATCTTAAGTTCCTCCCTGTATTTTATACTGCCTGTTTTATATTTTTATAAACATTATTATAGCCTTATAGATAGAAGGAATCAATATACGAATGATAAATAACATGTCAATATAAGTATGATTAACAGAAGAATGTCAGGTTTTTGTGAGATTGACAATCATCAGGAAAGTGTATATGATTTTCGGTAGGACTGTAAAAGGAAAGAGAGATTATTATGGAAATCAGTATACTTTTAATGGAACAGATCGTAGAACTGTTTCTTATGATCCTGATGGGATATATTATTGTAAAGACAGGATTGTTAAAGGGAGAAGACAGCAAAGTCATTTCTAAAATTGTATTATATCTTGTTATCCCGTGTGTGATCATCAATGCATTTCAGGTGGATTATACGAGTGAAAAAGTGAAGGAACTTTTGCTGGTATTTGCAGCGTCGGTATTATTACAGGTTATATTACTGGCAGCAGTGTGGGGTGTTGGAAAGGTAGTGAAACTAAATGAAGTAGAGACGACATCCATCTATTATTCGAATTCGGGCAATTTGATCGTACCGCTGGTGACTTTTATTCTGGGAAAAGAATGGGTATTATACGGTTGTGTGTTCATGAGTGTCCAATTGGTATTTCTGTGGACGCATGGCAAGAATACGATCAGCCGGGAAGGAAAGTGGGACTGGAAAAAGATTGTATTCAATATCAATATGATCTCGGTATTTGCCGGAGTTGTGCTGTTTTTTACCAGGATCAGGCTTCCGGAAATTGTAAATCAGACCTTAAGTTCTGTGGGCAGTATGATCGGTCCGGCAAGTATGATCGTAACGGGGATGCTGATCGCAAAGATGAATCTGAAGAGTATATTTGAAAATGTGAAAGTGTATTTTATTTCATTTCTGAGACTGGTCGTGATACCTGTGATATCATTGATGATTTTAAAGATAAGCGGGCTTATGAACATACATTCGGATGGAAAGAAATTACTGCTTATCGTATTTCTTGCGGTGATCACACCGTCTGCTTCAACGATCACACAGATGTGTCAGGTGTATGGAAATGATTCGAAATATGCCAGTGCGATCAATGTTATGACGACATTGTTATCCATTGTGACAATGCCACTCATGGTGCTCTTGTATCAGACTGTGATGTAGAAGAGAGTATAGATGAAAGGCGTGTATTTGTATATAGTTGATGAAGAAAATTATCTGTTTTCTGATTGAAAGCGAACCAAAGGTAAGATACAATGGAGATATGAAGGAGGGGAGCAGAAGATGGCAGAATTACTTACAGCGGCGACACCGATATCCTATTATCTCGTTGCAGTAAATATTATTGCATTTATTTTATATGGAACGGATAAAGCGAAAGCAATGCATCATCAGTGGAGGATCAAAGAGGCAGTGCTGATAGGGATTGCGTTTGCCGGCGGTGCATTTGGTGCGTTTGCAGGAATGATTGTATTTCATCATAAGACAAGAAAGATGAAATTCCGAATCTTAGTTCCAATCGCTATTATCATCTGGCTGACCCTTGGCGGATTTTTGGCAGAACGTGATGTGGTAGGACTGACGAAGACAGACCGGCCAAAGAATGAATACAACGGCACAGAGATCACACCGTATCATAGCAGTGTGGATAAAGATGGTGACGGTACGGATGATCAGACCGATATTTTGAAGAATGCATTGGTTTATGTGAAGAAGCGGCCGGTTTACAAGAGCAGATATTATCAGACTGGTTATCCGGATGACAGATATGGTGTCTGTACAGATGTTGTCGGATATGCGCTTAAGAAGAGCGGATATGACCTGCGGGAACTGGTAGACAAAGATATCAGAAAGAATTCGAAGGATTATGATATCGATGAGCCGGATAAAAATATTGATTTCCGAAGAGTAAAGAACCTGAGAATATATTTTGAACATACAGCGACCAGTCTGACCACGGATGTAAATGACATTGAACAATGGCAGGGCGGCGACATTGTAGTGTTCAAGAATCATATCGGGGTAATTTCTGACAGACGGAATGTGGAAGGTGTACCATATGTGATTCATCATAATGATCCGTATCAGAAGAATTATGAGGAAGATATCCTGCAGGAGAGAACGGATATTGTCGGTCATTTCAGAATATCGTAATGGCAAAGCACTGTGAAATATTACCAAATTTCGCAGTGCTTTTTTGGCGCATTTTTCAATATGTCTTTTTATGACAAATCTTTTAATAATAAAGACTGTTCGTCTGGTTTAGCATTCTCAGCAATTACATCACGGACGTTCTGCATACGCATATCCAGGCCGGCACTGATCTGTGCACAGGCAAGCATCTCATCCTCCAGATATTTTGCTTTGTCAGCCGGGATATCTTTCTTGTAACGAAGTTTATGTTCCAGACTTGCCCAGAAATCCATAGCGATCGTACGAAGCTGTACTTCTACAGTCATGTTACGTTTTCCGTCCTGTAAAAAGATTGGTACACTGACGATCAGATGAAGGCTGCGGTATCCGCCCGGTTTTGGATTTTTGATATAGTCTTTCTTCTCAAGAAGTGTGATGTCATCCTGAGAAAGCAAACAGTCCGCAAGCATATAGATATCATCCGGAAAAGAGCAGATGACACGGACACCGGCAATATCATGGATATTTTCTTCAATAGAAGAAAGGGTGAGAGGTATGTCTTTTTTACGGATCTTTTTGATCAGGCTTTCCATGGATTTGACACGGGATTTGATATCCTCAATCGGATTGCGGTCATATTCCAGGGAATACTGTTCGTTTAATACTTTGAATTTCGTCTCTACTTCCATGATGGCACATTGATAATAGGACATCTGTTTCTCTATTGGTTTCATATTTTTATTAACAAAATCCAGAAATTCGTCAGACATCAGACTGTTTCTGACGAAGCGTTCTTTGCGTTGTTCGATAAATGTCTCAAGGGGTCTCATGTTACATTTCTCCTTTCATTATCCAAAAATATTTTAGCATATCTGTAGTTGAAATTCTATCAACAGATAGGTGCGTTTATGGGAGAATGCGACAATGTAAAAGAATTGTAGCAAGTTGTACAAAATCAAGTCCAATTGTCGGATATATTCACAGTTAAAATTTTTCGTGGTAAGATAAATGACACAACGTAAGATATAAAGAAATAAATCATAAGGAAGTGTAAGTTTATGAATTCCAGATACAAAGGAATATTTTTCATTACATTATCGGCGTTATCATTTGCATTCATGAATGCTTTCGTAAGGTTATCCGGTGATCTGCCTTCGGTACAGAAGAGCTTTTTCAGAAATCTGGTAGCTTTTTTTATTGCGCTGATCATGATCATAAGAAGTAAGGACGGATTTAAAATCGAAAAGGGAAATCTGAAATATATGATTCTGCGTGCGACATTCGGTACGGTGGGAATCTTGTGTAATTTCTATGCGGTGGATCATCTGGTGCTGTCGGATGCATCGATGCTGAATAAGATGTCGCCGTTTTTTGTAATTATCTTTTCATTTTTATTGCTGAAAGAAAAGATGAGTCCGGCACAGGCACTGGCGGTTGCGGGTGCATTTATCGGAAGCTTATTTGTAATCAAACCGACATTTACGAATATGGCACTGGTACCGTCACTGATCGGACTGTGCGGTGGGATCTGCGCAGGTATTGCTTATGCGATGGTGCGTATCCTGGGGCAGAGAGGACAGAAAGGTTCTTCGGTTGTAATCTTCTTCTCAGGATTCTCGTGTGTGGTTACACTGCCATATCTGCTTCTGGATTTTCATCCGATGAGCGGCCTGCAGATCTTAACGCTTCTGGGAGCGGGACTTGCGGCTGCAGGCGGCCAGTTCGGAATCACGGCGGCTTATTATCATGCACCGGCGAAAGAGATATCCATTTATGATTATTCGCAGATCATCTTTTCGACGATTCTGGGCTTCTTTCTGTTCGGACAGGTACCGGATAGGTATAGCGTGCTGGGGTATGTGATCATATGTGCGATGGCGCTTTGGATGTTTGTGTATAATAAGAACCGGGATTAAACACAAAATCGATTTAATAATTCAGCTTTTCTGGAATCAAAAGTTTTCCGAATCTGTTCGTTGGTTTTTACCGGTGGATACTCTAGAAAAAACGAAGGAGCTTACTTTATGCAGGCACAAGTAAAAACGTGGGGGAATAGTCAGGGGGTTCGCATTTCAAAGGAAATATTAAAAGCTGCAAACATAAGAGCTTCTAAGACTGGTATTACAAACTGTTATTACATTTTACAATAATTATGTTGACTTATAGAAAATCCATGATATGATTCAAATGTTAGATTTAGGAAATGGTAATTTTATGAAGGAAAACAAGGGGTAAAAAAGATGAATTATAACAAGATTGTACAGGGGATCCTGGACATCGGAGAAGCGATGCTTCAAAGCGGTGCAGAGAATTTCCGTTTGGAAGACAGCTTTTACCGCATGTGCAGAAGCTATGGATTTAAGAGATCGGATGTATTTGTCATTCCGAGTAATATACAGGTGACGGTGGAGACACCGGAAGGCGAGATTATTACACAGATACGTCATATCGAGTCGTCGGAGCCGAATTTTGACCAGCTGGATTATCTGAATAATCTGTGCAGATATGTCTGTCAGCATACACCGGATGAAAATGAGATGCGTGAGAAGTATCTGGAAGTTATCAATCGTGAACCACAGAAGCGTATCACAAGATATGCGGCAGGAATCATGGGTGGAACAGGATTTGCTGTATTTTTCGGGTGTAACCTCCGGGATGCGGTTATTGCATTTATAGTATCGGTGATGATCGTTGCAGTCGGTGACTGGCTTGCGAAGCGTGAAAGCAACTTACTGGTTTACAATGGTATTCTTGCGTTTATATCAGAAGTGATTATTATCGGAGCTTTGAAGATGGGAATTGCAGAGCATCCGGACCGTATTATGATCGGTATCGTCATGCTTCTGATCAGTGGACTGAGTACAACGAACGGAATCAGGGATCTTCTTCAGAGAGACTTCATTTCCGGATTCATTAATATTATGAATTCGTTCCTTGGAGCAGCGGGAATTGCATTTGGAATTGGTCTGGCGATCATATTATTCCACGAGGGATATTCCGATCATTTTATCCTGAATCACAGTGTACCGATCCAGCTGCTCTCCTGCACGGTTGCATGTACGGGATTTGCATTATGGTTCAAGATCCGTGGAAAACAGGTATGGTATAACAGTATCGGAGCATTTTTTACATGGGCAATCTATGTTGCAGTATACGCAGTAAAACCGAGTAACTTCATGGCAACCATGATTGCAGCAGGATTTGTTGGATTTTATGCATTTATCATGTCCAGAGTAAATAAAGCACCTTCAACCATCTTTTTGACTGCATCGGTATTCCCGCTGATCCCAGGACCGAATCTGTACTATGTAATGTACGGGTGTGTCAGCCAGGATCCGCAGATGGTTTTTGATGAGACGATTATTCTTCTGGCGACTTGCCTTGCAATTGCATTCGGATTTATCATCGTAGATGTGGCATCCAGAAGTATCATGCATGCAATGAAGAGAGAATATCATATCGGTAAAAGCGCATTGAATCTTCCGCTGATCGGTGGAAAGAAATAATAATTGAAATCTATGAATTATGAAAAGTTAGTACAGGGAATCCTGAATATAGGAGAAGCAATGTTACAGTGCGGGGCGGAAATTTTCCGGGTAGAAGACAGCCTGTACCGTATGTATAAGAGCTATGGTTTCGTAAAATATGATGTATATGTGATTCCAAGTAATATACAGGTGACGGTGGAGTCGCCGGAAGGTGAGATTCTCACACAGATCAGGCATATAGAGTCTACAGGGGCAGATTACGACAGGCTGAATTATCTGAATGCCCTGTCACGGTATGTCTGTGCATATAATCCGGATGACAAAGAACTGGTCAGGCGCTATAAAAAAGTAATTGCACGGCCGGATCAGAGTGAACTGATCACAGGAATCGCACAGATTACAGGTGGAACGGCGTTTACCGTATTCTTCGGCGGGGATATGCAGGATGCAGTTGTTGCATTGATTGTCTGCCTGATGATCGTTCTGGCAGGCAGATGGCTTGGTAAGCGGGAGGGCAACCCGATGATCTACAATCTGATCCTTGCATTCTTATCGGAGGTTGTGATCATCAGTGCTGCCAGGATCGGATTGGGAGATCATCCGGACCGTATCATGATAGGAATTATCATGCTGTTGGTCAGTGCACTTGGTGTGATCAATGGGATACGTGATGTGATGCAGAGAAACTTTATATCCGGAGCACTGGAAGTAATGAATTCAATGCTTGGTGCGTTTGGCATTGCTTCCGGGATCGCACTTGCAATGCTGTTGATGGGAAATATATCGGCAGAAGGATTTGATGTGAATAAAAATACCGTGATTCAGCTGATTTCCTGTACGATAGGCTGTATCGGTTATGCAAGCTGGTTCAAAATACGGGGAAAGAAAATCCTGTATTCCGGTGTCGGGGCATTTCTGACATGGGGGATATATTTACTGGTGTATGCATGGTATCCGAATAATTTTTCCGCAATAGTAGCTGCGTCCTGTTTTGTTGCAGGATATGCATTTATTATGTCGAGAATCGATCATGCGCCGTCCACGGTCTTCCTGACCGCATCGGTCTTTCCGTTGATGCCGGGAGCAAGGCTGTATTATCTGATGTATGGTGTAGTCAGCAGAAATTTTTCAATGGCAGCAGAGCATGCACGGGTATTGCTCGAAACGTGTCTTGGTATTGCATTTGGATTTATTATTGTAGATGTGATTTCAAGAAGTATCATGCGGGCGCAGGGAAAAGAATATCACATGGGGAAAAAGTCTACAGTTATTAAAAAAGATGAAAAATAAAGACTGTGTTACGAGCATCCGGATGATGCAGGTGAATTTTTCGGATTGACAATTTTCCATCCTTATAATATAGTAAGAGACAAAGAGAAGATCTGATGACTGACGGATAATGTGGAGTACCACAGGGAAATCAGATACTTGGTAGAAGCCGACCGTCTGGGCAGCATTTATCCTAAATAGGATGAGTGTTGTCCTTTTTTTACAACACCGGATACAGAAGAACCGGTAGTGTTGTATGAAAAGGACCGGGAATTCAGAAAGACAACATACGATCAGGAGGAAATGAATGATGAAAACAGATATTGAGATCGCACAGGAATGTATGATGGAGCCTATCACAAAGGTGGCAGAAAAAGCAGGAATTCCAGAAGAATATCTGGAACAGTATGGAAAGTATAAAGCAAAGATTGATTATAATTTTTTAAAGAAATCAGATAAAGAAGACGGGAAGCTGATTCTTGTGACCGCAATCAATCCGACACCGGCAGGAGAGGGTAAGACAACTACCACGGTAGGTCTTGCAGATGCCCTGCAGAGAATGGGGAAAAAGCCTATGGTGGCACTTCGTGAGCCATCTCTTGGACCTGTATTCGGTATGAAGGGAGGAGCTGCGGGCGGAGGATACGCGCAGGTTGTTCCGATGGAAGATATCAATCTTCATTTTACGGGAGATTTTCATGCGATCGGAGCTGCGAATAACTTACTGGCAGCAATGATCGATAACCATATCTATCAGGGAAATGACCTGAATATTGATCCAAGAAAAATTGTATGGAAGAGATGTGTGGATATGAATGACCGTCAGCTCCGTTTCATCACAGACGGACTTGGCGGAAGGGTAAATGGTGTGCCGAGAGAAGACGGCTATGATATCACTGTTGCTTCTGAAATCATGGCAATTCTCTGCCTCTCGAAGGATATTGCAGATCTGAAAGAAAGACTCGGAAAGATTATTGTTGGTTATACTTATGGCAAGATCGCAGACCAAAAACCGGTAACAGCACATGACCTGCATGCAGAAGGTGCGATGTGCGCACTTCTGAAAGATGCTTTGAAACCGAACCTGGTACAGACACTGGAGCATACACCTGCAATCGTGCATGGCGGACCATTTGCCAATATTGCGCACGGATGCAATTCACTGACGGCGACCAGAATGGCAATGAAACTTGCAGATTATGCGATCACAGAAGCAGGATTCGGAGAAGACTTAGGGGCAGAGAAATTCCTGGATATCAAATGTCGTATGGCAGGAATCAAACCGGATGCAGTCGTGATCGTAGCAACTGTAAGAGCTCTCAAGTATAATGGCGGCGTTGCAAAACCGGATCTGAATGAAGAAAATCTGGAAGCATTAGAAAATGGAATTCCGAACTTAATGAAACATGTGGATAATATTAAGAACGTATATGGACTTCCATGTGTTGTTGCAATCAATGCGTTCCCGACGGATACCAAAGCGGAACTGGATCTTGTAGAGGAGAAATGTAAAGAGGTCGGAGTAAACGTGGCACTTTCCGAAGTATGGGCAAAGGGCGGCGAAGGCGGTCTGAAGCTTGCAGAAGAAGTGGTACGTCTGTGTGAGGAACCAGGTGATTTCCACTATGCATATGAACTGGAAGGAACGATCGAAGATAAATTGGATCAGATCGTGCAGAAGATCTATGGCGGTAATAAAGCAGTACTTACGGCAGCAGCCCAGAAGCAGGTAAAACAGCTGACGGATCTTGGATTCGGCAACGCACCGATCTGTATGGCGAAGACACAGTACAGTCTGACCGATGATCCGAAGAAACTTGGAGCACCGAAAGACTTTGACATTACAGTCCGCAACCTGAAAGTCTCTGCGGGGGCAGGATTCATTGTAGCCCTGACAGGAGACATCATGACGATGCCTGGTCTTCCGAAGGTTCCGGCAGCAGAAAGAATTGACGTGGATGATGAAGGAAGGATCACAGGATTATTCTAAGTGTAGATAAAGTTAACAGTAAAATCCGGCGGCTTTTGTGAGGCCTGCCGGATTTTTTGACATTTTTTGACATAAGATTTACAGGATTTTGAAAAACAGCAGGAGAATATGTGCTAGAATTTCAAGTTAGTGTTATAATGCAAGGAGTAAAAAACGGCAAGCAGGCATGGCTGCCCGGCTGTGATTTGAAAAGGAGGAATGCTTATGCGTCAATGCCCGAATTGCAAGTCTGACAATCCAGATGATGCCCGTTTCTGCAATTATTGTGGAATGCGTCTTCCCGAATCAAAAGAGGAAACATTATATAATGATCTGGAAGGACTGGAAAAAGCCCGGAAGGTAGAATTTTCCGATCAGGAGATAGCAGAGGAATCGGAGAAAGTAATTGATGAAGCGAAGAAATTATTCGAACCAGAGTGGAGCGAAGAACCGGAAGAAAATGATGGTCTGAAAAAGCAGCTCACAATTCCGGAGAATCTGGATCATATGATTGAAGAAGTGACGCGGGAAGAACTGGAACAGGAACTTCACAGGAAGATCAAGCTGAGAGAACAGGATCTGAAAGAGAATGAAACTCCGGAAGAAGAACCGGTTGAAGAACCGACCAGAATGATCGGAGAGGACAGCAAAGAAGAGGCAGATGAGCCGACACGTATGTTCACAGGGGATATCGGAGATTTCATCAAGAAGAAAAAGGACTATGAAGATGTTCCGGAAGAAGATGCATATGAAGAAATTCTTCAGTCCTGGGAGAGAAAGCGGAAAGAAAAAAAGATAAAACGGGAAAAAGAAGGAAAAGATCCGAGCCGTGTGCCGCAATTTATCCGGGATAAACGTTCCTGGTCAGATATGACAACCGGACAGAAGAAAGCAGTGAAAAGAATTGCAGCAGGGATCCTTATGGTTGCTGTATTCTGTATTATAGAAGTATATCACGGTCGCCCGGAGGCGGTGGCAGAGCGCTATTGTAAGGCGTACATGCAGGAAAACTGGAAGAAGGCAGGACGTCTGTCAGATCTTCCGAAAAACGGATATGTAACGCAGGATGAATATGTAAGCTATATGAAGAAAAATGCGGTTACAGGGATTTCCGGTTATGAAATAAAAGAGACAAAGGAAAATCGTCAGACAGAGGTAGAATCCGGCGGAAAGCAGCGTGCATTTACCGTTGCATATAAGACAGAAGATAACAAAGAAAAGATGAAGACGCTTATTGTTCAAAAACAGAAAAAACGAAACCTTCTTTTTTTTACTGATTGGAAAGTATCATCAGACGAGATAGTAGCAAATGATTTTAATCTCTATCTTCCGGCAGGTTCAAAAGCCTGGATCGATGATATAAAACTGACGGAGGATTCTAAGCTGAAAGATGACTCTGACAATCTGGAACAATACAAAGTGTCATTGATTGAAGGGGAACATAAGATCAAGGTAAAAGTTCCGTGCTTCCGGATGTACCGGTCCGGGTTCCGGGCGTCAGATAAAGGAAATGCGACGATTTCCAAGATGAAGATATCGGAAAATGGGAAAAAGAAATTTAACAGAAAGATGCAGGACATCCTGAACGCATATGTGAAAGCTGCGAAGGCAGGCAAATCTTTCTCTGAAGTAGCAGGATTGTTTGAGAAGGATTCTTCCTGCAAAAAAGAGAACAAAGAATTCTATAATGACCTGAAGAAGCAGCTCGGTTCCGGAGACGGTTATATAACGAAAGAAGTAAAACTTGATAATTATGAAGGAAAATATGTGATCAGCGGTGTAACAGGAGTGGTCAGGGGAACATTGTCCTATGATTATAAAGTTACTTTTAAAGAAGAAAATAAAAATGAGAGCCGGTCTGTGTCAGAAACAGGTGATGGCGTAGAAGATGCAGACGGAAGTTCGCAGATGAGCGCCGAATTTGTGTATCAGAATGGAAGTTATCAGCTACGTTCCGTTAATCCTGGAAATATCTGGTATAAGCAGCTGCAGTAGATTTATTCCCCAAAAGTTCTTTCAAAAAAATGCAAATAATATAGGAAAAAGCTTGCTTTTTAAGCCTGGATATGATATGATATTCGGGCGAATGGAAGTAGGCTTTTTTTTTATGCCTAAAATCGGGCAGCATCGCAAGCTGCCACGAAACACGTTAACTAAGAATATAAAGCGAGGTGGAAGTTGTGCGTACAAGAATCACATTGGAGTGTACAGAATGCAAGCAGCGTAACTACAACATGACAAAGGATAAGAAATCTCATCCGGAACGTATGGAAACCAAGAAGTACTGCAGATTCTGTAAGAAACACACATTGCACAAAGAGACAAAATAATCGCCGCAAGAAGGAGTGAATGTCGATGAGTGGTAAGAAAACTCAGAAAGAAAGCTGGTTCAAAGGTCTGAACAGAGAGTTCAAGAAGATCGTATGGCCAGACAAGATGACAGTTGCAAAAGAGACGGCAGCGGTTGTTTCTGTATCCGTGGTCCTGGGAGCGATTATCGCAGTTGTAGATTTTTTCGCCCAGTACGGAGTAGATTTATTAATTAAATAACTCAAAACGGACAAGAAAGGTGAGATTATGTCAGAGGCAAAATGGTACGTAGTTCATACCTATTCAGGGTACGAGAACAAAGTAAAAGCCAACATTGATAAGACAATCGAGAACAGACATCTTGAGGATCAGATCCTTGAAGTAAGAGTACCGCTGGAAGACGTTGTTGAGATGAAGAACGGTCTCCAGAAAGTATCTCAGAAAAAGATGTTTCCAGGCTATGTGTTGATACACATGATTATGAACGATGATACATGGTACGTTGTTCGTAATACAAGAGGTGTGACAGGATTTGTCGGACCTGGATCTAAGCCGGTGCCGCTTACAGATGCGGAGATGGCTCCTCTGGGAATCCAGAGAGAGGAAGTAGTCATGGACTACGAGGAGGGCGACACAGTCCAGGTAATCGCTGGAGCATGGGCAGATACGGTTGGTGTAATCCAGTCTATCAACATGCAGAAGCAGAGCCTTACTATTAATGTTGAGCTCTTCGGCCGCGAGACCCCGGTTGAAATTGGTTTCGCAGAAGTTAAGAAAATGTAACAATAAGTGGGAGGGGCGTTGTATGTTCCCCGCCATCACCACAAGGAGGTAATTGAAATGGCAAAAAAAGTAGAAGGTTATATTAAATTACAGATCCCAGCCGGCAAAGCTACTCCGGCACCACCGGTTGGACCTGCTCTTGGTCAGCACGGTGTAAACATCGTTGAATTTACAAAACAGTTCAACGCTAAGACTGCAGATCAGGGAGATATGATCATCCCTGTAGTTATCACAGTTTACAATGACAGAAGTTTCAGCTTCATCACAAAGACACCACCGGCAGCAGTTCTGATCAAAAAGGCCTGCAACATCAAATCTGGTTCAGGTGTACCTAACAAAACAAAAGTTGCTACAATCACAAAAGCTCAGGTTGAGGAAATCGCTAAGACAAAGATGCCAGACCTGAACGCTGCTACAATCGAGAGCGCTATGAGCATGGTAGAAGGTACATGCCGTTCTATGGGTGTAACTGTAACAGAATAATTGATGAAGATTAATGTGGGAGGGTTATCCCGACAATACCACTAGGAGGTTTATAGAATGAAAAGAGGAAAGAAATACGTTGAAGCTGCGAAAACAATCGACAGAGGAACACTCTACGATGTAGCAGACGCAGTATCATTAGTTAAAAAGACTGCAACAGCAAAATTCGATGAGACAATTGAAGCTCATATCAGAACTGGATGTGACGGACGTCACGCTGACCAGCAGATTCGTGGAGCAGTTGTTCTGCCACACGGAACTGGTAAAAAGGTTCGTATTCTTGTATTTGCGAAAGATGCCAAAGCTGAAGAAGCTAAAGCAGCCGGAGCAGATTTCGTAGGTGGAGAAGAACTTATTCCTAAGATCCAGAATGAAAACTGGTTTGAATTCGATGTGGTAGTAGCTACACCAGACATGATGGGTGTTGTTGGACGTCTCGGACGTGTACTTGGACCTAAGGGATTAATGCCAAACCCGAAGGCTGGTACAGTAACAATGGACGTTACAAAAGCTATCCAGGAAATCAAAGCTGGTAAGATCGAGTACAGACTTGATAAGACAAACATTATCCATGTGCCAGTAGGTAAAGCAAGCTTTACTGAAGAACAGCTTACAGACAACTTCCAGACGCTTATTGATGCGATTAACAAAGTAAGACCTGCAGCAGTTAAGGGACAGTACCTTAAGAGCGTAACACTTACTTCAACAATGGGACCTGGTGTAAAAATCAACCCAATGAAGCTTGTTTAATCCGCAAGATAATAATGAATAAAAACTCCGTATACAGATGTGATGCTGTATACGGAGTTTTTTTATACCAAAGTTTTTTTGTAAAAGAAAATGAAAAATCTCTTGACAATAACACACGCATATGATAATATACTACAGGACTGCCGAAGACAGTAGGTGCTTGAAAGAGCGTAAGAACACATTTTATGCGGACGCCTACCGAGGAAAGATCGATACTAAAGTATGACTTATCAACCTCTATGTCTTTGGATATAGAGGTTTTTTACATTTATATCTGTCGGCGGTGTAAACTTACAAATCTACAAGGAGGTGCACCATTCGTGGCAAAAGTTGAATTAAAACAACCAGTTGTACAGGCTATTGCAGAGGACGTGAAAGACGCAACAAGCGTTGTCCTTGTTGACTACCGTGGACTGACTGTTGCAGAAGATACAGAGATGCGTAAACAGTTAAGAGAAGCAGGCGTTGTCTACAAAGTTTGTAAGAACACAATGATGAAGAGAGCTTTTGAAGGAACTGATTT
>OGYI01001053.1_pt1 | contig 29467 bp, 7 predicted proteins | sample 1576521 | NCBI WGS metagenome assembly OGYI01 (sample SAMEA3541484, study PRJEB24748) | human gut metagenome | biome: human gut; feature: human-associated habitat; material: faeces | place: China | collected 2012
ATATATAGAAAATGAATAATTTTTATTATTAACTTAATATATAAAGCTAAAATTTTGATTTATAAGGAGGGGAAATGAATAAGAAATATTTTAAAGAAAATATACTAATAGTAACTTATGGACTAATAATGTTTTTTTTAATAAGTAATTTAAAGTATGTATCACATGTTATTGATAATTTAATAGAAATTATCTTACCAGTTATATTTGGATGTGTTTTAGCGTTTTTCTTAAATATGCCAATGAGCTTTTTAGAAAAGAAAATTAGAATATTACTGAAAAAATTTAATTTAAATGAAAAAAAAGTATTTACAATTAGTCGAGCTATGTCATTAGTAATAGTTTTTTTAACACTTATTATTGGAGGAACATTAGTTATTAATGTAGTAATACCTGAAATTTTACATAACTTATATACTTTTATAGAAAAGGCACCTGAACAAATTAAAAATATAGAAAAATTTTTAACTCAAAATAGCAATAATAATTATATATTAGAAACTATATTTTCTAAGTTCAATAAAGTAGATAATAATATTATGAGTATAGTAAATAATATACTAAAAACTTCATTTTCAGGAATTTTAAATATTACTTTAGGAATAACTAATGTTTTAATTAATTTAATTTTAGGTTTGGTAATATCTATATATATTTTATTAGAAAAAGAAAGTCTAAAATTTCAAATTAAAACTATTATATGTAAGTTTATGAAAGATAAACATAAAAAATATGTTATAGAAACAATAAAATTGACTTATAGCAAATTTAAAAAATATATTTTTGGGCAAACAATTGATTCTTTTATATTATCTATAATGATATTTGTTAGTATGGCAATTTTAAATATTCCATATGGTTTATTTATAAGTTTAATACTTGGATTATGTGCAGCAGTACCAATTTTAGGACCATTTATAGGTATTATAATAACAACTATTATTATGATTATAGCTGGGTATAAAAACATATTGCTATTTATTTTTATAGTTGTGTTAATGCAACAAATTGAAGGGAATATAATTTATCCAATAGTTGTGGGAAATTCCATAGGACTTTCCTCATTATATATTGTTTTAATAGTTATTGTTTTTTCAAGTTTATTTGGTATTTTAGGAGTAATAGTTGGGGTTCCTTTATGTGGAGTATGTTATGAACTTATATGTAATTATATAAGGCAAAAAGATGTAGTAAATTGATAATTATTATAGTTAAAAAGGGGTAAAAAAATGAAAATAAATAAAAAGTTATTTAAGATAATACAAAGTATAATCATAGTAACAATATTTTTTCTAGCTTTTAAAGAATTATATAAAATATTTGTAGATATAGATATAAATTTATTTAAGAAATATGCTGATAGGTTAACAATTCCTAACTTATTAATAATTGCATTATTAGGAATAGTTTCTTATATGCCATTGTCATTTTATGATTTAATTACAAGGAAGAGCATACCAATAGATTTGCCAACAAAGAAGGTATATAAATACTCTTGGATTGCTACTTCTATTTCAAATATTGTTGGATTTGGTGGTAGTTCTGCAATTCTTATAAAAAATTATTTTTATAAAAATCATGTAGATGACCAATCAAAATTAACAAAGGAAAATTTAAAGGTTGTAGGGTTAAATTTAAGTGGTTTTTCTTTAATATGTCTTATATATAGCATATGGTGTGCATTTACCATTAAAAAGTTTGACATAGTTTTTTATGGTTCAACATTAGTGGGATTATATATTATAGGTGTTTTAATTTTCAGTACTTATAAGTTTATTAAAGATAAAGACAAAAATGCATATTTAGCTACTATAAAAATAGCATTTATTTCAATTCTTGAATGGGCAACAACAATTTTATTAATTTATGGATTAATACTTATCATAGGGATAAAGGTAACATTAATTCAATTTTTCCCTGTTTATATTAAAGCAATAATAATAGCTATTATTAGTATGATTCCAGGTGGAGTAGGTACATTTGATTTAACTTTACTTACAGGATTAAAAAGTTTTAATGTTCAATCAGAGCAAATATTATTATTATTATTATTATATAGAATAAGTTACTATATAGTTCCTTTAGTTATAGGGGCAATATTATATATAAATGATGTATATAAAAAGGCTAATGTTGAAACAAGAGAATTAATATCAAGAGTTAATTCAAAAATATCAACTACACTTTTAATATTAATGGTTTATATTACTGGAATAGGTTTAATATTTTGGATAACAATTGATATACCAGCATTTATACATAAAACTACAATATTTAATATGGATATATTTGATTTTGCCATATCTTTAAGTATAATTTTAGGATTCTTATTAGTAGCATTAGCACCAATTTTAAGTACTAAAACTAAAAAAGTATATTATATTTTAATAGCATCTTTTTCTATAATAACAATATATTCACTAGTTGTTGTTAAAAGTTTTAACGCATGTATAATAAATGCAATTGCATGGGTATTAATAATTTTAAGCAAAAAAAGATTTTATAAAAAAGGTTTTATATTTACATGGAATAATGCAATAAAGGGTATAGCATCAGTTTTAGTATTACTTATATTAAACTTACAAATGGTATTTATTAAACCATCAGATGTAAAATTATTTGAAGGAATAGAAGAATTTGATTTTGTAATGCCAAATGTATATGCAGATAAAGTATTAATTACTGTATTTTTAGGTGTAATAATATCAATATCATTAATTATAATTTTACTTAATATAAATAAATTTAATAAATTCCCTGCACAAAAATTAAATAAAGAAAGAATTATTGAATTAATATCTAAATATGGTGGTTCAAGCTTAGCACATTATGTTTTTGTTGGAGACAAATATGTTCATATAAGTAAAAAAGAAGATGTATTTTTCCAATATCAAATTATAAGTGATAAAATAATAGTTTTAGGCGGCCCTATAGGAAATAGAGAAGCATTTTCTGAAGCAATTAAGGAGTTTTATGATTTAGCAGATTTGTATGGTTATACGCTAGTATTTAGTGGTGTAGATATGAATATATTTCCAGAACTTCATGATATGGGATATGATTTCCTTAAACTTGGTCAAGATGCACTTGTAAAATTAGATGAATTTTCATTAGCAGGAAATAAAAATAAAAGTAAACGACAAGCTGTATCTAGAATTGATAAAGCAGGATATACTTTTTCTATAGAAACACCTCCATTTACAGATGAATTATTTAAAGAATTAAAAGAAGTATCTGATGAATGGTTAAATGGAAAAAAGGAAAAGGGATTTGCTGTAGGATACTTTAACAAAGAGTATATGGAGATGGATAAAATAGCAATAGTTAGAAATAGTGAAGGTGAAATTAAAGCTTTTGCAAATATAATGCCTATGTATGATGGTAATAAGACATTATCTATAGATCTTATGAGATTTAAGAATATAGAGTTAAATGGAATAATGGACTTTATATTTGTAAACTTATTTGAGTATGGTAAAGAAAATGGATATAAATTCTTTAATTTAGGATTAGTTCCACTAGCAGATGTAGGTGAAAGTAACTATTCATTTATAAGAGAAAAAATAGCATATCAAATATTTAATAATGGAAACTTTATTTATTCATTTAAGGGGTTAAAGAAGTTTAAAGATAAGTATGCAAGTAAGTGGGATGATAAATATATAGCATACAAAAAGGAAAGTTCATTATTAATAACTTGTATTCAATTATTAACAATTTTATCTCAAGACAAGAAGGATTAATTGGGTATTATGGATAAAAATATTTTAAGAAAAGAAATATTAGAAAGAAGAAATTATCTAGAATTAGATAACAAAAGTAAATATGATAAGGTAATATTTGAAAAATTAATAAATACTGATATTTATAAAAGATCAAAAAAAATATTTACTTATATAAGCTTTGGTTCAGAGGTAGATACTAAGAAATTTATAAATTATGCTATAAGTGATAATAAAGATATTTATGTTCCTAAAACAGATAAAGTTAATAAAGAAATGTTAGCAATAAAAATTAACAGTTTAAATAACATGAATGTGGATAAATTGGGTATACTTGAACCAAAGCATGTGGATAAAAGTAAAATTGGAGATAAGTTTGATTTAATAATAATGCCAGGTGTAGCTTTTGATAAGAATGGAAATAGGATTGGTTATGGTGGAGGGTATTATGATAAATATATTTCAAAAATTAATGATAAATGTGTTAAATTAGCCCTAGCATATGAATTGCAAATAGTAGAAAATATTAAATCAGAAATCCACGATATTAAAGTTGATTTTATTATAACTAACAAATAAAACTAAAATTATATTAACTTGAAACTTATAACTTTAAATAAGTTGTGTGAAAAGAAAAATCTAATGTAATGTGCAGATTACATTAGATTTTTTCTTATTTAAATTAATTTATTTTATAAAACTATCTTTCTTTGTTAGCTATTTCAGTAGTGATTCTAGAAACAAAAGCATCTAAAGCCATTGCACCTTCATCATCATTCTTTCTGCTTCTTACAGAAACTTCGTTGTTTGCAGCTTCCTTTTCACCAACAACTAAGATATAAGGAACTCTTTCAAGTCTAGCTTCTCTAATCTTATAACCAATCTTTTCAACTCTGTGGTCAACTTCAACTCTAACACCATTTTTTCTTAAAGTCTTAACTACTTCATCAGCATATTCAGCATACTTATCAGATAGTGGAAGAACCTTAGCTTGAACAGGAGACATCCAAGTTGGGAAAGCACCAGCATACTTTTCAATTAAAGTTGCAATAGTTCTTTCATAACATCCAATTGAAGATCTGTGAATAACAAATGGTATTTTCTTTTCTCCATCTTTATCAATGTAAGTCATACCAAGTCTTTCACCTAAAGCAAAGTCAATTTGAACTGTGATTATTGTATCTTCTTTTCCATGAACATTTTTAGCTTGAATATCTAACTTTGGACCATAGAATGCTGCTTCACCTTCAGCTTCAACATAATCAATTCCTAAGTGATCTAATATAGTTCTCATTTGATTTTGTGTAGCTTCCCAAGCCTCTGGGTTGTTTATATATTTTTCAGTATCTTTTGGATCCCATTTAGAGAATCTATAAGAAATATCTTCAGATATACCTAAAGTTTCCATAACATAATTTATTAAATCAACAACTTCTTTAAATTCATCTTCTAATTGTTCTGGAGTACAAATTATATGACCTTCAGATAAAGTGAATTGTCTAACTCTAGTTAATCCATGCATTTCACCAGAAGCTTCTTTTCTAAATAAAGTAGAAGTTTCTGCATATCTTATAGGAAGATCTCTGTAGCTATGTTGTTCTGCGTTATAAACTGTAAATTGGAATGGGCAAGTCATAGGTCTTAATGCCATAACTTCAGCATCTTTTTCTTCATCACCTAATACAAACATTCCATCTTTATAGTGGCTCCAGTGTCCAGAAGCAACAAATAAATCATTCTTAGACATAAATGGAGTTTTAGTTAATACATATCCTCTTCTTTCTTCTTCATCTTCAATCCATCTTTGAAGAGTTTGGAATAATTTAGCTCCTTTTGGCATAAATAGTGGAAGACCTTGACCAACTTTCTCATCAGTTGTGAAGATTCCAAGTTCTCTTCCTAATTTATTGTGATCTCTCTTTTTAGCTTCTTCTAAAGCTTCTAAGTGAGCATCTAAATCAGCTTTCTTTAAAAATGCTGTTCCGTAAATTCTAGAAAGCATTTTATTTTTTTCATCACCTTTCCAGTAAGCACCGGCAGTTCTTAAAAGCTTTATGGCTTTAATATTTTTTAATGACATTACGTGAGGACCAGCACAAAGGTCTGTGAAATCACCTATTTTGTAGAAAGATATAATTTCATCTTCTGGAAGGTCATTTATTAATTCAACCTTATAAGGTTCATCCTTCATAAGTTCTAAAGCTTCATTTCTTGGAAGTTCAAATCTTTCTATTGAAGGATTTTCTTTTATTATTTTTTTCATTTCAGCTTCTATTTTATCTAAATCATCTGCTGTAAAAGCTTTTTCTACATCAAAATCATAATAAAAGCCGTTAGCAATTGCAGGGCCTATAGCAATTTTTGCTTCAGGGAATAGTCTTTTTACTGCAGCAGCAAGAACATGAGAAATACTATGTCTTACAGTATCTTTTCCTTCTTGAGCATCAAAAGTGCAAATTTCTAATTCACAATCTTCATTTAAAGTTGTTCTTAAATCAACAACATTTCCATTTACTATTCCACATTGTGCAACTCTTGCTAAACCTTCACTAATTGCTTTAGCAACATCTAAAACTGAAGATCCATTTTCAACTTCTTTAATAGATCCATCTTTTAAAGTAATTTTAATCATTTTTAATAACTCCCTTCATTTTTATGTTTTTAGTTAATAATAATGTTGTAAAAAGGTTAAATGTATGTGTAGCGTTTTGAGGTTAACCTTAATGCAAATTTAAACTTAATTAATTTTGTTAATAAGTTTATGTATAAAAAAAGCTCGTCGTCGCTTTTCTTATACAAATAGTATAGAAAAGGGACGAGAGCATTATAATTCCCGCGGTTCCACCCTTAATTGCCTATAAAATAAAGGCCTCTTAAGAAAACACCGTAACGTGATGCAACGGACTGGATTAGAGTCTCTCAGAGGTAGTTTTCAATTAATTTCATATAAAAATACTTTCAGCTATTGTATTTTCTCTCTGAAAATGAAGGTTTAATTTACTTGTCTCTTCATAGATTTAATTTATGGAGTTGTTTCATTAAAAATAAATACTATAATATATTAGGTTAATTTTTAATTACCAAAATAATATATTATATAATTTTTAATTTGATGACTCCATTTTTAAGTTTTATTTAACAATAATTATAAATATCTAAATTAATTATGTCAATAAACTAGTAATGATTAATTTTTTAAAGAATTAATTATTTAAAGCATAAGTTGAATAAAATAAAACAAATTACGACAAAAAGCTACAAAAAATTAAATATTAGTGTAAAATAATAAAAGTATAATGCTATCTTTACGATTAGCATTAAAAATGCTCTTTATATTAATATCACAATCTATGAAGGGAGGGTGAATTTAATATTTTAATTATCTATAAATATAAAAAGTTTATATTTATTTAATTAAATAGAAAGGAGTGAAAAAAACAAATGAATAAAAGGTTAGTTTCCATTATTTGTGCAGCGGCATTATTTACTCAAACCTTGCCAACAAATGCAATTGCAACAACAATTGAAGATGCATTTATTAAAAAAGGTTTAAATAGTGAAGTTGATAAGGATAAAAGTGATTCTAATAGTGAAGAATCAAGTTCTAAAGATGAAAATGAGACAAGCCAAGACAACAAGTTAAAGGAAGAAGAATTAGGACTTGATAAAGTTAAATTTAATGCATATATAGATAAAACTGATCAATTATTGTTTTCTATTGGATTTGATGAAAAAGAAAAGAAATTCACTGTTAGTGAACAATCTGAAAAGAATATATCAGAAGAAACTCCAGAAGAAACAATGTATACTATAAAAATATTTGATAAAGAGCAAAAAGAAAAATTTTCAGTAGAACTTAAAGGTAAGGATACTGGAAATTCTGAAAAATTAGAGCCATTAAAAAGCTTAAACTATGAAGTAGGCGATTTTATACAAATAACACCTACTGATAGTAAGGATGTATTAAAGATTACTGGTAATATTCAAGGTGATGTGGACAAGCAAAAGGAAGATTATTCTGATGGAATAGATAATTATGATTACATTGGAAATGTAAGATTCCAAGTTGAAGAAGATCACCTTAAAACTGTATATAATGAAGCACCAGTTATAAATGGACTTACAGATATTGAAGAATCAGAAAATCCTATGAATGATATTCTTACTGGAATATCAATAAAGGATGATCATGATGGAGATATTGATAATTCTAAAATTGTGCCTTTAATAACAGAACTTGAAGGTGGAGTTTTAGAGGTAAGTTATACTGTTGAAGATAGCTGGGGAAGAAAAGCAACTGGTAAGAGAAAGATTTCACCTAAAAAAGTGGAACAACAAGAAGAAGTAAAACAAGAAGAGCCAAAAATTATTAGGGAAGAAATTAATTTACGTACTGGAAGTTCAAGTAGTAGTGACAGTCAAAATACTCTTACTGGATTAGCTGCCAATATAATAACAGTAGAAGGTACACCATATTATGGGAGTCAAATAGCAAGATTTGAAATAAGATTCGACACTATAGCAAATCAAATACAAATAGCAAATGAAGATGGAAGAAAGTTAAGTAATTCAGTTGATGGAGAATACTTTAAGTTTGTATTATACGATAAGGATATGAATGTAAAAACTTCAGCAACATTATTAGGTAGTGACAAAAGTGACTCTGATAAATTAGATGCTATAAACAATTATCTTTTTGAAGAAGGGGATTATATTGGAATATGGCATGCAGAAACTAAGAATGGAACAAGTGAACAAAGTAATCCAGAAAATGATCCAAGTTCACCTTCATTTATTCCTAAGCTTAAAATAGGTGGAATAATAAATGTTTTAACTAATAATGGTTCAGGTAATTTAACTGAAAGTCAAGAAAGAAGAGATTATTCTAATGGAATGGATAATCAAGATATTTCATCTAGAAGATTTAGAGTTACAAAAAATGGATTAAAAGAAGTAACTAATCAAGCACCTCAAATACAATCTTTAAATGATGTTACAATAGCAAGAGGTGGAGAATTTGATCCATTAAAAGATATAAAAGCCAATAAAATAACAGATGACTTTGATAAATTTACTGATGATAATTTAGATGCTAGGTTTGTTTCAATAAGTTATAGTGATTTTAATAATTCTAAAGTTGGAACTCAAACTATAACATATACTGTTACAGATAGTTGGGGGAAATCTAGTACTGCACAAATGAATTTAATAGTTACATCAAGCAATCCAATTGATGAAAAGTATATAGAATTAAAAGATGGAGATAAAAGTCTATTTAAAATAAAATTTGATTCTGTAGAACATAAATTTTTAGTAGATAACTTAGAAAATATAGTGGATAAACCTATAGATTCATCAGTATCATCATCTATATTTAAGTTAAAGGTATATACAAAGGGTGGTGTATTACAAAAAACATTAAATATTAAAGGTACTGACAATTTAAAATCAGTATTAAAGAAGTTTGATGGTTATGAATATACTGTTGGTGATCGTATAGAAGTATGGTCAAACAATCCTAAGAATATAATAATTCATGGTGTAGATAGAGATGAAAATAAGGTTCCTGAACAAAATCCAAGTGAAATACCAACTGAACCTTCAGATGGAAATACGGAACAACAACCTGATGGAGGGTCAAGTGAAACACCAGAAAATAGTGGGGGAGAACAAGCTCTAGAATTAACAACTAGAGCAGGCAATACAAATCAAGCAGAAAGTTATCAAGAAAATTATGAAGATGGAATTGATGATTCTGATTACATGAAAAATGTAAGATTTGAAATAGGAGCTGATAAGCTAAAGTATATTTATAATAAGGCGCCTGAATTTAAAGTAGAAGATAGTGTTAAACTAAAAGTTAATAGAAATGGTGAATTAAGTAAAAGTGATTTAATGAATGGTTTAACTGTTGATGATGACCATGATGGTGGTAATTTAACTAAAAAGGTTATTGTTGGAGAGTTAGATACTAGTACTATTGGTGAAAAAGAAGTTGAATATAGAGTTATAGATAGTTGGGGAAGAACTTCACTTATAAAAAGAAAAGTAACTGTATATCCTTATAATAATTTAGAATATAACTATATAAATGTTAAAAATAATGAAACAGGTGACTCTATTTTAAAAATTAGATTTGATGATATTAACAAGAAGTTTGTAGTTGATAAAGTTGATAAAAGTAAAATACCAAGTAGTTTAAGTAATGATAATAAAGTATTTGAAATTAAACTTATAAAAAATGAAGATATAAACTCTAGAAGTAATGAAGATAATGTTAAAGTAAAAACTATAAGTTTAACTAAAAAAGAGTTAATAGATGGTAATAAAATTAATGAGATTAATGATTTATCATATGAAAACTTTAATTATATTTCTTTATGGGTTTATGATTCAAATGATGGTATATCTATATCTAAAAAACCAAATTCAATTTCAGAAGATCTATTTTTTAAAAATGGTGTTTCTGATGAAAGTTCTTCAGAACATATGCTTTTAAGCGGGTTTGAAAATCAAGAAAAGATGCAAAATACTAGATTTGAAATAAAATCTGAAGGATTAGAAAAAATATATAATAAAGGACCTGTAATTAATGGATTAAACGAGACTTTATATGTATATAAAAACAATAATATAACAAAAGAGTATGCATTAAAAGGAGTAACTGTAACGAGTGATATAGATAATACAATTTCTAATGAGAAAGTATTAATTACAAATATAGACAATAAACCACTTGAAAACTTACATGACGAAGTTAGTACAATTGGGAATTTTATATTGAAGTATACAGTTACAGACTCATGGGGAAGAAGTGCTACGTATAATAGAACTGTATCTGTAATATCAAGATCTGTATCAAATGATTTTGAATTTTATAATGAGGATGGCAATAATAAAGTATTTTCGCTTAAATATAATCCAATATCGAATATATTTGATGTAACTGAAAACAAAGTAGATACTAATCCGAAAGATGATGAAGCACCACCATCAGCAGGAAATCAACCTAGTGAACCTGTATTACCATCAAATGGAAATCAAAATCCGAGTGAGTCAGAACCTCCAGAAAATGTGGGTGGAGTAGAATCAGATGAAAGTGATGTTGAGTTACAAGTTGAAGATGGCACTTTAAATGAAGGTAGCAGTGATACATCACAAGGAGATGGTTCTTCAAGTGAAAATACACCTGAGCAAGACGGTAATGGTTCACAAGAAGGAGATACAGGTGATAATGATTCTTCTAGTGATGATATTCAACAACCACAACAAGAAATTGTATTTAAGTTAACTGTATTTAATGTTGATGAACAAAAAGTTGGAGAAGTTGAATTAACAGAAGAGCAGACAAAGGATATAGAATATATTAAAAGTAAATTAGATAGTATTACTATTTATGATGAATATTATGTTAGTGTATGGAGTAATAAACCACAAAGAATAAAAATTACGGGCTATATGACTGGGAATAATGAGTTAGGTGAATCAGGAAAAGAAGAGCAAAATTATTCAGAAAATATAATAAAGAGTGATTATATTGATAATGTTAGATTCCACTTTACAGTAGATGGAATACATGCTATTTACAATAAAGCACCTAGAATAAATTTTATTCGAAGGAATAAGGATGTTGTTACTGAGTATGCTGGAAATCTTATTGATTATACAGATAATATGTTAATAGAAGATGACCGTGATGGAGTTATTGATAATAGCAATGTAGAAGTTGACTTTGGTAAAAAAGAAGATGGTACTAAAAAGAAGGAAGAAGATTTAGTTATAGGTGAAAACACTGTTAGTTTAACTGTTAAAGATAGTTGGGGAAGAGTTACAACTATTAATAGAAAAGTAGAAATATTGAATGGTATTGATAAAAATAATATTGTGTTTAATGGTTCTGATGGAAAAATAATAGATATTGGATTTGATCATACAAATAATAAATTAAAAGTAAATCAATATGGAAATACGTTTGGTAGTGGTAGTATTTCGAATTATGTGAAAATAGCTATATATAGACCAAGAGAAAATGGTAGCGAACCGGAATCTATTGTTTCACAGATAGGCATAGGCGTAGGAACAACTATTACAGAAGAGATGTTAAAACCATTAAAAGATTATACTTTTAAATATGGTGATTATTTTGAAATTTATCATGGACATCCAAGTAAACTTTCTATAACAGGAAATGTAACTGATGAAAGAGAAGACTATACTGATGGTGTACAAAACCCTGAAAATTTACTTAATGTAAAATTTGTAATTACAGAGAGTGGTTTAAAGTCTGTATATACTAATCCAGATAAAGAGAAAGTAACTGAAAATAAGGTTGTATTTGGACCAGTTGCACCAGAAAAGTTTCCATTTAAAATTCAAATTGATTTTTCTGAAAGAAAATTCAAGGTAATAGATACAACAGAAACGCAAATTAAATATAGTGATACAACTGATGTTTATAAAATTGTTCTATTGGACTCTAATAAACGAAAAAAAAGAGAAACAATTTTTAGAGGGACAGATGAGGGTAGTGTTGTTATGAATAAAACACAAGTTAATAACTCATCTAATAGTAAGAATTGGAATCAACAGATGTTTAATTATGGAGATTACTTATACATATCTCATGCTGAGCCTAAAAGATCTATTATAAAAGGAACTATAACAGATGAAAGAGAAGATTATAGTGATGGTGTTGATGATATAGATAATATGCATCATGTTATATTTAAATTAACACAGAATGGATTAGAATCTGTTTATAATAAAGAACCAGAAATAAGAGGAGTAGGAGATATAGATATATATCAAAATCAAGAATTTGATGTTACTGCAGGAGTTACTTATGATGATGATTTTGATAGAGGGCATTTATCGACTACAATTTCTAGTAATGAAAATGGATTAATTACAAACAATAAACTTGACACAAGTATTTTAGGTGAAAGAATATTAACTTATACTGCAACTGACCGTTGGGGAAAGACTACAACAGTAAATAGAAAGGTTACAGTAAGACCTAATTTATATAAAAATGTATTTAAGGTATTTCCTGAGAGTGATAACACAGCACTAACTACTAAAAGTGAAGATTCAATAGATGAGGATAATTCATCTCAATCAATTCCAGAAGAACCTAGTATAGGGGGTTCAAATTCGGATATTGGAAACTCTGGAAATACGGATTCTGGGTCAAATAATCCAGGAGAAAATACACCTGAAAATAATACTAGAACACCGGTATTTGAAATAGGATTTGATACTATTACTAATAAATATAAAGTATATAATACTAAAGATAAAAAGCTGTCCATAAATAATATGGAAAGTGAAGCATTTACAATTGAAATTAGGAGTTCAGATTTAAATCAAAAGATAAAAGTTACTTTAACAGGTAATGATAGAGGTACTTCTCCTAAGCTATTAGCACTTAATAATATAGATTATACTGAAGGTGATATTATAAGTGTATATAGAAGTTCATTATCTGGAATTCAAATTGTAGGTGATGTAACTGGTCATATACCAAGTGAAGAGGACATGAGTAATAGTGAAAATAAATTTGACTATATGAAAAATACAGGATTTATAGTAAAAAATTCTGGTTTAGAAGCTAAATATAATAAGGCTCCGGTTATAGATGGGCTTGAAGAAACTAAAATCATTAGTAAAGGTACTATAGATTTATTAAATGGAATAACTGTAAGTGATGATATTTATACAGGTATTTCAAAAGAACACCTATATATATCTGTAAATGGAGAACTTATAGAGCATAAATCTGATCAATTAGATGTATGTAATTATAGCTTTAATAAGGTAGGAATTTATGAAGTAGAATATAAAATTTATGATAGTTGGGGTAGAGCTACCCTTAAAAAATCTACAATAAATGTACAATCAAAAGTAAGAGAAAATGAAATTGAAGTTTATGGACCTAATAATGATTTAGCTTTTAGAATTACATTTGATACAAATAAAAATAAATTTGTATTAAAAGGTAAAAATAATACAGAGAATGATTCTTCATCAGAAGAAAGTAATGAGCAAGAAGGTACAATAGATACATATTCAGATCAATCAAATAGTGAAAAACATTTTGAAATGATTGTAAGAGATGCCAAAGGTAATGAAAGAAAAAAGGTGACATTAACTGGAGAAGAAAATCATGATAGGAAGCAACTAGAAGCATTACATCAATTTGAATTTAATAGATATGATACTATAAGTTTATATGGTAAAACTCCAGAAGTTGTAAAAATTAAAGGAGATGTTGTTTCAGAAGTAAACACTAAATCAATTACTACCAACTATTCAAATGGATTTGATACAGTTGAAAAGTATTCAGAAGTTAGATTTAAAATAACTGATGATGGGCTTAGAGAAATGACAAAAAAATCTTTAAGAATTAATGGAGCAGATCCTATAACTATAAAAAGAGGAGATACCTTAGATCTTTTAGATGGTATATCTGTAGTGGTAGATGATGAAAACAATGATGATTACAAAATAAAAATTGAAGAAATATCATCTAATGGTAATAATATAGTTTTATTAGATGATACTGATAGTGATAGTGATGATTCGAAAGATGATGGAACAACAGATAAAGATGAAAAGTTGTTTAAAAAGTTAAAAGAGGGAGTTTATACTGTAAGGTATACTGTTACAAATAGCTGGGGAGCTACTACTATAGCTAATAGACAAATAACTGTTCAACCTAGAACTGAATTAGAAGCTGTAAAGCTTATTGTAAAAGATTATCAAGGAGATAATATACTTATAATAGGATTTGATTCTATAGAAAGAAAACTTAGAGTTATAGAATATAAAAAGAAAAGTATTAATTATTTAGATAGCTCTCAGGTTTTTGAAATAAATGCATTTGATTCATTAGGAAAAACAATAGGAACTATTGCTTTAAAGGGAGATCAAACTATAAATGAAGAAATAATAAATAGAATAAATGCTTTCAGTTATGAAGAAGGTTATTCATTAAGTGTTTGGTCAAAAGAATTAGAAAATAGAATAAATATAGAAGGTACTATAAAAGTTGATAATAATTCTACTGAAGAAAGTAAAAAAAGTATATATAAAACAAGTCTTTCATTAGATGATAAAAAAGATAAAATGGAAAATGGTAGATTTGAAATTTTAAGTGATGGATTAAAGTATATCTATAATAATGCACCTACAATTACTGGTGGAGATCAAACAATACCATATTATAAGGGAAGTTTGTTAAGTATACCAAGTGATTTAACTGTAGAAGATGACCATGATAATATAAGTTCTAGTGAAGTAACGATAAATGATGACCAAGTTGATTATGATAAATTAGGACTTCAGGATATAACATATGTTGTTGAAGATAGTTGGGGAAGAAGAGGTACTAAGCCAGGACAAATTGAAATTAGATCTTCGATGGATAGTAATAGTATAAATATTTACCCAAAAGAAAGTTCAACAACTGGTGGAACTACATCAGAAAGTACACAACTACCTAATCAATCACAAGAAGGTAATACGCAAGGAGAATCAGCTAAAACTAGAACTACTGAAATTGAAGCTGGTGAAAATGGAAATATTAGTGAAGATACCAACAAGGTTCCAGAAACTGGAGATTCAGTAGAAGGAGGAACTCAAAATCCAGAAGGAAGTACAGAAGGTGGTGTAGAAAGTACACCAGAAGGTGGAAGTAATACTTCAGGTAGTGGTACCAATGGAACTACAACTCCAGATAATGAAAATAATAAGGAGAATGAAGTTGTTAAAAATAGTTCATTTTCTATAAAGTTCGTTAGAGATAATAAGCATAATAAAAATAGAATTCAAGTTGTTACTGGAAGCAATGCTGAAAAAAAATTTGATTCTAATAATCTTACTGGAACATTTTTAACAGTAAAGATTTATGATGCAAATGGAAAGGTATTAAAATCTGTAGGTATTTTAGGGAATGATACTGGATTTACTGCAAAAAAGAAAATAGAAGACACATTAAATAATGTTAAGTCAGAATCTGATTCAAATTCTAATGATAAAATAGAAAATGAAGGATCAGAAGAACCACAAACTAAAACTACTTTAGATGTTGGGGATAGTACAGAAAATTCAACAAGTTCAAGTAATGGAAATTCTCAAGGTGGAAGTAATTCAACAAATAAAAATGACCAACAATTTGAATATTTTAATGGACAATATATTGCTATAGAAGGTGTAACTGAGGAAACAAAAAGTTATGTAAAAATCCAAGGAACTGTTGTTAATAAGCAAGCTGACTATAGCACAGGTGTTAGTGAAGTTGATAAAATTAAAAATGTTAGATTTAAGTTTACTGACTTAGGTTTAGAAGCAGTTTATAATAATGCACCAGTAATAAAAATAGATGAAAATATTAAATTAGATGGTACTGAAAGAAAACCTAATTCTAATATAGGAGGAGATTCATCTCAAAGAACAGAAATTTCTAATGAGGAAGATGCTGATGGTACTAAAGGTGATACTTTTAATTATTTAAGAGGTGTAACTTTATCTGATGACCATGATACATTAACTAAAGAAAATGTAGAAGTTAAGTGGAATGAAAAGTTTATAGGTGATACAAATGATTATAAAACAACTGAAAAAACTGCTTCATCAGAAAGTTCAGAACAAGAGCCTACGTCCATAGAAAATGGAATAAAAGTATATGGTCAACAAAAAGTTGGTGAAAATATACTATATTATAAAGTAACAGATTCTTGGGGAAGAGTTACTTTTGCACAAAGAAAAAATATAAAATTAAAAAATGGTGCTTTTGAAGATAATATTAAATTTGGTAATGGTAATTATGGGGATGATAAATTAAGTTTAAAATTTAATAAAATTAATGCTGAAGAAAAAGTTCAATTACAATTAACTGCAAATGGAAATGATAATTACTTTGCATCAAGTGATGCTGATTTTGAGTATTATAAGATAGAGGTATGGGTACCTGATAATACTTTATCTAACAATAGAACTAATGGATATTCATGCTTGGAAAATTTAGTTTTTAGAGGAAATCAGAAACCACAAGATGTTCAAAATGAGATAAACTCATTTAATGAATTAAAAGTTCCTTATGGAACAATACTTAAAATTTATTCTGGACATCCTCAGTTTTTCTCTATTGATGGACCTATTAGAAATGGAAAAGAAGATTATTCGGATAAAGTTCAAAATCCAGAAAATCTTGTTAATACTGTATTTAAAATTACAAATGAAGGATTAAGAGCTATTTATGTTACTCCAAGAACTGATAGTATAAATGATAATGAGAATTTAATTTCATTAGTAGCTCCTGAAAAAATACCACTTAAAATTAAGGTTAGTAATAATGGAAGGAGTGGAGGAAGTTTTTCTATTGTAGATAGTAATGCTACAAGAATAGAGAATGGAGTAAACAGTATTGTATTTAAAATGGAATTAAAAAGAGTTAATGGAAGCACTAAAAGAGTAGTTCAAATTAAAGGAGATGTAGATGGTAATCATAATAGTGTTAAAGATCAATTTATAAATTTAACATATGAATATGGAGATACATTAACTATTTCTCATACAACACCTAAAAAAGTTCTTATAAAAGGTAATATAAAAGGTAATAGAGAAGATTATTCTGATGGTGTAGATAACAGTTTAAATCTTACAGAAGCAGTATTTAAGTTAACTGAAACTGGTATGGAAGTAACTTATAAATCAGCACCTAAAATAATGGGAATATTAGATATGGAAGTAATAAAGGGTGGAACTATAAATTACGAGCAATTAAAAAGTAGTGTAACTGCTAAGGATAATATAGATGGAACAATTGAAGATATAGAATATTTAGATGATAATAGCATAAACACCGATAAAGTTGGTATGTATGAATACAGATATCGAGTTACTAATAGTAATAATCGTACCACAACAAAATCAAGTACAATAACTGTATATGACTTACCTGAAATTGAGAAAAATAATAAAGCAACAATAGAACTTAATTCTATAGATGATTCAGAGGAGGCTATTAAAGATTATTTAAAAACAGCTGTAGATGTAAGTGATGGAGACGATGAACTTTATGGTAAGGAAACAAAGTTAGAAGTTAAGAGTAATAATGTTAATCCTAATAAAGAAGGTAAATATGAAGCAACGTATATTGCTACTGATTTATATGGAAGGTCAACAACAGAAACAAAAGAAATACAAGTTGTTAGAACCATAAATGTAACAGTACCAACTAAGCTTCCATTCCAAGTTGTAACAAACTTAATGCCAAGTGGAGATTCAACTGTAGATGAAACAACTAATGGCTTTGTATCTGGAGTATTAAAATTAAAAAATAACAATACAAGTCCAGTAAAAGTTAGCGTTGCATCATTTGCTAAGAAAGCTGATTCAGGAGAACTTGAAATAGTAAATCCAGATGATTATAATTGGAATGAGTTATCAGATGAAGATTCTATGAAAAAGATGGCATTAGGTCTTTATATAAAAGATAATTCATTAAACGAATCAAAATACAATGGTTCAAGTAATCCTTTATGGTTATCAACAAACAAACAAAATAGTGATGATACAGCTAATCCAGATTCTCCAGGAGATTCACAAGAACCAAGTTCAAGAACTGGAACAACTGAAGATACTAATACAAATGAAGTTAATGTAATAAATAAAGAATTAGGAGTTCTACCAAGAAGAGCAACAAAAAATTCTGATCCTGCAGAAGCTAGTATAGGTTTTACAAGCAAACATGGTAAAAACTTTATTGGTGGAAGTGTTAAAGGAAAATTTGAATTAATATTTAAATTTGAATAATTAACTAAAAATTATGGAGTTGTAATTAAATTGAATTAAAAAATTCAATTTAATTCAACTTCATTTTTTTTGTCTAATTTTAAAACAAAATGAAGAAAATTAGTAACTTAGGGAAATAATAAGATTATAAATTTATATATTATGGAAAGGATAAGAATCTAATATATGAGAAAAAGATTAATTATTATTGTTTGTATAGTTATATTGTTTATAGAAAATTTACCTGAAGGCATAATTACATCAGCTATTGCAAAAAGCATTGTTGGTAAAAATGAAAAAATATGCAGTAATTATAATAATAAAATAATAAATAATTATGATGAAAATATTAAAGGAGAAAGCCCAGAAATAAGTATTCAAAATAATGAAGAAGAATTAGGGCTTGATAAAGTTAAATTTAGTGCATATATTAATAAAACTAATGATTTATTATTTTCTATTGGATTTAACATATTAGAAAAGAAATTTACTGTAGAAAATCAATTGGATAAAAATATATCAGAAGAAACTCCAGAAGAAGTAATGTATAAAATAAGGCTTTATGATAAGGAGGGAAAGGAAAAGCTTGCAATTGAGCTTAATGGTAGTGATACTGGAAATTCTAAAAAATTGGAACCATTAAAAAATTTAAGTTATGAAATTGGTGATTTTGTTCAAATAATACCTGTAAATAAAAAGGATGTATTAAAGATTACTGGTAATATACAAGGTGATATAACTAAAGAAAAAGAGGATTATTTTGATGGTATTGATAATTATGATTATATTGAAAATGTAAGATTTGAAATAGCTGATGACCATCTAAATTCAATATATAATGAAGCTCCAGTTATAAGTGGTCTTAATGATATTATAGATTCTGAAAATCCTAATAATGATATATTTACAGGAATATCAGTAAAAGATGACCATGATGGAATTATTGATAATTCTAAGCTTGAAGTTGAAGTAATTCAGCTTCAAGATGGCATATTAGAAGTTAGGTATATTGCTATAGATAGTTGGGGAAGAAAAACTATTGGGTCAAGAAGGATATTTCCTAAAAGTATTTCAAAGTTAATAGATGAACCTGAAAAGCAGGAAGAACAAATTATTAATGATAAAGAATTACCTATCCCTAATAATGTAAATATAGAAAATGCTTCTGACCAATTAACACAAAATGAAATTATAGTAGAAGGAACTCCTTATTATGATACTGAAGTTAGAAGGTTTAGATTAAGGTTTGATACTATAGCAAATCAAATTCAAATAATGGATGAAGATGGAAGGCAAATGAGTAATTCTATAAATGGAGAGTATTTTAAATTTGTGTTATATGATAAAGATATGAATATAAAATCATCAGTTACGTTGTTAGGTACTGATAAGAGTGATACTGATAAATTAAATGATATAAGAAATTATCTTTTTGAAGAGGGAGATTATGTGGGAATATGGCATGCAGAATCTCAAGATAAGCTTAAAATAAATGGAGACATAAGGGTTTTAAGTAAAAATTCATCTGGTGATTTAGTAAGTACTAATGAAGTTAAGCATTATAATGAAGGTGTACCACAAGAGGATATTTCAACTCGTAGATTTAGAATTAAAAATAGTGGATTGGAGGAGGTAATTAATGAAGCTCCACAAATAGCACCTTTAGCACCTGTTGAAATAATAAGAGGAAGCACAGATTTTGATCCATTAAATTATATAAAAAATGGAAAAATAACTGATGATTTTGATGAATTTACAGAGGATAATTTAGATTCAAAAGTTGTTTCAATAACTTATAGCCCTTTTGATACTTCTAAGGTAGGAGAGCAAATTATAGTTTATACTGTTACTGATAGTTGGGGAAAGTCTAATACTGCTGAAATGAGGTTAATAGTTAAATCAACAAATCCTCTTGATGAAAAATTTATAGAATTTAAAAATGGTGATGAAAGTTTATTTAAAATAAAGTTTGATTCTGTAAAAAATCAATTTTTAGTTGATGATTTAGATAATGTAAAAGATGAAGCTATAGATTTATCTGTATCATCATCTATATTTAAATTAAGGATATATACAAATGATGGTGTATTGCAAAAGACTTTAAATATTAAGGGAACTGATAATTTAAGGTCTATGTTAAAAAGATTTGATGGTTATCAATATGCTATAGGTGATTGTATAGAGTTATGGTCAAATAATCCTAAAAATATAGTTATTAGTGGTGTGGACAAAAATTCATCAAGTGAAGATGAAGGGGAAAATGGTGAAGATTATAGTGATGGAATTGATAATTCAGATTTTATGAAAAATGTAAGATTTGAAATAGGGGAAAGTACATTAACTTATATTTATAATGAAGCCCCAAGGTTTATAATAAATTCTTCGATTAATTTAGAAGTTAATAGAAATGGAAGTTTAAGTAGAGAGGAATTAATGGAAGGTTTAAGAGTGGAAGATGACCATGATGGAAATACTTTAAATGAAAAGGTTGTAATTGGCGATTTTGATACTAATACAATTGGAGAAAAAGAAATTGAATATAGTGTTGTGGATAGCTGGGGTAGAAGTTCTATGATAAAAAGAAAGATAACTGTTTATCCATATAGTCCTTTAGAATATAATTATATAACAATTAAAAATGATGAAACTGATGAAGTTATATTAACTATTAGATTTGATGATGAAAATAAACGCTTTGTAGTAGATAAGATTGATAAAAGTAAGGTTCCAAGTAGGCTAAAGGAAAATGATAAGATATTTGAGTTTAAGCTTATTAAGGATAATAAAGCTGAAGGCTCTAAAATTAATGGAAATAATAGTGAAAGTGAAGAGGAAGTTATTATAAGTTTAACTAATTCTGATTTATTAAATAATGAAGTAGTTAATAAGATTAACAATTTATCATATAAAGGCTTTAGATATATTTCTTTATGGTGTTATGATTCAAAAGATGGAATATTTATATCTGGTAAATCAGATATTATTTTAAATGGATTTGAAAATGAAGAAAAGATGGAAAATACTAGATTTGAAATTAAATCTGAAGGGTTACAAGTTATATATAATGAAGCACCTGTAATTATAGGGTTAAATAAAATTTTATATGTATATAAAAATGATGATATAACTCAAGAAGTTGCAACTAATGGGATTGAAGTAAAAGATGATACAAATGAAATAAGTCTTAGCAGTATAGAAATTACTGATGTAGATGGACGTAAACTTAAAGGAGAAGATGAAAGTAAAGCTAAAGAAAAATTTAAGTTTAAAATTTTTAATAAAAGTAGTGATGGTTATGTAGAAACTGATGAAATTAGGGATTTTATTTTAAATTATAAGGTTACTGATGCTTGGGGAAGAAGTGCTACTTATCAAAGGAATGTATCTGTAATATCAAAATCTGCATCAAATGATATTGAATTTTATAGTGCAGACGGCAATAATAAGTTGTTTTCTATTAATTATAATCCAATATCAAATATATTTGATGTAAAAGGTGGTATGGTTAATGAAGAGAATTTTGAAGAACAACAAAATGAAATTGTATTTAAGTTAACTGTATTTAATGTTGATGAAGAAAAGGTTGGTGAAATTCAATTAACAGAAGCAGAATCAAGGGATGTGGAAGAAGTTGAAAAAAGGTTAGAAGATATTACTGTTTATGATGGATATTATTTTAGTTTATGGAGCAGTAATTTAGTTAGGTTAAGAATAAATGGATATATGACAGGAAATAATGAATTGGGTGAAGATGGAGATGGAGAGCAGGATTATTCTCAAATTATAACTAGTAATGATTATATTGATAATGTTAGATTTAATTTAACAGAAGATGGAATACATGTTATTTATAATAAGCCACCTAAAATAAGGTTTTTAAGTAATGATATTCTTACTGTATATGCAGGTGATCCTATTAATTACACAGAAAATATACAAGTTGTTGATGATAGGGATAATCCTGAAAATAATCATATTATTGATAATAATAAAATAAAGGTTAGTTTTATAGATAGCAATGAGGATAATGGCTCCACAGTTCAGGGATATAATCTTGAAAATAATGAACAGGATAATGGAAGGTTAAGTAACGGTAATGTTGGGAAAAAAACAGAAGAAGAGAAGTTTGTAGAGGAGGAGAAGAAGCATTTAAGGATAGGAAATAACACAGTTAGATTAACAGTTCAAGATAGCTGGGGAAGAGAAAGTAGCGTTGAAAGAAGTTTAATAATAAAAAATGGTATTGATAAAAATACTATTATATTTAATGGTGAAAATGGAGAGATAATAAAAATTGGTTTTAATCATGAAAATAATAAATTAAATGTAATTACTTATAATAAGTCTTTTGGTAATGGGGGAGTTAGTGGTTATGTAAAAATTGCAGTATATAGACCAAATAAAAATGGTGTTGGGGCAACTGCTATTGTTCCACAAATAAGCATTGATGTATCACAAAGAGTTACAGATAGTACTTTACAAACTTTAAAGGATTATACATTTAAATATGGAGATTATTTTGAGATTTATCATGGACATCCAAATAGATTTTCTATAATAGGTAATGTAACTGATGAAAGAGAGAATTATACTGATGGTGTACAAAATCCAGAAAACTTACTTAATGTAAAATTTGAGATTACAAAAAGTGGATTAAAATCAATATATACTAATCCAGATGAAAATAATATAACAAATAATAAAGTTGTATTTGGTCCAGTTGCACCAGAAAAGTTTCCATTTAAAATTCAAATTGATTTTGAACAAAAAATGTTTAAAGTAGTTGATGTAACAGAAACAATGGTTTTATCAGATAGAAATGAAGTAGTTTATAAAATGGTTCTTATAGGAAGTGATGGACATATTAAAAAAAGAACAGAGTTTAATGGGCGTGAGGAAGGTTCAACATATATGTCCACTACTAATTCTAATAATGGAGAAAACGATAGGAATTGGAATAATGTTCCTTTTGAGTATAATGATTGTTTATATTTATGGCATATAGAACCAGCTAGGTCAATTATAAAAGGTAAAATAAAAAATGCAAGGGAAGATTATAGTGATGGTGTTAATGATATTGATAATATGAATAATGTTGTGTTTAGATTAACTCCTGATGGATTAGAATCTATATATAATGAAGGCCCTAAGATACATGGAGCTGAAGATAAGGATGTTTATCAAGGTGAAGAATTTGTTAGTGGTGAGGGTGTAACTTATACTGATGATTTTGATAATGGTCATTTAAGAACAAGTATTTCAGGTGATATTGTTAATACAAATCAATTGGGACCTTATACAGTAACTTATACTGCAACTGACCGTTGGGATAAAACTACAAGAGTAAATAGAAAAATTACAGTAAGACCTAATTTATATAAAAATATATTTAAAATATTTTCAGAAGTTAATAATATGCAAGAAGGTAATGAAGCTATAAGTCAAAATGAAAGTATTAATTTAGAAGGTGATAATACTTTAAATATAATTAATTCAGAAAATGTTAATAGAAAATTAGCTTTTGAAATTGGATTTGATACAGTTAAAAATACATATAAGGTATTTAATCAAAGTAATGAAAAGTTGTCTGTAAATAATTTAAGTGATGTTGCATTTACTATTGAAATTAAAGATTCAGAGGGAAATGAAAAAGCTAATATTACTTTAAATGGTAATGATAGAGGTACTTCTCCTAAATTAATAGAGCTTAATAAGTTGCAATATGCTGATGGGGATATTATAAGAGTATATAGAAGTAATTTATCTTGCATTGAAATTACTGGAACTATATTTGGTGATAAGCCAAGAGAAAATGACAATATGGATGATGATAATAAGTTAGATTATATGAAAAATACTGGATTTAAAGTAAGTAATGATGGATTAATAGCTAAGTATAATAAGGCGCCCAATATTGAAGGAGTTAGAAAGAACAGAACTATTAGCAAAGGTGTTATAGATTTATTAGCAGATATAAATGTAAGTGATGAAATAGATGAAAATATTTCTAAAGAATTTGTATTTGTATATGTAAATGATAATCTTGTAACACATTTAAATGAAAATCCTAATATATGTAATTATGATTTTAACAAATTAGGAACTTATAAAGTGGAATATAAACTTTATGATACTTGGGGAAGGGCAACTCTTAAAGAAGCTAGCATAAATGTGGAATCAAAGGTAAGAGAAAATGAAATAGAAGTTTATGGAATAGATGAAAATTTATCATTTAAAATTATTTTTGATACTAATGAAAATAAGTTTGTATTAAGAGGAAGTGATATATTACAAAATGAAACAAGTAATGTTTATAAGTTAAGTGAAAATAATTATTTTGAGATGGTTTTAAGAGATTTAAGGGGAAATGAAAAAATTAAAGTGATTTTAAATGGTGATAATGAGCATGATGAATTACAGTTAGCAAGTTTAAATAATGTATCGTTTAGCAAGTATGACACTATAAGTTTAAAAGGAGAAACATCTACAACTGTAAGAATTATAGGTGGTGTTATAATTGAATCTAATGATGAAAATAATATATATAGTGAAAAGTATTTAAATGGATTTGGAGATATTCAAAATTATTCTAATGTTAGATTTAAGATAACAGATGATGGTCTTAAGGAAATGACACCAAAACCTTTAAGTGTAACTGGTGTAGATAATTTAACTATAAAAAGAGGGGATACTTTAAATCTTTTAAGTGGCATCACTGTAAACGTTAATGATGATAATAATGAGGATTATACAATTAGTATAGATGAAGTAGTAACTGAAGTTAGTGATGTGAATTTTAGTGATGAAGTAATTGAAAATGGAACAGAAAATCAAGATAAGACACAATTTAAAAAGTTAAGGGAAGGGGTTTATATTGTAAAATATATTATTTCAAATAGTTGGGGAACTAAAGAAGTTATTAATAGGACAATAACAGTTTTACCTAGAAATAATTTGGAAAATATAAAGCTTAATGTAAGAGATGATAATAGAAATAATATACTTATAATAAGTTTTGATTCAATACAAAAAAAACTTAGAGTATTAGATTATAAGCTTAATACTAGTATTAATTTTATTGATAAAAATCAAGTGTTTGAAATAAATGCTTATGATACTGTGGGAAAGAACTTGGGAACTATTGCATTAAGGGGAAATCAACTGATTGATAATTCTATAATAAGTAAAATTAATAATTTTTCTTATGAAGAAGGTTATGCTTTGAGTATATGGGCTAAGGAGCCAAGGGAAACTTTAGAGTTGCAAGGTGAAATAATAAATAGTGAGCAAAATAAACTTGAGGGTTTATCAAGTAAGGATAAAATGGAAAATGGAAGATTTGAGATTTTATCTAATGGATTAAAGTATGTTTATAATGAAGCACCTAAGATAATAGGTGGAGATGATCCTATTCCATATTATAAGGGAAGTTTATTGCTTGTTCCAAGTGATATAGAAGTTACTGATGATCATGATAAAATAAGTAGAAATGAAGTAACTATAAATGATGATGAAGTTGATTATGATACATTAGGAATACAAAATATAACATATATTGCTGAAGATTCTTGGGGTAGAAGTGCTACAAAGCCAGGAAGTATTGAAATTAGATCTGCCATGGATAGTAATATAATAAATATTTATTCTATTGATGGAATAGAAGGAGTTTCTATAAGCTTTGCTAGAGATAATATAAATAATCAAAATAAAATTATGGTTAATACTAATGAAGAATTAAATACTACTTTTAATCCAAATAGCTTAAGTGATATTTTTGCAACTATAAAAATTTATGATTTTAATGGTAATGAATTAAAATCTATAGAGATTTTGGGTAACGATAATGCAACTACTATAAAAGAAAAGTTATATAATGAGGAAAGTGGAATACAAAATTTTATATATGAAGATGGGCAGTATATTGCTATAGAAAATGTAACTGAATTAAATAAAATGTGTATAAAGATATTAGGAACTGTTGTAAATAAAGAAATTGATTATTTTAATGGAGTTACTAATATTGATAAAATAAAAAATGTTAGGTTTAAGTTTACTGATTTAGGATTAGAAGCAGTATATAATAATGCACCAGTAATACAAATAGATGAAAAAGTTAAATTAAATGGTATTATTGTTGAAAATAGAAATGAAGAAGTATTTGATGGGATTAAAGGAGATGATTTTAATTATTTAAGGGGAGTAAAGATTTTTGATGACCATGATATTTTAACTAAGAGTAATGTAAAAGTTATTTGGAATCCATCTAATAATGGTGAAGAAATTAATTTAAATAAATCTGTAGGTAAAGAAGATGAAATTGAAAAAGTTAAAGATGAAGTAATTGTAGAAGGTGAGCAAAGGGTAGGAAGAAATGTTTTACAGTATATAGTAACAGATTCTTGGGGAAGAAGTAATACTGCTGAAAGAATAGTAAATTTGAAAAATGGTATCTTTGAAGATAAAATTAAATTTGGATTAAATGATAGATTGAATTTAAGTTTTATTAAAGATACTAGTGATGAAAATAGTGTTAAATTAAATTTTACAGTTAACAATAGTTTGGAATATTTTGCATCTAGTAATTCTAATTTTAAATATTATGGAATAAAGGTATATGAACCTAGAGAGGGAACAACAGCAAGTAGTTCCAGTGATTATACTCTTACTCAAAACTTAGAGTTAATGGGAAGTGCTAGACCAAGTATTCAAGTTTTAGGAGCACTTCAAAATATGAAGATTCCGTATAATACAATAATTGAAATTTACGCAGGACATCCACAATATTTTTCTATTAATGGACCAGTTAGAAATGCTGCTGAAGATTACTCTGATTTTGTTCAAAATCCAGAAAATATTGTAAATACTGTGTTTAAAATTACTGATTCTGGATTAAGGGCAATTTATGTGGAGCCAGAGGTTGATAAATTAAATGTAAATGAAAATTTAATAGAATTAGTAGCACCAGAAAAAATACCTATTAAGATTAAAATTACTCCAAATGGAAATAATGGTGGTAGTATTGCTGTAGTTGATAAAAATACAACTTTACTTGATAGTACAGTATCAACTACTGTATTTACAATGGAGTTAAAAAGTGAACAAGGAAATAGGAAACGATTAATTACCTTAAATGGAAATCAAAATGGAAATGATGCTAGTGTTTTAAATCAATTTAATGACTTTAATTATGTATATGGTGACACGTTAACTATGACTCATAGAACACCTAAAAAATTGCTTATAAAGGGTAATATAGAAGGAGCAAGAGAAAATTATTATGATGGTGTAGATAATAGTTTGAACTTACTTGAAGCTGTTTTTAAATTAACACCAAATGGCTTAGAAGCAATTTATAAATCAGCACCTAGAATAATGGGAGTAATGGATAAAAAAGTATTAAAGGGTACAGAAATAAATTATGAAGAACTAAAAAGAAGTGTAACAGCAGATGATAGTATTGATGGACCACTTACTAACCAAATAGAATTTGATTATTCGGATGTAAATGTTAATGTTGTTGGTTTATATGAAGCTATATATACAGTTACTAATAGTAATAGTCGTACTGCTAGAAAGTCAAGTACAATAATTGTATATGATATGCCCAAAATTGAATCAACTAATAAGACGATAATAGAATTAGATTCAATAGATAATAAATCAGAAGCTATTAATGAATATTTAAAGAAAGCTGTAAGGGCAACTGATGAAGATGATTCTCTTTATGAAAGAGAAACTATATTAGAACTTTTAAGCAATGATGTTAATCCTAGCATTGAAGGTAATTATAAAGCAAGGTATAGGGCAACTGATTTATATGGAAATTCAACAGAAAAGGAAATAAATATACAGGTTGTTAGAACTATAAATGTAACTGTACCTACTAAACTTCCATTTCAAATAGTAACAAACTTAATACCAAATGAAGATGGAAGTCAAGGGAATGATCAATTTGTATCTGGAGTACTAAAAATAAAGAATAATAATACTAGTCCAGTAAGAGTTAAAGTTGAATCATTTGCTAAAAAAGTTAATTCTGGTGAACTTGAAATTGTAGGACCAAATTCTTGTGATTGGGATAACATGAGTGAACAAGATTCCATGACAAAAATGGCATTGGGTATTTATATAAAGGATAAATCCTTAGCTCAGTCAAATTATAATGAACCAAGCAATCCTTTATGGTTATCAACAAATAAACAAAATAGTAATACAGGTAATCCAGATTTTCCAGAAGACTCAGAAGAGCCAAGTTTAAGAACTGGAACAATTGAAGAGTTTATTGGAGATAATGTTAATGTGATAAACAAAGAGTTAGGTGTATTACCAGCTAAAGAAACTGGAAGTGATACACCAAAAGAAGCTAGTATAGGCTTTACAAGTAAACATGGTAAAAACTTTAAAGGTGGAAGTTCAAAAGGTAAGTTTAATTTAGTATTTAAATTTGAATAAATATATAATAAGAAGATGGCTATCTCTATTTAGAGATAGCCTATTTAATATTTATATATTAAAAAAGAAAAAATGGAGTATAGTATGAATATGGCATTATATAAGTTGCAGCTAAAGCTGCAAATGGAAAAAATCTAGGTTTATATCTTCTATACATATAATTTTGTCTATTAGGTGTATTTTGAGATGGGTTTTTAAAGACATCCTCCCCAACTAATACTAAAACGCCTTCATCATTCATATCTTGAATGATTCCATCAAGTTTTATTCCATCTTTAAGAAGTAATATTACATGGAAACTTCTTAGTCTTTTACATTCATCTGCTATGTTAATATCATTTCTTTTTGATTTCATTATACCCCTCAACCACTAAATTGTAATTAAACTTATTAATATCTACCTTTAATATAATACGTGTACAAAAAATAATTGTTACAACTAACATAATGTTGATTATAGTAAGTTAAATTTGATTGTATATATAATTAATATTTTT